>ERZ842401.1213-NODE-1213-length-37617-cov-7.659709_pt1 | contig 37617 bp, 25 predicted proteins | sample MGYA00521270_ERZ842401 | MGnify/ENA primary metagenome ERZ842401 (study PRJEB31892, sample SAMEA3878208) | bioreactor metagenome | biome: Moose rumen | place: Sweden | collected 2011-10 | study: EMG produced TPA metagenomics assembly of the PRJEB12797 data set...
CGCGGAACCCCCAAGATTACCCCACACTCGCAAAAACTGCGGAACCCCCATCACTCACCCACAATCAAAATTTCGCGAAACCCCAGCATATTACGCAAAACACTAAGCCAACCCCAGCACCTTACACCGCAACTGTCCCCAGACCAACGGCATCCGGTCAATCACCTTCTCAAACAATCTGCAAGTCCTATGGTGGACGCTAAAACCATAATAGGAATTCAATATAGCTTCCAACTCCTGTCGTCTCTCTTGCTCCGACACATTCAAAAAACGATTGTTTTCTAAGGCACAAAAAAGATTTTTTTTCACACGATGCCCTACATAACTCCGATAAGGCTTTATCACACCCCCTAAAAAAGAGATTCCTTTTGACACCGATTGCAGATATATTTTCTGAGGATGAAGTACCAGTGCATAACGTTCTTTCAAAAACAAACTGATGTCGCGAACAAATTTCAACAAGGCTTCCTTTTGGCGGTGCACTATGAAAAAATCATCCACATAACGGCCGTAATATTTGCATTTCAGTTCCCTCTTGACAAAATAATCCAAATCACTCAAATACAAATTGGCAAAGACTTGAGACGTGAGGTTCCCTATTGGCAGACCGCAATCCGCCGGAGTCTTGAACATACTTTTGCTGTCAGGCAGGCCTTCCCAGTTTTGTTTAGAACCTTTGATGATACAATTGTGCTCTGGACTATTTAATATTATCGTCTTCGAAAGATAGCAGAGTATTTCTTTATCCTCTTCGTGGTATTTCTTACGAATAAGAGCCTGAACCTTTTCATTCAAGAGTGTTTTTTTAATATTCATAAAAAATCCCCGAATATCCAACTTAAGAATATAGGCGGAGGTGGTAAAGTTATTGCTGCACTTGCGCATAAACTTCCCAAGCCTTTTCATTCCGACGAGCGTGCCCTTTCCTTTGCGACACGCATAGGTGTCGTATATCAACTGGTTCTCGATAATCGGCATCAGTTTGCCTATCAGATAATGATGCACAACCCTGTCTCTGAAATGGGCGGCGAATATTTCGCGCTTGACAGGTTTATCGACTATAAAGCAGATGGATTTTGACAGAGAGTATGTTCTTTCGGCAATCTCTCGAGACAATTGGATGATGTTGTGTTCCAAATCCAATTCAAACTGGAGGGCATTGTGTGTGTTGCGCTTGTTGCGGCGGGCCTCGTAATACGCTCTGAACAAATCCTCCGTCAACATAGGGTTTGGGGCAAACAACTCCAACTGACGGGAACAGGTTGTCTTTTTGTATTTATTCGATGACTTCAAGGTAAATGTCTTCAATTTGTTGGTTTAAGGAAACAAACGATTTCATTGACATTTTTTTCAAATCAATCAGCAGCCGAAGCATTATTCTTATCGTGTCTATTGAAGAGCGTATAATTGCACTATGTGACGATGAGTCTGACACACTTTTACCCCGATTCTCGTGCGCCCAACGATACGTTTCCATCGTCATTTCTATGGATGCCTTGCTGATTCTTTCGCCAATGGTGTATTTGTGTTCCTTGGATATCAGCATCACGAACTGATGCAGCCGCACCATCAAATCGTACGATGCCTTGAACAACTGCAGCGTGGACATCTTTTTCGGTTTCCGTTCGGGGTGCATAAGCGTCTCATTCACTTCCTGGGCCTCAAGGTCCACTTCACTCATCTTGTTCTCTTTCCAAACAATGAAATCCATCTCTGAGGTGAAACCATCCAAAAAGGCGAGCTCCTGACTTACGGTCACATACACGGAAAGGTCATAGTTGGTCTTCTGCAAAATAGAAGCCATATTTCTGCTGGGGAAACCGAGATAGCACAAGGTCACCCCTTCGTTTTTATAATGGCGGAACGAGATTTTAAAGGGGGCTATCTTCTCATAGAAGCGCATAGCCGAGTATTCGTATGCCCTGTAAAAGATGCCGTCCTGAACCAACCATATCCTCGATCCTTCCTTGTTATGACTTTCCAATTGAACTATATCCTTTATTTTCATAAAACACAAAAATAAAAAAAGGCAGGCCAATCAATTCCTGAGACAGCGGACGGCAATTGCGTTCTCCTTATTGTCATATTCACGGTTCACGCCGGCGTTGTTGTAGTTCCATTCCCGTTCCCACGCGTTGCCGCTATCGTATGGCGAAGACGACCAATAGTTCACGTTCTGGCCACGGTTGTTGAAACCGCCGTTGTAGTTGCCGGCAGGAACAGCGTTTATTTTAAGCAAAGACTGGATTTGCGGGAAGTCTTTCTCTTTGGGAGCCCTACCCCCATCTGTAATTGCTCCACCCCGCCCCACTATCGCCCACACGGGTGAAGCGCCTTGCCGAATTCATTTTAGGGTGCACACTCAGGGCCAACGTATCGGCCCTGACTCCGGCGGCCTGCCTGTATCTCAAATTATCAATGAACTTTGTTATTTCGCGCCTCCGCTGCCGCCCGCTATCGCAGGGCGGCAGAGCTAACGCATCGTTTCAAAAGGTCATTCTTTTTCTTGCTGACGCTTGAAAAAGAATGGAGTTGTTTTTTTAATTCCTGAGACAGCGGACGGCAAAAGCGCCCTCCTTAAAGACATAACCACGGCCCACGCCGGCGCCGTCGTAGAGCCATTCCCGAACCCACGCGAAGCCGCTATCGTACGGCGAAGAAGACCAATAGCACACGAGCTGGCCACGGGTGTCGAAACCGCCGTTGTAGTAGCCGGCAGGAACAGCGAAGAAGCCTGTGGCATTGCGCAATGCGTGACTATAATTACCCGGTGTAGCCTCGCCACTGTCATCAGTTTGCCAATCCATACCACCCGAAAGCATTGAGGAAATGGCTGTGTTTTCTCCATCAAGCCAGGCATTATCAGCCATAGTTTGAGATGTCGGTGTCACCCCGGGCTGGTATATGCTCACAGCCGTGTTCATCAGCGTGGTCCACTCCGCATCAGTGGGCAAGTGCCAACCCTCGGGGCAGATGCCACGGGCACCCTCAGCCGTGCTGCCGTCCATCGCGGCGGGCCAGTTGTAAAGCAGGCCATAGCCGTTGGCGGCGTTGGCAGGGTTGTTGTCATAGTAGTAGGCGCGGCGCACGGTGGCCGACATATTAGCCTCTACTGCAGGATTCTCCACCATATTGGCACCCGTGCTGGGCGAGGTGGTACAGCGCATATTCTCCTTCAGCCAGCACTGGTTGCCGATCTGCACCACAGCGTAGCTGTTGTTCTGGTGGTCGCGCACGGCCGTAATGGTGCCGTTACTGCCCGTCTCATTGCTGCGCACGGAAGAAACCCCGCACGAGGTGACGCTGCCGGGACCAGGCGTGCTGCCGGGCACGGTTATCGTAACCACATTGCCGTAGCCAGGGCCTTTGCTATTGGTGGCGTAGGCGCGGGCATAGTAGGTGGTGCCTGGGGTAACGCCCGTTATCTGGCAGATATACCGCACCGCATTCGAGCTGCTGACCACCGTAGTGGCATTGGACATATCGGAGGAGAGGCTCCACTGGATGCCACGCTCGGCCACCTCCTCCCCGCCGTTGTCGGTCACTGCGCCCATCACGGCATCATACACTTGGTTAGCAGTGTTATAGCGTTCGATGGTAACCACCGTGGGCGGAGTGATGCCATCAGTGAGGTTTACTAAAGTACTTGTGGTGCAGCCATTGGCATCCGTAACCGATAACGTGTGGCTGCCTTCGGTGGTGAAGTCGTACTGCAAAACCCGCTGGGTGGTGCCGGATGGGGCCTGGTCAACGCCATCCACATAGAAATGATATGGGGCAGTGCCGTTGTTGACCACGAAACGCACCCGCATACCGTCCTGGTAGGCGTTGGTGGTGAGGTTGCAAGCAGGTGTGGCCTCCTGCACGGTGTAGGTGGTGGAGGCTATGCAGCCGTTAACATCCTTCACAAAGTATGTGCCAGCCGCGAGCGGGTACGACATATTAATCTCCGGCAACCAGGAGACACCATCAGAAGAATAGAGAAACGGCGAAGTGCCGCCAGACGTGATGAAGCGCCCATTATTGCCTATGGCAAGACTGAGGGTTGAGTTCAGGCACAGGTCGGCAACCCCGTTGGAGTAGAAGTATAGCGGGGAGCCTTTGACGTGGTAGCCCTCACAATCGAGCACGGAGGCCTTCAGCGAAGCGTTTGAAGAGAGCGGTTTCCAGTAGATTTGTGCGACGCCGCTGGCGTTTGTGGTGGCAAAGGCGCTGGCCGAGCCATTACCCGACGGAGTGGCAGACACCACGCCGCCCGTTGCCTCAAAGAGCACTTTTCTTCCGCTTCTCACCGGCCGTTCATCCTGATTGTACACGTGTACATATATCGGGTCCTGAATGTAGGAGTTCGCTGATGGCTGAACGAGATTCCGGTTAGTATTTGCGGAAATTCTAGTAGGCGAATACCAGATCATCTCGTCTATAACATCATCTTCAATTCCGAGTCCTGCGTCCACCCCAAGATAGGGTTTAAGACTTAAATTTGTCTCAATTTTAACAAAAGAACTCACCTTTTCTCTCTGGAAGCCTGTGGTTGTATTCGTACATCTGGAATACGCCAAGGTTGGCAAAATGCTCCACTTAAATCCAGGCAGTTTCCACACTTGAAACGACAACCGGCCTCCTATTGACAATTGAAGTTCAAAATCCGACACATAGATATCATCATCTTTTTCCACAATAAGCTTTTCAGAATTATCCACCAGTCGCCAATCCTCAACAATAGTAAACGGGTTGAGATTCCCTTTATAAAACGCCCCTAAACGAATAGGTTTGGTCATCCTGACGGGAATCCTAGTATAGCCAGAGAATGTAGCAGACAAGATAATTGGGACAGTGAGTCCGATAGATATCACACCTTCTTTTTCAAAACCGGCTGGGGTCGGAATAGCAACATCAAGGGCTACAGTTACCGGATCATCCGGAGTAATCAAGGTAAAATCAACGTGCAGGTCGCTTATCAAGGTTACGTATGCGTGATAAGAGCGATCTTTCCAAAAGTCGTATTTTATAACATCTGCAAGAGTGCCATCAGAAAAATATATTTTATGGTCCTCGAATCGAATCCTTTCTGCGCCTGCTGACAAGTCTAACGGGCCTGACGAAAAATAACCGAAAACACTGCGGTTTCTTGTCAAAGAGGACGAATATCCCCCCATCATAATGTCGGCCATCAAGTCACCCCATTGTCCAGATGAATAACGAGGGTCGTTTACAATTGATGCACGAGTATATGAAAAATCACGTCCTCTCCTGTTGAGTGCGCTTCCCGAATTCAGCGGAATTTCCAAGTTAATGGCTCCTTCTAGCAGGATATCCGCCATTCCAGCCTGTGAAGTTACCATTTCGCAGGTATCTCCATAACACTCAAAGTCAAGCACCCTGCGCAAAAATCCCCCATCAAAAATCCCCATCAATATAGTACTGTCTGTAATACTCGGTACGGGGGTGCTGAAGACAATGCGATAGATACCTGAAGCCAGTTCGGCGGAGTCGCTGAGGATAATGTCGGTGGTATCCACTATGGCGATGGCGTCGTACATCACCGTATGCATATAGCGAATCTCCACGGTGTCGGTGCTCACGCCGCAGGCGTTGGCCACCGTCCAGGTGAGTTTATACAAAGTGTCGGGGCCTGTGAAACGGGAACAGCGAAAGACGGGATCCTCTAAATTAGCAGAGTCACCCTCTATCACTTGCCACATACAGCGGGCGGTTTCATCCACCCTATTACCATCCAAATATATCTCAAGACCTTCGCTCAGCACGCGATCAAAGCCGGCATCGGCGGTGGGGGTGAAGAGGATGTGCGTCACCTGTGTGGTGTCCACAGGGCAGTTGGGGTATTCGATGCGGGCACGGTAATAGCACTCCTGCTCGGGCAGGCAGCGGAAAACAGTGTCGTGGGCCCCACGAATGTCGGTCCAGGTGAGCGTGTCTTCCGAGTACTGCCATTGGATGTTGCCATACTGGTATTGGGCAAGGCTGAGGGTCACCGAGTCGGTGCCGTCGCCCGCGCACACCTCCGTTACCTGGGCCTGCCCGCCTGCCGTTATCAGCAGGAGCAGGGCGGCGAATATATAGTTTGTCAGTTTTTTCATCGTTACTATATATAATATATTGTACAAGAAACAGGGATGCGGTTACGGTCTGGCATTGGTGCCGCCACGTTGGTTGGTGTCGCCGCAGGGCACGGGAGCAGGCACCGTCACGCGGGTGGTCCACTGCGCATAGAGCGTGATGTTGCCGGTGAGGGTGAGCACCGCGTCGGGGGCATAAGAGGTGCCCGTGCCGTCGGCGGCGGTGTTCCATCCCGTGAAGATGAAGCCGCTGCGGGTGAAGGTGTTGGCGCTGACCGTCTGCTGCACGCCATTGGGGAAGAACTGGGCATTCATCGTGCCGCTGCCACCGTTGGCGTTAAAGAGGATGTAGTGGAGAGAGTTGTCCACCGGGGTCTGCCACGTGGGAGTGCCGCCGTCCATCACCAGGTGCTGTCCCTGCTGTCCGGCGGGCAGCACCTGCCAGTCGGTGCCGTTCCAATAGAGCATATCGCCCTGGGTGGCGCCTTGCGGCAGCAGAGGGCTGGCCGACGCGGTGTCCACCGGTCTGTCGAAGACGCAACGCACATAGGATGCCGATGACAAAGTGGGAGAACCTGTTGCGAAGATGGCTGAGGAACTGGTAATCTGCTTGAAATCATAATTCCGTTCGCCGATCATAGAGCAGGAAGCCAACGCAGTAGTATAGTTCATCTGGGAATAGGAGTTGTTGGAGAACCAAGGAGCACTGACAATGTTGAATCCGGTAGCATTATTGGCGGAGGGGTTGTTGCCCGTCGCACAGACATTGGAACTGGAGAGCCATCCCGTGGTGGAGGCCAAGGCTTTGGCTATGAAGTTGGCATTGTCGCCACACACATATTCGCTCCGACTCGAGACATAGTCCGACAACTGTCTCCATTCGGCCATACTGGGCACGTGCCAGCCCGTGGGGCAGACGCCCTGCACACCACTGGGATTGGCGGAAGAGGAGGTTTCGCCGTGCATAATGGCCTGCCAGTTATAGGCAAATCCGAATTTGGACGGAGGGGTATTTTCACTATGACTATAACGATACGCCACAGAAGAGGAGGTGTCGGTGCTGAGCGCTATCTCCGTGCCATCGCTATAACGGGTGGTGCGGAGGTTCTCCGCCATCCAGCACTGGGTGCCCATCCTAATGGTATTGTAAAGGTTACCATCGACATCCTTCATCTGTTCACCGCAGTTAAACAGCTTTACTTCCAATTCGCCTTGAGTGTTTTGCAGGTCATTGATCTGTTGTTGCAACTGCCACAAAAGAATCTGCAGGGGAGACAAATCGGCGGAAGATTCAGCTTCATCGCGCAAGCAACGCACCGACATACCTTCTGTTATATAATAACTGACATCATATCCACCTCCGAAATTAACACTCAATCCTCCTGAATTGAAAAACATCGGCCATCTGTAAACATTACCGTTCTCGGCAAGAGTCCAATAAGCACCCGAAGTACCGACACTGGAAATATTGCCCGTTCTACTCACTTTTCCGCCAGGCAACATACCAAAACCGGTAGCATTGTTCGAGGACATATCATTGCCAGGCGAACACTCCACAGAAGAGGTGCTCCATCCTGTCGTGGCAGCCATAGCCTTAAGATACTTGTCGGAGGATCCATTACAAAGATATTCGTCATTGCTTCTCACAAACGCAATCAGCTGGTCCCATTCACTTTGCTTGGGCATATGCCAACCTTCGGGACAGACACCTTGAATATGTCCGGTATTTCCCTCTTCATTGCGCACCACTGCCCGCCAGTTGTACAGATATCCGTATGTACCCACTCTAAAGCTGCTGTTGCCAGGGTTGTAACGGTAGGGAATGACGGATGAAGTGTCAGTACTCAATGCTATTAACGTGCCGTCACTATAGTGCGTGGTTTTCAGATTTTCCTTCATCCAGCACTGGGTGCCCAATTTCACCGTGCCATACCGGTTACCATCGTAGTCATTCACCTTGGAAATGCCACAAGCGAAGTCTGGCACAGTCAAGTTATCCAACACCTGTTGAAGGTTTTCCAATTCTTCATTAATAGATCTGATCTGACTGTCCGAGAGTATGGGGTCTTGTATGCAACGGACGGACAAGCCCGTGTAACCTTGATAAGACGCTATCCAGGAATAACTGGTTGTAAAGTTCCAGAATCCACATTTAGGTTCTGTCCCTTCCTTTGTAGAGAGCCAGAGAGCCGCCAAGTATCCAACATTGTAAACCGCGCTGCCCCTATAATAACCTGCAGCGTAGACAGAGAAGCCTGTTGCATTGTTAAGATCCTGATTGTTTCCAGGTGCACAGTCGGTCACAGAGCTCACCCACCCCGTAGCAGCGCACATTGCCTTGGCAATATTAATATTGGTGTCACCACAGACGTACTCGCTTTGGCTGCTGACGAAAACGTTAAGTTGGTTCCATTCTGCCTCGCTGGGCACGTGCCAACCTGTAGGGCAGACACCCTGCACTTTGCTCGGGTTAGTATTGCTGGAAGTAGCCCCATTCATCACGGCTGTCCAGTTGTACAACAAACCGTAAACCGGCACATTCGCGCTGTCGTTGCCAGGATAATAACGATACGGTAGTGTTGAGGATATTGAAGAAGAAGTGGGTATAGCTGTTCCATCACTGTAATGGATGGCACGCAGGTTCTCCTTCATCCAGCATTGGTCACCAAGTTTCAAGGTGCTGTATTCGTTGCCGTCGTAGTCCTTCGCCTTGCTTACACCGCAAACAAAAGTGTTCTGGGCTATAGTGCCCAAAACATTCTGCAAGCTGTCGATTTGGTGTTGCAGACCGCTGACATCAGGAATTGCGGGTTTATTGAGGATTTCGGCCACACCGGAGGTGGCGTTCCAGTCGGAGTTCACCTGGGCGACACCACCGCCATTCGTGCCGTTGGTCACATCGAAGGTGTAGGTGGTGCCGTCGGTAAAATTGATGGTGTAAGTGTCAACCAAACCGCTGGACACAGGACCCGTAATGCTCTGGATGCCACGACCGTCCTGACCATTGGTACCGTTCGTACCGTTTGTACCGTTCGTACCCGCAGGACCGGCAGGGCCTTGTTCGCCATTATGCACCACAAAAGTATGGGGACCGTTAGCATCGGTGATAGTCACTGTAGTGCTGTCGCCGGCCGTGACGGTGTTCACAACAGGCGAGAAGCCATCCTGCCCGTCTTGGCCATTTGCACCATTGGAGCCGTTGGCCCCGGGAGCGCCGTTGGCCACCTCATAGGTGGATGTGGTACCATCGGTGTAGGTAATCGTATAGGTATCAACCAGGCCAGAAGTTCCGGTCTTTGTGATGAATTGGATGCCGACACCGGCCGCAGCGGCAGTACCATCCAAACCATTCGTCACCGTGAAGGTGCTGGTGGTGTTGTCTGTATAATGAATAGTATAAGTATCCACATTGCCAGCACTTACCGGGCCTGTAACACTCTGGATACCACGACCGTCCTGGCCATTCAGACCATTGGTACCGTTCGTACCCGCAGGGCCGGCAGGGCCTTGAGGACCCGTGGCACCCACAGGGCCTTGTTCGCCATTACGCACTACAAAAGTATGAGGACCGCTGGCATCGGTAATCGTCACCACCGTGCTGTCGCCAGCCGTTACCGTGTTCACTACAGGTGAGAAGCCATCCTGACCATCCTGGCCATTAGCGCCATTAGTACCTGCAGGGCCAGCAGGACCCGCAGGACCCTGTTCACCTTGAGGACCCGTTGCGCCCGTTGCACCCGCAGGGCCGGCAGGGCCTTGTGGACCCGTGGCACCTGCTGCGCCAGCAGGACCCGCAGGACCTTGTGGACCCGTGGCACCCACAGGGCCTTGTTCGCCATTATGCACCACAAAAGTGTGTGGGCCAGTAGCGTCGATGATGGTCACCACCGTGCTGTCTCCAGCCGTAACGGTGTTCACCACAGGCGAGAAGCCGTCCTGACCGTCTTGACCGTCAGCACCATTGGTGCCGTTTGTGCCATTGGTACCAGCAGGACCGGCGGGGCCTGCTGGACCCTGCGCTCCCGGAGCGCCGTTATGCACCACGAAGGTGAACGACGTATAGTCCGTAAAGTTGATGGTATAGGTATCATCCAAGCCACTCGACATCGGCCCCGTGATGCTTTGGATACCCCTGCCATTGGTACCATTGGTACCAGCAGGACCGGCAGGGCCTTGCGGACCCTGTTGGCCATTGCGAATCACATAGCTTTGCGTGGTGCCGTCGGGCATTGTGCAATCCAGCACATAGCCCGTATCCGTGGGCGTCATCACAAATGCAGGCACATTCCCAGCATTGGTCGCATACAACGCGTACGGCACGCTCAGCAACTGCTGCACGCTCTCCACCGTGTAGTTAACGCCGCCATTCGGGTCAATCTCGGATTTGAGGTAAAACACCCCTTGAGCCCAAGGTATCTGGCTGAAATTATGGTTGGTGTTGCCGCCGCCCACCTCCACGGTCAGCAGGCCGTTGTCATTAGTGGTGACGTTGTGTGTCTCCACATAGATGGCCGATCCTGTGGGAGTACCCTGCAGGATAGAGAGTCTCACAGAGACGTTCTGGTTCGTTACCAAAGCATTGTTGCTGCCGCGGACCACCGCCTGATACGTCATTTTCTGGGGTGCCTGCGCCATTACCAAGACGCACATCAGCATCATCACACAAAGGGTAAATAATTTCCTCATAGTTATCAAGATTTTATTGTTAATAATCATCATTTCAAATGAAGTTTGTTTTTTCATTCAATAACACACAAATTTTTGTATATCAAAATTTTAAAATAGAAAAAACAACACCTCCCCGCATCATTATCGGAGTTGCAAATATATAAAAAAAAGGTAATAAAAAACTAGAGAAAGAATACTGGTTTGCGTATTTATGACCTGGATTTGAGACTTGAGACTTTTTTCGCAAATCGCAAATCGCAAATCGCAAATCGTAAATCGCAAATCGCCTTAATTCTCAACTCTCCATTCTCAACTCTCCATTCTCATCAAACAAGTCCGTCACATCCATCCCGTCCTGCAGATGGAGCGTCTGCAGACCTGCGGCACGCGCGCCCACCAGATGCTGCGGCGAGTCGTCGATAAAGAGCGTCTCCTCGGGCACAAGAGCATTCTCCTCTATAATGTGCCGAAAGCCCTCCACCTTCGGTTTCCTGATATGCAGTAACTGCGAGAAATAGGCACGCTTGAAACGCTCGGCGAAGAGGTCGTAACCGAACTGCTCGCGCATCTGCCGCGTGAAGAGCTCGTAATTGAGTTGGTTGGTATTGCTGTACAAATAGAGGTTGTAGCGCTCCCCCACCCTTCTGAGCAGCTGCTCGTGCGTCTCCGGAAAGCCTATGAGGATAGCGTTCCACGAGTCGTCAATCTGCCGGTCGGTCAAAGAGACGTCGGCCAGACTGCGCACGTATGCGCGGAACTCGGGCACGGAGATAAGTCCCTCCTCAAAGCGGTCCATCATATCCGACTGTTTCTGTTTGGAATAAATCTCCTCGAAGTTGGAAACCCCGCAACGGGCAAAGGCCTCCGCAATGTTCTGGTAGCGGATGTTATACAACACGCCTCCAAAATCGAATATGATGTTCTTTATCATTGCTCTTTTATGGATAAAAATCTGTTTACAAAGTCTTTACAATCCTATCATTTGCCGAAAATCCTCCTCTGAGATAATGGGGACACCGAGATTCTCGGCTTTTTTCCGTTTCTCCGGTCCCATCTTCTCTCCGGCCAGCACGTAGGTTGTGTTTTTGGATATGGACGACACATTCTTGCCGCCGTGCTGCTCGATCAGCGACTTCACCTCATCACGCGGGATGGTGAACACACCACTGACAACAATGCTCATTCCGGCGAGCTTGTCGGAAGCGGGTTTGGCCTCCTCCCCCATTTCAAAGCGCAATCCGGCGGCACGCAGCCGCATCACCATCTCCAGATTCTCCGTATCGTTGAAATATTGGATAATGCTGTCGGCCACCCGGTCGCCTACATCCTCCACCTCCATCAGTTCTTCTTTGGAGGCATTGGCTAAGCGGTCCACCGTCGCGAAATGACGGGCCAGCTTCTTGGCGGTCACCTCGCCCACAAAGCGAATGCCCAACGCATAGAGCACCCGCTCGAAGGGAACGCTTTTGGATTGTTCAATGCCATTCAGGATATTCTGAGTCATCTTTTCCTTGAAACTGAGCGCCCGGCTCTTGCCATTCTCGTCCTCCACCACCTTTTCCAGGCCGAAGAGCTTCTCGTAGGTCAGGTCATACAGGTCGGCGGCGTTGCGCACCAGTCCCTGGGCGAAGAGCAGGTCGATCTTGCCTTCGCCAAGCGAGTCGATGTTCATCGCCTTGCGGGAGATAAAGTGCTCAAGGCGTCCCTTGATCTGGGGTGCGCAGTGCAACTCGTTGGGGCAGAACACCCCCGCCTCGCCCTCGTTTTGGCGCAGGGGCGTGCCGCACACGGGGCACGTCTCCACAAAGCGCACGGGTTCCGCGTCGGGCAGGCGCTTCTCCATATCCACGCCCACAATCTTGGGGATAATCTCCCCGCCTTTCTCCACGAAAAGGCAATCGCCCTCGCGGATATCCATATCAGCGATGAAGTCGCGGTTGTTGAGGGTGGCGCGCTTGACGACGGTGCCTGCCAGACTCACGGGCCTCAGGTTGGCCACAGGTGTGATGATGCCGGTGCGCCCCACCTGATAGTCCACACTCAGCAAAGGGGTAGAAACGCGCTCGGCCTTGAACTTGTAGGCGATGGCCCAGCGGGGACTCTTCGCGGTGGCGCCCACTTGCTGCTGCTGGGCAAAGTCGTTGACCTTGATAACGATGCCGTCGATAGGATAGGGCAACTGTTTGCGTTCCACATCCCATTTATGGATAAAGTCGAAAACACCCTGCAAGCCGGGCACCTTCTCCATCACGTCGGGAAAGCGGAACCCCCACTCGTGGAGTTTCCGCAGCTGGTCGTAATGGTTATGCTCGGGCAGGTTCTCGCCCAAGGCGTAATAGAGCTTGAAGGCAAGGCCACGCTTGGCCACCTCGGCGGAACTTTGCAGTTTCAGACTGCCGGAGGCCGCATTGCGCGGGTTGGCGAAGGGGGCCTCCCCTATCTCTTCCCGCTCGGCGTTCAGCGCATTGAAGCTGTCAAAGGGCATAATGATCTCGCCACGGGCCTCAAGGATGTCGGGAAAATCGCCGGTCAGGCTCAGCGGCACCGAGCCGATGGTCTTCACGTTGGCGGTCACTACGTCGCCGCGGGTGCCGTCGCCACGCGTAACCGCGCGGGTGAGAATGCCGTGCTCGTAGATAAGACTGATGGCCACGCCATCGTATTTCAGCTCGCACACATACTCCACGGGACCGTTCAGCAAGTCGCGCACGCGCGTGTCAAACTCGGTGAGGTCGCCCTCCGAGTAGGTGTTGCCCAGCGAGAGCATCGGGTAAAGATGCGCAGCGCTCTCGAACTGCTTCGTGATGGTGCCACCCACGCGCTGCGTCGGACTGTCGGGACGCACATACTCCGGATGCTGCCGCTCCAGGTCTATCAAGCGCTGCAGCAACTGGTCGAAGTCGTAGTCGCTGATCTTAGGATCGTCCAACATATAGTAATAATAGTTGTGACGATTGATCTCCTCGGAAAGGCGCGCTATCTCCTGCTGAATATCAGAAAACTCCTTGTTCTCCATTTATAATGCAGCCAAAATTATTTCAATCCCCTGTTTTTGAGAAGAGGTTCGATGGAGGGCTCTTTGCCGCGGAAGGCGACATAGAGTTTCATCGGGTCGTCGGTGTTGCCGCGCTCCAGGATATTGGTACGGAAAGCGGTGGCAGTGGCGGGGTCGAAGATGCCGTTTTCGCGGAAGGCCTCGTAGGCGTCGTTGTCCAGCATTGCGGCCCAGGTGTAGCTGTAGTAGCCCGCAGCATAGCCGCCGGAGAAGACGTGGTTGAAATAGGGGCTCTTGTAGCGGGAGATTATCGAGGAGATGAGTCCGATTTTGGCCATCGCATTGTCTTCAAACTCGGGCAGTTTCACCTTCGTCTTGGCCGTGATGGTGTGGTAATCCATATCCAGCAGGGAGGCGGCCAGCAGCTCGGTGTTGATGAAGCCCTGCCCGTAAGTGGAGGCAGCTTCCATCTTCTTCACCAGCGACTCGGGGATGTTCTCGCCCGTCTTGTAATGGTTGGCATACATCTTCAGCACCTCAGGTTCCACAGAGAAATGCTCCATAAACTGGGATGGCATCTCCACATAGTCGCGAGGCACGTTGGTGCCGGAGAGCGAGCGATAGTGGCAGCGCGAAAGGATGCTGTGCAGAGCGTGACCGAACTCGTGGAAGAGCGTCTCCAGCTGGTCGAGGTTAAGCAAGGAGGGCTTGTCGCCGGCGGGCTTGGTAAAGTTGAACACCAGGGATACCACCGGGATGATGTTCTTGCCGTCACGGTCGTAGTACTGCTCGCGGAAGTTGGTCATCCAGGCGCCGCTGCGCTTGGAAGCGCGCGGGAAGAAGTCCATATACACCACAGCGATGACCTCGTTGTTGTCAATCACCTCATAAACCTTCACATCTTTCTGATAAACGGGGATCTCCTCATTTTCACGGAAGGTCAGGCCATAGAGCTTGTTGCAGACCATAAAGAGCCCCTTGCGGGCAGTGTCGAGCGAGAAGTAGGGACGGATTTCCTCTTCGTCGAGGTCATACTTCTCCTTTCTGAGTTTCTCGCAATAGTAGCGCCAATCGTAAGGCTCGAGTTTGAAGCCGCCGTGCTCCTTGTCGATCATCTTCTGGTAGAGGGCAGCCTCCTCTTTGGCCTTGGCCAGTGCGGGGGTCCACACCTGGTGGAGCAGTTGATACACATTGTCGGCGTTCTTGGCCATACAATCCTCCAGCACGTAGTTGGCGTAGTTGTCGTAGCCCATAATGTTGGCGCGTTCCAGACGCAGGTTTACAATCTCGTTGATAAGGGCTTCGTTATTGAACTCGCCGCCGAGACAGCGGGTGGAGTACGCAGTCCAGATCTCCTTGCGCAGTTCACGGTCCTTGCAGTTCATCAGGAAAGGTTCCAGGGTGGGCATATCAAGGGTGAAGACGTACTTGCCTTTGGTTTCGGCTTTCTCATTGCCCTGCTCGGCGGCCTGCTGTAGCTGCTGCTCGGTCAGACCTTCCAGTTTTTTCACATCGTCCACCACCAATTGGTAGCTATTGGTGGCCTTCAGCACGTTGTTGCCGAATTTCTGCGTCAGCATTGCCAGTTTGGTGTTGATCTCGCGGAAGCGGTCCTGTTTCTCCTTGGGCACATTGGCACCGCCGCGCTCGAAGCCCTTGTAGGTTTCCTCCAGCAGGCGCATCTGCTCCGGGTTGAGGTTCTCATTCGACCTGTTTTCATACACTTTCTTGACACGCTGGAACAGCTTTTCATTCAGCATAATGTCATCGCTATGTTGCGTATAGAGCGGCATAATAGTATCGGCCAGCTTTTCCATCTCCTCGTCATTGCAGCACTCCAGGAGGTTGAAGAAGACGGAGGCCACCTTGTTGAGCAGCTCGTCGCTGTACTCCAAGGGGATGATGGTGTTGCCAAAGGTGGGCTCCTCGCTGTTGTTGACAATCTGGTCGATCCACTCGTTCTGCTGTTTCATACCCTCCTCAAAGGCGGGCAGATAGTGTTCGGGCTTGATCTTGTCAAAGGGGGGCACGCCATACGGGGTGTTCCACTCCTCCATAAAAGGGTTGTCCAAAAGCACCTGGCTTTCGGTTTTCTTCTTGCAGCCGCCCATCACGACGGCAGCGGTAACTATCAGCGTCATAATACAAATGTTGTGTTTCATATCGTAAAGTTTTAATATTGTCTTTCGGCTGCAAATATACAAAAAAGAGGGTTATTGAAACCCTCTTGACATCCTGTACGCGGACATTTTTTTCCTGACTTGGCCACACTACCCTTTTATGACCGCCACGGGCGAAAGGGCCACCTTGATGCGGACCAAGTCGCTCTGGAGTGCCATCACCTCGTCGATGTCCTTGTAGGCAGAGGCGGCCTCGTCCAGGTCGTTCTGATAGCGGAGGCCGTGCACGATGTTCAGCGCGTCCATCTTGGCGATTTCCTCCTCCAAGGAGAGGGTGTTGACGGCTTCGGTACGGCTCATACAGCGGCCCGCCCCGTGCGAGGAGCTGAGGAAACTGTCGGGGTTGCCCAGTCCCTCCACAATGTACGAGCGCGTGCCCTGCGAGCCGGGGATGATGCCCACCACTCCTTCGGCGGCGCGCACCGCCCCTTTGCGGTGCACAATCACATTCTCGCCGAAATGGTTCTCCCACGCGGCATAGTTGTGCGCAATGTTGATCATCGGCTCGAACTGCGCCTCCGGGAAGGCCTCTGCAATCACCTCCAGTATCCATTCCATCATCAGTTTACGGTTTGCGAGGGCAAACTGCACGCAATACTGCATCTCGTCCCAATACTGCTTGAACTCAGCCGTCCCCACGGGCAAAAAGGCCAGCTGCATCTCCGGGTTCACGCTGGAGAACCACTTCTCGTTCAGATTCTTGGCCAAAGTGGCGTAATAGTCGCACACCTGTTTGCCGATATTGCGGCTGCCGCTGTGGAGCATCACCCAAAGGAAGCCCTCCTCGTCGCGCTGCAACTCGATGAAGTGGTTGCCGCCGCCCAGAGTGCCGATCTGCTTCAGCGCCGCCACATACTGGCGCTTCACCACCGTCATTGAATCCACATCGAAGCCCGTGGGCATCAGCGACTCGTCCTGTGCCTTCTTGTGATGCTCCATCCCCAAAGGGATGCGCTTGCGGATGCCTCGCATTATCTGCTTGCGCAACACCTCCGCCGGTATCGACTCCACCGGAATATCGGTCTTCACGGCGCACATCCCGCAGCCGATATCCACACCCACCGCATTGGGCACGACAACCTTGCGCGCCGCCAAGACACCCCCGATGGGCATTCCCACGCCCCCGTGCGCATCCGGCATCAGGGCCACGTGGTGAAACAGGAACGGCAACGAACACAAATTGTTCAACTCCAACCACGCTTTGTGGTCAATCAATTTCGCCCACATTTTCACGGGCGCTCCATTCAAAACAAACTCTTTCATTTTTTCTCTTTTTTTAAAAACAGCGCAAAATAACAACCGTACTGCGCAATCTTTTTGCGTACTTTTGCAGCATCTTTATATTTTTTCATATATCATTGATAATCAATATAATAAATTTTCATTTTTTTAAAGAAAGAAAAAAAGTTATGCCTGTCAGCCGAAACGCCCTTATCCGATATAAGACCATTGACAACTGCTTGCGCAACCATTACCGCCGCTGGACGCTGGACGACCTCGTGGAGGCCTGCTCCGACGCCTTGGCCGAGTACGAGGGGATTTACAAGGGCATCAGCCGCCGCACCATCCAGGGCGACCTGCAGGTGATGCGCAGCGAGAAGCTGGGGTACAACGCCCCCATCATCGTCATCGACAAGAAATACTACACATACGAGGACCCCGACTACAGCATCACCAACTCGCCGCTGTCGGAAAGCGACATCGAGCGGCTAAGCGAGGCCGTGGAGGTGCTGAAGCAACTGAGCGGCTTCGCCCAGTTCTCGGAAATGGACGCCCTCGTGAGCCGCTTGGAGGACCGTGTGAGCGTGACGAAGCACCAGACGTCACCTGTCATCTTCTTCGAGCGCAACGACAATCTGCGAGGGCTGAACCACATCCGCACTTTGTTTGAATACATTACTGAAAAACAGGTGGTTAAAATCAGTTATCTCCCCTTCACAGCGCGCCAGCCACGCATCTGGGTTGTCTCGCCCTACATTCTGAAAGAGTACCGCAACCGCTGGTTTCTGCTCGGCAAGGTGAAGGGGAAGGATGACCTGCGCATTATGGCTCTTGACCGGATAGAAAGCATCGGGCTCACTTACGGCGAGACCTTCGAGCAACTGCCCGACTTCAATCCCGAGACCTTTTTCGACGATGTCATCGGGGTGACGAAATCGCTGCGTGACAAGCCGTCAGAGATTCTGTTCAAGATGATTGGGGAACAGGCGCAATATGTGCTCACCAAGCCGTTGCACAGCAGCCAGCGAATCGTAGAGCGGCACAAGAAGGACCGTTCCATCACGTTCGCGATGAAAGTGGTGATAAACTACGAGTTGGAGCGGTTGCTGTTAGGATATGGCGAGAACATCCAGGTGCTGCAGCCCCCGACCTTGGCCAAGCGACTGCGCGACATCCACCAGCAGGCAGCTGACCTATACGGTGACACGCTCTGAGACAACGTCGCGCCTCAACACTTTAGAAGGGTTTACATCGGCAACAGGGGCAGTGAAGCCGCTGCCGTCACCGCGCGTTCCGCGGCCATTCCTAAAGAGAGCAGGATCTTGTCTTCCAGCACATAGCATCCGGCACCGGCCAGATAGCCAAGGAGGGCATACGGAGTGATCTTCTTGAGATACCAGATGAAGTCGATTTTCTCCATTCCCATCACAGCCACACCCGCGGCGGAACCGATAATCAGCAGGCTGCCGCCCGTACCCGCGCAGTAGGCCAGAAAAATCCAAAAGACGTGATCCATCGGGAAGGAGTACATCCCCATTGCGCCGGCCACCAAAGGCACATTGTCGATGATGGAAGAGAGGATACCTATCACGGTATCAATAAGATAGTAGTTACCATTGAAGATATTGTCAAGGCCACCAGCCAGCATTGCGAGATGGCCCGCGCTCTGCAGACCGGCCACGGCCAGCAGGATGCCCAGGAAGAAGAGGATGCTGGGCAAATCGATACGGGTGAGCACATTGGAGATGGTCAGCTTGCGATTGTTGTCGTGATTAGACTTGTGCAGCACCTCCGTCGTGATCCAGAGCACGGAGAGGCCGAGCATAATGCCCATATAGGGTTTGAGGTGGGTCAGAATCTTGAAAATCGGGACGAACACCAGGGCGGCCACACCCATAAAGAAGATGAGGTTGCGCTGCCAGGTAGGCACCTCCGACACGCTGTTTTCCTTCGGGCGCTTTGTAGGGTCTATCTCGCCTCGCTCCACGAAAGAGACCACAATTAGCGGGATAATCATTGACACCAGGCTCGGGAGGAAGCATTCGAGAATCACCCTTCCGGTAGAGACATTACCGGCAATCCAGAGCATAATGGTGGTGACATCCCCGATAGGGCTCCAGGCGCCGCCCGCATTGGCGGCCAGAATCACCATACCGCCGAAGAACCAGCGGTCGTGCTGCTCAGGCAGCAACTTGCGCAACAGGGTCACCATCACGATGGCTGTGGTCAGGTTGTCAAGGATGGCAGAGAAGAAGAAGGTGATGAAACTGAGTATCCAAAGCAGTTTCACCTTGTTGGTGGTCTTGATATGGTCGGTGATGATGCTGAAACCGCCGTAGGTGTCAATCAGTTCCACCACCGTCATCGCGCCCATCAAGTAGAAGAGGATCTCGGCAATGTCGCCCAGATGCTCAATCAACTCGTTTTTCGTGATGAAGTCGGCGAACGTCGCATCCGGATGGGCCTGCAGATAGGCCTGCCAGGAGGCACCGTGCCCTGACACTTCGAAAATGCCAGGACCCGTCAATATAAGAACCACCCAAATCAAGACGCCCAGCATCAAGGCAAACGCAGTCTTGTTAATCTTCAGAGGATGCTCAAATGCGATACACGCATATCCTATCACAAATAGGATGATCATTAAATAGAAAGCCGACATAGCACTGTGTTTTTAAAAAATACTCAACGAAATGCCCACAGACATCGGATAAATCTTAGGGCCTTTGCCCGTGGTGAAGAGCGGGGTGACCTGGAAGGAGTAGTAGGCGTCCACGAACTTCCAGCCGATACGGGCATACACATCCACGTTGTATTTCATCTTGTTCATCACGTGGAGATTCTTAATCATCAGGGTGTCGCTGGCGTTGGCGGGGTTGTCGCCTTTGTACTTCTGGGAGACTTCACAGATAAGCCCGGCGCGCGCACCGATGGTGAACTTGAAGCCGTTTTCGTTCCTATAGCGGAATTCCAGCGGAATGTTCACATTCAGATAATTCATCTTCAGCAACTTGTAGTTGACACCCCCGGGAAGTAGGTAATACCGCATCATATCGTCAGCGGCGTCATAGCGGAGCAACGCGTTGCTGTATTGCGTATAATAGGAGATGCCCACACCCAGACCTATGGCGATGGGTTTCTGCTTGATCTTGAAATCCCAGATGGCGGAAACATTGAAGCCAGGGTCGAATTTCAGGTGATCGACCTCAACAGGCATACCCATCCAGAAGGTGTGGTAGATATCCATAATCAGGCGGTCGCGGAAGACCACCGGCTTCTTGTCGGCCTTGTCATCCTTGCCCGTATAGGGAGTCTGGGAAGTTTGCGCCATCACTCCTGATACACAAAGGCATAACAGCAGTGACAACATCCATATTTTCTTTGCCATACGCTTAACAATTTTAAGCGGCAAAAATACAAAAAAAACTATTCTCCACCCATTCCTTCATATTCATCATCATCCGACATTTTCATCGGACGATTGCGGTAGTTGTTGAGTTTGTAAGTCAAGTTGACAGAGATGTTAAAGCCTTGGTTTTCACGGAGACTATAGGAATAGTAGCCGCTGGAGGCATCTGCATTCGGCTCGTAAAGCTCGTCATAGACAGCGCAATTCTGCCACGAGGCGATTTGCGTCTGGCGCACCGCTGGGATAAAATAAAGGAGATTGCGGATGTTGACGCTCAGGATCAAAGAGTTGTCCAAGAAGCCCTTCTTGACACCCAGGTTGAGGCGATAGTTGGCGGAGCGTCTCCCCTGCCCCACACCACGCAGGCCCCAGCCCATACTGCCGGCGGTCAGCTGCGAGGAGCGATAACGGAAATCAAGCTGGATGTCAAAGTTCTTGCCCACCGTGAAGGTCTGGTTCACGCCGGCATTCCAGGCCCAGTCGCGCGTCAGGTTCTCGTCGAGCAAACCCGACTGGTCGATGACATTGCGGTAGAAACTGCCCGTGACACCGAGCTTGTACACCTTCTTCACGCGCTGGCTGAAGGAGAACTCCAGACCGAAGTTCTGGCTCTTGTTGAGATTGGCGTAGGAGGTCAGCGTATAAACCCGGTCGGCAATGGAATCCTGCAGTATCTCCGTGTAGCGGGTAATCAGGTTGGTACGCCTGCGGTAGAACGCCGTCAGTGTGAGCGACGTCTGCTTGTGGATGAACATATAGCCCAGTTCCAAGGAGTTGGCGAATTCGGGCTCCAGGGCCGGATTGCCCTGCTGCAGGTTCTCGCGGTCGGAATAGTCGATGAAGGGGTTGAGTTGATGGATACGCGGGCGCTGCACGCGACGCGAGAAGCTGGCCTGCAAGGAGTGTTCCGGCGTGATCATATACTTCAAATGCACCGTCGGGAAGAAGAAATTCTTGGCGAAATGGTTGTAGTTCACATAGGTATATACCAAGTCGGAAGACTTCAGGTCGGAGATGGTGTAGGAGACCTCACCACGCAATCCCAACTGCACCTGCAGTTTCTTCCAGAAGGTGTTGGAGTAAATGAAATAGAGGGCGTTGATGAGTTCCGTATATTGGAAATTGTTGCGTTGCAGGGAGTCCTCCCGCATATTCTCCTCGGTGGTGCCGGCAAAGAGGGAGTAGTCCTGCCCCACCCCACGGTACGAGAACTTGTAGCCCGTCTCGATGCGTCCGCCATTGCCCACGGGCGTCACAAAGTCCACCTGGGCCGAAGCGTCACGGTTAAGTTCCAGCGTTTGCGTATGCTGGTAAAGGTCATTCATCCCTTCGTGATGGTTCTGCGTCAGGAAATCGTTATGGTCGCCGTTGCGCTGGGTGAAATAGAGGTCGGCAGTCAGCTCGCGTCCCTGCACAGGAAAGGTCTTCTTGTAGTTCACGGAAGCGTCGTAGCTGTTGAACCGGTTCCCGTTGTTGCCAATCTGGTCGTAACTCACGAGCGTGTCGCGGTTATGGGAGGTCAGCGACCACATATTGCTCGACCAGTTCATACGCCCGAAATGGCCGCCGAAATTGAAAGTGAGGGTATTGTATTTATTAATATAGTAATCAAAAGCCAAGGAGACGTTGTGGAAACCGTTGCGGGAGCCACCGTAGTTCTCCTGCTCCATACGGGTAATCTCGCGGTCATCGCCGATACCGAACCAGGAGTCGCGCCAAAGGCTGCCGGCATTGCGCCAGCTGCCGCCACGATAACCGTAGCTCACGAAGAGGTTGATTTTGTTGTAACGGAAGTTGAAACTCAGATTGCCGTTGTAGCCGCTGAGATAGAAATGGTGTTTCCCGTCATAGTGCAGCAGGGCCGTGCTGGCGCCAATGGAGGCCATACCGTTGAAGCTGGACTCGCGTCTCTTTTTCAGCACCACGTTGAGAATGCCGGCCATTCCGTCGGGTTCGAGGCGCGCCGAAGGGTTGGTGATGACCTCGATGCTCTCAATCATATCGGCGGGAATCTGGTCAAGCGTCAAGTTCGTGGCGTGCCCGTCCACCAGGATAGTGACATTCTCGCTGCCGCGCAGACTCACATTCCCGTCCACATCGACGGATATCGAGGGTATCTCCTCCAGCACCTCCACGGCGGTCTGCCCCGTGGCGTTGATGCTCGACTCCACATTGAACACCGTCTTGTCGAGGTTGGTCTGCAGCATATCCTTCTGCGCACGGATGACCACCTCGCCCAACTCGGAGGTCTTGTCGGTCATCTTGTATTTGTTGATCCTATACACTGCGTTCTCCTTGGAAATCGTGAAAGGGGCTGATGTGGACTTCTGATAGCCCACATACTGTATCTCCACAAAATACTGGCCAAAGGGGATGCCATCGAGGGTAAACTTGCCATCAGCATCGGTGATACCATACTGCACCGTGATGGAGTCAGCCACCCGCTTCACGTTGACAGAGGCGTACTGCAGGGGGATTCCGGCGCCATCCACGATGGTGCCCGTCACGACACCGCTATTATGATTCTGGGATTGAGAACGTTGCATCTCGGGCTGGGCCGTAACCACACCTATCGACGACAAAACAGTGAAAAGGAGAATAAGGGAGTAATTGTACAGATTCTGCATAACGGTTTTTTCAATAAAAAAAGGCGTGGACTAAATCCATTCAAGTAGGTTTAATCCACGCCTGTTATTTGTAATATTTTTACAACTATTATTTCTGATAGAAACGGCCTCTGTTGTCGAGAACCTTAGCTTTAGAAATCAAATAGTTGATGATGGTGATCTCGTTGCGCTCACGGCCGAGGAGGGCATTGCGGAGGATGTTCTTCTCCATCGTATAACCCGGGGTGGCCGCGTTGTTGTTGGTACCGAGCACATTGACCACATAGACCATATTCTGGCCATTGACGGCGGTCGGCTTGTTGGTGGGCAGAGAGAAAATCTTGCCGATGGCCTTGCCGTCCACGTTGCGGTTTTGATAGATATCGCCAGTGAAGGAGAGATAAACGCTGTCGATAACCTGGGTGCCGTACTGCTGAGCCAGAGCCTGCATATTGGAGGAAGCGAGGGCCTTGTTGACCTGATCGGCCACCATTTCGGTCTTCTTCTGGGCGGCCAGCATATCCTTGACATCGTCTTTCACATCCTTGAACTTCTGCGTGCCAGTCTCGCGCACGTTGCGCACAGCGGCCACGGCGAGGAACATACGCTCCACGTTGAACACATCGGAGATGTCGTCCTTCTTGACATCATCAGAGAAGGCCCAGCTCACGATATCGCGGCAGTTGGGCAGCTGGTTGATGACGGAAGACATAGAGAGGATGTTGTTGCCCTGCACCACTTGGATACCCTTCTTGGCGGCGGTGCTGGTCAGTTCCTCCGCGTTGTTGATGGATGCGGCAAACTGGTTAGCCTGCGACTTGAGGTTGTTGAGGGTAGCCTCGGAAGCGACGATGTCGTAGTCATACAGCACAAACTGTCTCTTCTCGATAGGAACAGTGCGGTTGAGCAGTTGGAACACGATATAGCCATTCGGAGCCTTATAGACATAGATGCCGCCATTGGGCGTCTCAATCAGTCCGTTGTAGAGGGCGGTGATGGTACCGCGCTCAGGAATCCAGAAAGTGGAGTCACCGGCGGTGTTGGCGGAGAAGTCCTTGCGCAGTTGGAAGATGTTGGCCTGGTTGCTCAGCAGCACGTTCTTAAGACTGTCGGCAAGCAGACGGGCCTCTTTCTTGGAGTACTTGGCGCCGGTGTTCTGGGCGGTCTTGAAGGGGAGTTCAACAGTAGCCACGAAGACAGAGTCGGGACGGGAGGCGCCGCCATAGACCTTGCCGAAATACCATTTCTGGTTCTCATAGGCGAAGGGTTCGATGTAGCTGCCCACCGGCAACTTGAAGATGAGGCTGTCGAGCACGTCGAGGGTGACATCCTCGCTCTTGTAGTAGGTGCTGTCCACGGAGCCGTTGCCCTTTTCGGTGCTATAAGCCAGCAGGTCGGAGGTGGAGAACTTGGCGAAATCCTCGCGCACCTCTTTCTCGATGGCCTGCAGGTCCTCGGGAGTCGGGTTGATGGGGAACACAGCCACGTCAATGTCGCGGTTTCTCTCATATACCGTGAAGAGGTCTTTCTTGTGGGTGTTGAAGAAATCCTTGGCCTCGTTGTCGGACACCTCGGCGGTGACGTTGTTGAAGGCGGGGCCTTGCGGGTTGACGAACATCACGGAAGCCAAAGCCATATTGTTGTCAGCGGCGAGTTTCTTCGCGAGCGGGTCGGAGAAATAGACGGAATTCTGCACGAGGGCGGAATAGCGGTTGGATTTCTCGGCGGAGAGGGCGAAGCGCACGATGGACTGGTAAGCGTTGTACAGTTCGCGAGTCTGGTCGTTGTTGGCATAATCCTCGATGTTGGAGATAATGGACATCGCGTTCTCGGGGCCCACCTGCTCGGCCAGTGCCTGGGCGAACTGCATCAGGTACTGGTTGGGTTGTTGGGTGCTGAGAGAAGCCATCATATCAGCCTTGAAGTCCTCAATCATCTGGTCGTTGTAGGCGAGACCCAACTTGGCCAGTTGTTTGTCGAGAACCTGTTCTTGGAGAATGTTACGCCACGTCATCTCGTGAATCTGGTAGGTCTCATTCTCGTCGAAGGAAGTCTTTTTCTGAAGGAGTTTCATCAACGCGGTGTTCTCCTCGTACTGCTTGCTGTAGATGTTGTCCAACTTCGTGCCGTCGATGCGGGCCACGGTATTCTTGTTGGAGAAGGTGCGGGTCACTTGGGAAAGGTCGCCCAAGATGAAGGCCAGCATAGCAAGACCGATGATGATCATCAAGGCCACACCGTGTTTGCGTATTGAGCCAATTGCTGCCATAATTTATGAGTTTTTTGTAATTATTCGGTTAATGGATTATGCTTCAGCCTCAGCCTCTTCGCCTTCAGCAGCGGCGTCGGCCACGCTGTTACGGGTCGGCATCACGGCGACGATCACCTTGCTGGGGTTGTCCACGATGGTGATGTTGTCGATATGGATGTCGGCGACCTTCATCATATCGTTGAGGTCCATATTGGAGATGTCGGCGATGACATACTCGGGCACGTTTTCAAGCAGGCCGCGCACTTTGAGTTTGCGCACTCTCTTCTTCAGGGAACCGCCCTTGAGGACGCCGGGGGAGGTGCCGGTGAGCTTGAAGGGGATCTCAATGGTGATGGGCTTGCCGTCCACCACTTCGAGGAAGTCCACGTGCAGCAGTTTGTCGGTTATGGGGTGGAACTGGGTCTCTTGGACGATGGCTTTCACCACGGTGCCGTCAATGGAGAGGTCCACATAGTTGACTTCGGGGGTGTAGAGCAGTTTTTGGAACTGCTTTTCTTCCACGACGAAAAGTTTCTGTTCTTTACCGCCATACAGGGCGCAAGGGATCATACCCTGCACGCGCTGGGCTTTTGCATCTTTTTTCCCTACGTTCTCTCTGAGAGAACCGCTAATAGATACTGATTTCATTCTTTTTTAGTTTTTGATAATGAATAAATAAGGTTATTTTTTTGCGGCGGCAAAAATACAAAATTTATGGCATAATTTCAACACCATTAAATAATATTTATTATGTTCGCGCAGCAGCCTCCCGCATACGCATTTTTTCGTACTTTTGCGGCCTCTAAGCAAAACAACGACTATGGCACATAAGATATTGATAGCGACGGGCGGCGGCGACTGCCCCGGACTGAACGCCGTGATACGCGGCATCGTCAAACGCGCACACTCCGAAGGCGACGACTGGAAAATATACGGCTGCATAGAATCCTTCAACGGCATTCTGAAAGACGACATCGAAATCGTGGAACTCACCGACCAGATGGTCTGCGGACTGCACGTGAAGGGCGGCACCATCATCAAGACCACCAACAAGGGAGGTCCCTTCCACTTTCCCGTGCGCCAGCCTGACGGCTCGTGGGTGATAGAAGACCGCTCCCAACTGATGAAAGAGCGTCTGGAGCAACTGGGCATCGAGGCCATCATCAACATCGGCGGCGACGGCTCGCAACGCATCTCACTGCAACTGATGGAGCTGGGACTCAACGTCGTGGGCGTCCCCAAGACTATCGACAACGACTTGTCGAGCACCGACTTCACCTTCGGTTTCCAGACGGCCGTGCAGATCGCCACGGAGGCCTTCGACAAGCTGGTGACCACCGCCGAGAGCCACAACCGCGTCTTCATTATGGAGGTGATGGGCCGTGACGCGGGCTGGATAGCCCTCCACACCGCCCTGGCCGGCGGCGCTGAGGTCTGCATCATCCCTGAAATCCCCTACGACCCCAAAATCATCGCCCAGAAAATAGAGACCCGCTACAAGAACGGGATGGGCTTCTGCAACATCGTCATCGCCGAAGGCGCCAAGAAGGCCGACGGCAAGGTGACCGGCAGCGCCCCCACCGCGGCCGGCGACCCGCACATCAAGCTCGGCGGCGTGGGCGACGTGCTCAAACAGGAACTTATCGACTGCGGCGTGGAGCACGACATCCGTGTCACGGTGCTCGGCCACCTGCAGCGCGGCGGCACCCCCGTGGCCTACGACCGCATCCTGGCCACCCAGTTCGGCGTCAAGGCCTTCGAGCTCGTCAAGGAGCACCTCTACGGCAACCTCGTGGTGTATCGCAACAACGACATCTCCTACGTGCCCATCGAGGAGGCCGTGCGCAGCCCGCACCTGGTACAGCCCGACAAGGACTTCCTCGTGCACGCGGCCAAAGGCGTGGGGATTTGCTTCGGTGACGAGGAGAGTTGAGACGTAAGACTTTAGACTTGAGACTTTCCTTGAGCAGTCCCGAAGGGACAAAATCCCAGTAACCCCACACAAGCGACGAAGTCGCGCAGTGTGGTGCCTTGAGGAGGAACTATAATTTAAAACAAATGATATGAAAAAGAAACTTGTCGTGCTTTCGGGCGCCGGCATCAGCGCCGAAAGTGGAATCAGCACCTTCAGGGACAGTGACGGTCTCTGGGAAAACTACAACGTGGAGGAGGTGGCCAGCATCGACGGCTGGTACCGCAACCCCGACCTGATGACGAAATTCTACAACGAGCGGCGCGCCCAGCTGGAGAAGGCGCAGCCCAACGAGGCCCACAAGCTCGTGGCCGAGTTGGAAAAGTACTACGATGTCACTGTGGTGACGCAGAACATTGACGACCTGCACGAGCGGGGCGGCTCGCACCACATCATCCACCTGCACGGTGAGGCCACCAAGGTATGCAGCGAGAACGGCAAGCGCTTTGTCCAGGACATCGGCTACCGCGCCGTGGGCAACGACGAGCGCACCCCCGACGGTGCCCGGATGCGTCCCTTCATCGTCTGGTTCGGCGAGGCCGTGCCAATGATGGACCAGGCCGTGAAAGCCGTGGAGAAAGCCGACATCCTCGTCATTATCGGCACCTCCCTCAACGTCTATCCCGCCGCCGGCCTCCTATACTACGCCCCCACCGACACCCCCATCTACGTCATCGACCCCAAAGACGTGCAGCCCATCAGCCGTCACGTCCACTTCATCAAGGACGTGGCCACCGCCGGTATGCGCAAGCTGTTCGAGGAATTGAGAATTGAGAATTGAGAATTGAGAATTATTCCTTGAGCAGCCCCGTTAGGGGCAAAATTCCAGTAACCCCACACCAGCGACGAAGGAGCGCAGTGTGGTGCCGTAAGGAGGAGATTCCTTGAGCAGCCCCGTTAGGGGCAAGAGCTTGGTAGGTCCCCACAAGGCGAAGCCGCAGTGGGGAGATTGACGGAGGATAATAACCACAAAACCAAACAATAATGTTTCGCAAGATCACCATTTCAGCCCTGTTCATCTTGACAGCCATAGCAGTCTCTTCCTGTTACGAGGAGGGCGGCGCGCGCGGCGGCAACATCAACGAACCCGAATACCGTATCGTCAAGCCGTGGCAGATCACCCACACCTACCTCAACGGCCAAGAGATCACGGAGACCGACTATTACGCCAACCGGCCCAGCACCTTCTACTACATCTACGCCGACTGTGTGCTGAGTGTGACCGCCTACTTCAACGGCCAAGTGCGCGAGTCCACGGCCGGGCACTGGATTTTCAAGGACCACAACAAGATTCTGGAGATGGAGTTCTCCCTTCTGGGGTATCACTATTTCTATCAGGCCACGGTCAAGAAGTTGACGAAAAACGATCTGATATACGAATACGACGACCCCGATGGCAATCACTGGCGCATAGAGATGGGCTCGCGCGCCTCATACTAACAACTTTTCTGGCTAAGGGCACTCCCCTACCGCACCTTGATGCGCTGACCCAAGGAGAGAATGCTCGTCTCCTTGATGTGGTTCAGTTTGCACAGTTTCTCCACCGTCGTGTGATATTTTTTCGCAATGGCATAGAGTGTGTCGCCCTTCTTGACGATATGCACCGTCGGCTTGTGGGATGAAGTTGAAGGTTGCGCCTGCGGCTTGGGCTTCACCACCTCGTTGGCAATCTTGGCCAGTGTGTCCTGCGCCGCCTTCGCGGTATCCTTGCCCGCAACTGGCGCCGGCACATTGCGACTGTTGTCCATCACAATGATCTTGTTGGCGCTGCGGTCAATGTTCTGGTAGGCCTTCTCCATTGAGGAAACGGTAATATCCACATTCTTGTGAAGTTTGCGTTCGCTGCGCCTGTGCGCAAGTAGCCATTCATACGTTTCAGGAATATAGAACACCTTGGCCATTTGGGAGTGGTTGATGCCTTTCAGCTTGTCGAAACGGAGCAGATGGGTGGAGCCACACTGCTTCATCGCATCCACGATGCGCTGCGACTGGCTGAGTGTCACAGCCTTGTCGGCGGTGCCGTGGATAATCCACAAGGGAAGAGTATTGAGTTTGCAGAAATCTCTGCGGGAGCTGCCCCCGCACAAGGCCATACCCGCCGCGAAGGGCTCAGGATAGGTGGAGAGCAGGTCGAACGTGCCATAGCCGCCCAGACTCATCCCGATGACGTAGATGCGGTCGGTGTCCATCTCGTAATGTTCTTGCACCCAATGCAGCACATTGATGATTTTGTCGGGGTTCCAAGGGCCGCCGGGGTTCTGCGGGGCTATAATCAGGGCGTCAATGTCACGTCCCATCGAGATGGCGTCAAGACAACCATATTTGCGCACGCGACTCAGGTCTGTGCCGCAGAGACTGTGCCCGTGCAGGAACAGAATCACTGGCATCTCGCTCTTCTTCGCCGCATAGTCGTCGGGCGTGGAGACCCAGAAGTTGTAACCATTGCTCACCACATTGCGATAGGCGGTGAACGTATATTCGGTCTGCGCAAAAACAGACAAGGACAATCCGATTGTCCAGATAAGTGTCAATAATTTTTTCATAAAACAAACATTGTCATCGGCATCCCGCCGATAAATATCATTATTCTTGTGGTTTTTCCTTGTTGAAGAGAGCCTTCACCATCTTGGCTTCCACGCCTTCGGAGTATATCTCCTCGCCGGGCGAGGGTTTGAGCTTGATGGTGATGGCATCATTGTCGGCGCCCTCCACCTCCTCATAGCCCACAATGGCGTCGGTGGCGGCAATCACGCTGGGCGCGATGCGGGTGAAGACGAGAAAGTCGGCCCAGTTGGAGATGTCGTCCAAAGACTCGTCCACCTTGATGCGCTTGCCGTTGCGCGACACAGCCACAGCCTTGTCGCCATCCTTGAGGAAATAGGCGATAAGGTCCTGGTTGACCTTCTGTCCATAGCCATTCTGATAGAGGTAGATATAGGTCTTCATCATACGATGGTCCTTGTATTCCACAGTGCTGCGCAGTTTCCCATTAGCATCGTAGGTATCCCAGGGGCCAGTGCGCACATCCTTGAGGTAATTGCCCCGAACGCAGATTTTCCCTTTCGGGAAATAAGAGGTGGAGAGTCCGTTGCGCTTGCCATCGAGGAAATGCTCCTCCAGACTGAGCTGGCCATCCGTGAAATAGGTCTTGTAAACGCCGTTCATCTTGTCGTCCTTGTACTCAACCTCCTCCAAGAGCACGCCCGTCTCCTTGGAATAAATCTTCCACGTGCCCGAGCGTTTGCCCAAAACATACTCTTCCACCGAAATCAGTTGGCCGTTGTTGGCGTAATAGTTCCAGACGCCGTCCTTCTGCTGATCAACAAACACACCTTCCGAGGCTTTGCGGCCGTTCTCGTGGTAGATAACAGTGTTCACCTTGTGGACGCCCTGGATAAAGTCGGTGGTACTCTTCAGTTTGCCATTGGTATGGTAATAACGAAAAGTGCCATAGGGCACATTGTCCTTGAACTGGCCCTCATACACCAGTTTGCCCTTCTCATACTTTTTCCATACGCCCTGCTTCCGGCCAGAAGCATCGGTCTTGTTGATGTTGGCCGTATCCTGTCCATAGAGCGAGAGGGCGAACAGGCAACACACGAGGAACATTATTCTTTTCATATTCTTATTCTTTATCATTCATTTTTTTCAAAACGAGGGCACTACGGCTGGGAAGATAGAGCTTCAGGCGCCATTGCCCGCCCCGTTTGTAGGATTCATACTGCATTGTATCATCAATATTGCCGAAGCCATTGTACCGCGACGAATCGCTGTCCAGACAAATGGTATAACGGCCCTCTTGGCAATTTATTTCATAATCCATAAAGGATTTGGATGGATTGAAGTTGAAGACCATCAGGCAGGGGCCGCGGTGGAAGGCCAGGATTTTGTCGCCGTCATTGTCGCAGCACTTCTCCGGCAGATAGTCAAGGAGGTGCTCCTGGCGCACGAGATGTATCATATCGGCATCAAAGCGGTTGAGTCCCGCGTACTTGAGCAATTCATCGTCGGCGAGGTTCCATTGGCGGCGGGCATACTGGCACGACCAGCCATTGCCCTCGCGGGGAAAGTCGATCCACTCGGGGTGGCCGAACTCGTTGCCCATAAAGTTGAGATAGCCACCTGAGCAGAGCGTCAGCGTCACCAAGCGGATCATCTTGTGCAAGGCGATGCCCCTGTCCACCGTCATATCCGGCGTGAGCACCGACATTGAGGTGTACATCTTGTCATCCATCATCCTGAAGATAAGCGTCTTGTCGCCAACCAATGCCTGATCGTGGCACTCCACATAGCTGATGGTCTGCTCCTCGCGGCGCTTGTCGGTCATCCGGAAGTAGATGTCGCCCATCCCCCACTGCTCGTCAGAGAGGGTCTTGACCGTCTTCATCCAGTAGTCGGCGATGCCCATCGACATCCGGAAGTCGAAGCCGATGCCGCCGCGTTCGGTCGGGAAAGCCATCCCCGGCATCCCGCTGACATCCTCCGCAATGGTCACCGATTGCGGGTTGAGTTGATGCACGAGGTTGTTGGCCATTGTCAGGTAGGCCACGGCATCCTCATCCACATTGTCGTCAAAATACTGGGCGTACTCTAAAAAGTCCACCCCAAGTCCGTGGTTGAGGTAGCACATACTGGTGACGCCGTCGAAGCGGAAGCCGTCAAAACGGAACTCCTGGAGCCAATATTTCAGGTTGGAGAAGAGATAGAGCAGCGTTTCCTGCTTGCCATAGTCGAAGCATCGGGAGTTCCACACGCGGTGGTGGCCCCGCTCGCCAGAATGGAAATAAAGGTGGTCGCTGCCGTCGAAGAGGGAAAGCCCCTCCTTCTCGTTGGCGACGGAGTGCGAGTGGACAATGTCGAGGATAACGGCAATGCCCTCGCGGTGCGCCGTGTCGATGAGTTCCTTGAGCTCCTCAGGGGTGCCGAAGCGCGACGAGGGCGCGAAGAAATTGGACACCTGGTAGCCGAAGGAGCCGTAATAGGGATGCTCCTGCACAGCCATCAGCTGTATCATATTATAGCCGAGTTTTTTTATTCTCGGAATGACATTCTCCTTGAACTCCCAGTAGGAGGCCACTTTTGCCTCTTGCGACGACATTCCCACGTGCGCCTCATAGATCAAAGGGTGAGACACTTTCTTCGGGGACTCATACTGCCACTGGTACGGGGTTTCGGGCTCCCACACCTGGGCGCAGAACACTTTGGTGTTGTCGTCCTGCACCACGCGGGTGGCGTAGGAGGGCAGGCGCTCGTCGGCACCGGAACGCCACACCATCCACAGTTTATACAACATCGTATGTTGCAGGGCGAAGTCGGGAAGCTCGATTTCCCAGTCGCCGTTGCCAATAGGATGGAGCGCGAACTCGGGCTTCACCTGCCAATGGGAGAAGTCACCGTAAAGATAGAGCTGCACGGCATTGGGGGCTTTCTCGCGAAACACCCACCCTTTTTCCGTACGGTGAAGGCCGTAATAGAGGTAGCCGTTGGCCACATCGGCAAGAGGGCGCGTGCCATCGGTGAACTCCAGCTCACGGAGGACCGCCCGCTGGTGCCGTTTCTGCAACGCCGCCACGTAGGGCTTCAGATAAGGGTCTATCTTTACAAGTTCCGGTGTCTTGACCATTGTTATTCTGCAAATGAAGGATTAATACTGTATGACAAAGCGGCGCGGGGCGTCCCACTCCACCATCATCTCCCTGAATTTCTTGTACTGCTTGACGGGAATTTCCGTAGCGGAGATTCTCAACTGGCGGAACACCTTCAGCTTGTTATCGACAATTTCCGTTTTGAGAACGATTTTCCCGAAGGGATACTCCTTCTCATACGCGAAGGGTTTGGTCAGCCACTGGGCCCCGGCAGGGAGCGTTACCTCGTACATATAGCGTTCTTCCGTGGAATCGACTGCCACAGGACAGGTCCGCTCGCGCGTCAGGTTGACTGAGCGCACGGGTGTCCCATAGCCACTGCCGTCGAGCGTGAGCTGGCAGTAACGGCCGCTCAACGGGGTAACCTTGGCGCGCACCGGCTGCACATTGGAGGGCTCCACCGTGCGCAACACCGGCGAGACCGCGTCCACGCGCGTCATCGTCACGTCGGCATCCCAACCCGCATCCGACTTGGAGAGACGGACCTGCGCCTCCAAATCGACTTTCCGCGGCCAGGGCAGGAAGTTGATCACCTCCCCGTTCTTGTCGATATAGCTGTCGTACACATATTTCACATCCAAAGATTGCGGGCTCTTCGAGATGGCGGATATATAATAAGTATTGCCGTCCATAGTCAGGCGCAGCAGGGCTTCCGGATTTTCCATCAGATGGTTATACATAAAGCCGAACCGCGCATCGTACCCGGCAGCGCGCAACATCGACTCCAACAAGAGGTTTTTCTCCACGGGCGTGCCGCAATTGGTTTGCCAAACCATATAAGGCGAAGCGATGATGTTGGCCATATATCTCATAGGCAAAGCGTTGGTGTGGATATTGTCGCAGACATAATCGCGGATGGCAAGCACCTTCTCCATCGGAGATATCTCTTTTTTCATAATAGGATTCAGCACCTCATCATAGAGGTTGGAAGGAGCCGGCAAGAAAGCGTTCTGCATCGTCAAGTACGACATCAGCGTGGTTGGACTGTCGAAGGTGGTGAACATCACAAAATCCTGTTCATCGGGAAGAAGATAGCTCTCGGCGGTTTTCTGGGGCAGGTCAGTGAAGGTCCAGGTGAGCACCCGCGAGCTGTCGGGACCGTAGGAATAGACCTCCGACTTGTTCTTTCCCCGGTAATGCACATTGTGGAAGAGAGCAGATTCGTGAGGAAGTGTCACGGAAACCTCGTAACGATCCACCGGGGCGTCCTCAGAAAGGTCAACACGCTCCATCAGCGCCGGGATGAACGGCTGCTCGGTATGGATGGTGTAGTCGAGCACGATGGTGGCGTCATACTCAAGGGCCGTGTGCGTGACCACCATCTCGCGCATCCCGTTGAAACGCTCGCAGTCGGTGCAGCTGTAGGGCAGACTGGGATTGAAGGCGTTGTCGGGGGTCTTCACCACGCTGCCGTCCTTGCGCACCGTGTAGGCCTCATTGATGGTGAGCGTCTGAAACTCAGGATTATAGAGAATAAACGTCTCGCCGTATGTGTCAAACGACGCCCTGGTGAAGATTTGCAGTTCCTTCCTGTAGCGATAATCCAAACTGCCATCCTCATTGAGGGTGTAGGATTTGGATATAAGATGATAGGTGGCCTCGTACGACTGCGCCGACAGGTTTGCGGCAATGAAGCATAAGAGGGCAAACAGTATGGAGATATGTTTTTTCATCAATATTCTATTTTAACAAAGACAACAACATTAACGGCTCAACACGACTGGGGTGTTCATAAAAAACTCCTGGTTCATCACGGCCTGGCGGTATGAGGGCCAGTCCTCGGCCTCATAAATGCGCTTGCCGAAGCGGATATTCTCGTGAAACTGCAGTACGGAGCTTTGCAGCTTGTAGCCGCCGTCGAAGGTGACAGCGCCGCCCGTGGCGGTCCGAGCCTTGGGCACCTGGGCGGAGGTGTAGCCGGGGGGCAGTGTCATCGTCTCTGAGATCTGCACCAGACGGGAGCAGCGGTCGCTGAAGGGCATTGTGCGCGTCTCCAAGGAGGTGTCATACGACAGGTGCGGCATCGTGAACTTGTAGAAGCCCTTGGCGAGGAACGGCGTGACAATGACCACATTGTCGGTGACGGTGGCATAGTCGGGAATCACAAAGCGATAGGTGATGGAGACCGGCTGCTCGAGGTAGCGGTCCTCGTCGGTGTATTTGACGCTTTGGAGCTTGGCATTGGGATAGAGGGAGAAGAGTTGCCGTTCGACATTGGCGCGCCATTCGGAGCGGCGTCCGCGGAAGAGGGCGCGCACCGTGCGGTCCGACTGTCCCTCGGCGGTAACGGTCACGGTGCCGGAGAGGGCGCCTTTCTTGTTCACCTTGGTAGTGGCGCTCATCTTGAGGTAGTGGTTCTCCGCCTTGGAGACGGGGGTGAGGCCGAGTTTGGCGCCTTGCGGCAAGCCCATCAGGTAGTTTTGCTGCTGTTCGGCACTGGACCACAGCTCACGCACGCCCGGCACCCAGGTGGGGTCGAGCAGTTGATAGTTGCCATTGCGGCGCTTGACCACCGTGACGCAGTGGTTGAACTGGTCGGCGGGGATGTCCTCGATGCGCTCGCCGGCCATTGTCATCGCAGCATACGCCTGGAAACCGGCGGCCCGCAGCATCGCAATGAGCATACCGGCCTTGTCCTTGCACACACCGCAGCGGTCAGTAAAGTTCATCTCGCACTTGTGGAGCGTGTAGCCCTCGCCCTCCCCCATCGAGATGCCCGAGTAGCGCATATTGTCGGCCACCCAGTGGGTCAGGATAAAGATGCTGTCGTTCTCACTCTTCGCGGGGCGCAGCAGTTCGGCCACCTTCTGCTTCACCTCGTCGGTGGGCACGAAACTGCCGTAGTCCTCGTTCACGCCATAGAACCACATCGACTTGGCCTGCCAGTTTTCGGCGGTGGAGAGTATCAGCTTGGTCTGCACATCATTGTCGGCCAACGTATGGGGGGCCTTCTTCATCGGCATAATCCCTTTCTTGGAGAAAGAATAGACCACCCGGCCGTCCACGTTCTTGCGGGAAGACTGCAAAGTGCCGTTATAGACCGAGTATTGGAGTTTCTTGGAGGGCAGCACGCTCAGGATGTACACCTTCTCGCGCACGGGCTGGTGGCTCCAGAAGGGCACAATGTCGTAGAAGTGGCCTCGCATCGGGGGGATGTACTTGGCATCGGGGTCACTGTCGTGCAGGAGTGCGTAGGTGAAGCCCTTCTTGTAGGTCACATACTCCACGGCGTCGCCAGGTTCGAGGCGGCCCACGGCCACCATCTTCTGGCTCGCGCCCCAGTATATCATACGGGCCGGCGCGGGATAGTCGAGCACGGGGTTGTCAATCTTCTCCACCAGGCCGCTCTTGCGGTGCACCTTCACCTCTCGTATCTCCACGTATGCGGAGAGCGGTTCGTAGTCCATCTTCACGCAGTTGAAGTCGCGCCCGCCGGCGGGGGTGAGCACCTTGTAGAGGACGTGGCCATAGACGTGGCTCAAGCCGCTCTCCTCCATCACCACGCGGGTGCTGTCGAAGAGGGTGACGATGTCATATCCGGCATAGTCCGCATCAGACACAGCAGAGAGCTGTTGCTGCACGGACTGGGCGCGCAGACCCGTCGCAAAAGCCAGAAGTAACACCAAGGTTATAAAATACTTTCTCATACCTTGTGATTTTTCGAGGGTTTTAAACAAAGAGCCGCAAAAATACAAAAAAATCAGCGGACAATTTTTTCGAAGTCGCTGGCAGGGTGCTTGCAGATCGGGCAGATGAAATCCTCCGGAAGCTCTTCGCCCTCGTACTCATAGCCGCAGATGACGCAGCGCCACACCGTCTTGCCCTCGGGAGTCACGCCAACAGGCTCGGGTTTCGGTTTGATGTGCTCCTGATAATAAGCGTATGTGGCTGATGGCACGTCCGTCAGCGGTTCCATTTCCACCACTTCGCCCACAAAGAGCGTATGTGTGCCCAGGTCCACCATCTGCACCACATTCGCGGAGATGAAGGCGTTGGTGCCTTTGGTAACCGCCAGGGTGCCGTTCTTCACGCGCCGGCAGTCCGCAAAATCCGCGAACTTGTCCACCTCGCGTCCCGATTGGAACCCGAAGTGCTTGAACAACCCGAAGTCGGCCTTCTCGCTGATGATGGAGGCCGTAAAGCGCCCGGTCTCCTTGATCATATCGTGGGTAAGGTTTTCTTTATTGACCGTGACGGAGATGCGGTTGGGCTGGGAGGTCACCTGCATCACCGTGTTGGTGATACAACCGTTGTCGCGGCCATCCCGGCAAGCCGTCACCACAAACAATCCGTATTGGATGCTGAACATTGGATTCATACTCATAGGGCTTTGTGTTTACTTTTAATAGCAGCGGCAAAGATACACAATTTTGCGATTTGCGATTTGTGACTTGCGATTGTATCATAGACCGGAGACCGAAGACCAGAGACCGAAGACCATAAATCGCACATCGCAAATCGCCCACGTCCCGCCAGGGACGGAAGCCCGGTAGAACGATGCGGCATACCACGAGCCGTAACGTCCCGCAGGGACGACACATTTTATGTTGTCTCTGCGGGACATTGTTTTACCCCTGAAGGGGCATCGGGACC
>ERZ842401.1214-NODE-1214-length-37558-cov-56.999387_pt1 | contig 37558 bp, 36 predicted proteins | sample MGYA00521270_ERZ842401 | MGnify/ENA primary metagenome ERZ842401 (study PRJEB31892, sample SAMEA3878208) | bioreactor metagenome | biome: Moose rumen | place: Sweden | collected 2011-10 | study: EMG produced TPA metagenomics assembly of the PRJEB12797 data set...
TGCATCCATGCTTATGTTACAAGTGCGATCGCAAATAAACGCATTTAGTAACAAAAAAAAAGGAACAATAGCAATGACATATAGCATATTGACAGAAACGGCATTCTTCCGTGCCGCTCAGAACAAGGACACCGACGGGATGGCCGCCTCATACGACGAGTTCATCGGGAAAGTCATTGAGGTCTGCGGTCGCAATAATGACAGGACAGCAGCCTTCGCAACCTTGCTGTACACTGAGATAGAATTGAAACGAATGACGGGCTGCGAGTTTGTGGCAAAAGCTTTGGAGTTCATCACGGAAATGCAGAAGATGGTAGAACGGATGCCTTTATCATCATCTATTGGACTTTTGTCTGATGAAGCAGAAAACGTAGATGAAGATCCTCTGAATTGGACTGACGGCCCTACGAACCTTGTGGAATTAGCATACGGTCTGATGGAACTGGGCTGCTTCAACGACGGGAAAGCAACAGTAGAGAAGGTGGGCAACAAGCTGTTCAAGGCTTTCGGGCTGGATCCGATAGTCTATACACGCACTTACATCAACATCAAAAACCGCAATTCAAAAGACGGCTACCGCACGTACTTCTTGACGAGACTGCGGAATGCTATGGAGCAGCGCATAGATAACGACGTGCGTAAATCACTCAGACGATAAGTTCATACGATATTTTCAATGTTTACAACTTCAAGAAGAAGCCCTGTCCGATGTGAATCGAGCAGGGCTTCAAACTTCTTCTTATAAATACACTATCATAGCACGTTCTTTCCTTTTGGTGACTCTATCGCATATCCAATGGCGGAACTCATGGGCCAAACCTGTGTCTATATACATCGAAATGGCAATAATAGCCTCCAGGTTGTACTGGTTATCCTTGTAGCCATTCTCCAATATTTCATACTTGCTGTCCATGTTCAGATTGACCGCTAAGTCCTTGCGCAAACGGCTGACGATACCTCGCACTTTCATGATAGTCACTCTAAACAAACTGGCAATCTCGCCAGCCGTCATCCATACGTCATAGCCTGTCAGTTCGAAGCGTTCATGCTCGAATACTATCAGGTCTCGTCTCATCTGCTTTGTCATAGTCATGTCCTCCACCTTATTTATATTACACCGCCTATGTTCGGCACAAACTGCTCTATCTTCGACAGACGAGTGGCCAGCATGTCCATCTCGCTTCCCAACTTTTCCTGTGTGATACGGGCGTAAATCTGGGTACTGTCGATGCTTTTGTGGCCCAAAACAGACGACACCACTTCCAGCGGCATTCCATTGGCCAAACAAACAACGGTTGCCATTGTGTGCCGGCTCATGTGCCATGTGAGATGCTTGGTGATGCCGCACATCTTGGCAACGGTGTTGAGTATCATGCAGTCACTCTGGAACCTGGGAACAGGAAAAATGTGGCCGTCATCGCACAGTCCCCGATACTTCTCCAAGATAGCCAGCGGAACAGGCATCAACTTGACGTTCTCTGCCACGCCCGTCTTCTGTCTGCGAGTGCGAATCCACAGACTGCCATCAATGGGATTCTTCACGATGTTATCTTCACTCAGATTCTTCAAGTCCACCCATGCCAGGCCTGTGAAGCAGCAGAACACGAAAAGGTCGCGCACCAGTGAGCGCTTGGGGTTCAGATTGGTGATGTTCATCAGTGCCTGCAACTCTTCCTTGGTCAGAAAGCCCTTCTCCACTTCCTCCTTTCCGATTTTGTATTCGCCAAAGGGGTAGCGGGCTACCCATCCGTTCTCATGCGCACGGTGCATAAGCATCATGATGGGCTTCACGTAGATGTTCGCCGTATTGTGCGACAGATGCTTCTCTGACTTCAGGTAAATCTCAAAGTCGCTGATGAACGAGGGCATAATCTCCTTCAATGCCATATCCTTCACATGGTAATGGAACTGCAGGAAGTTGGAAACATGCTTATAGACAGACTGGTACTTTTCAAGTGTCTTCTGTGCTTTCAGACCGCCTGCCACCTGCTTCTCGTAGTTGGTCACCCACTGGGCGTAGGTCGTCATCAAAGTCTGCTGGCGGTACTCCAGACCGAGGAAGGCATTCTTTACCTTCTCTGCTGTGACAAAATTGTCGCGCTCCACAATCTCCTTGTAGTGGTTGTCGATGCGAGTCTTGATCTTGTCAAGTTCCATGTTGACGTTACGGGCCATCACGCTCTTGCCCTTGGCACGGCCACCCTTGGTTTCCCATGTATTCGGGTCACAGTTCACCTTGCAGCTGAACTGGCACTGCGTGCCGTCCACCGTGATACGCCCCATCACCGGATAGGTTCCATCTTTCTTCAACTTCTCCCTCTTGAGGTAGAAAATCACCGAATACGTACTTTTCATTTCTTCTCTAATTTTACAAGTTTGACATTCATTTTTCAGTTTGCAAAATTAGTCAAAGTCAAGCATCCGGTCACTACGCAAATCCATTCAAATTCCGGCATTTCGTACCAAGGTGGCTTCTATATGACAATCCCACTGATTTCCAGCCGTTTCAATGTCCGAAAGTAACCTATTCTCCATGATTTTCTCAAATCCCAAAACAGGTTACGAATTAGAGACGTAAATCTTTCCTTAATACCGTATTCAAGTTGCACTCATCTGTATCGACCGTCTCTCTCCAATCTCCCGAAACCCCTTATCTGCAACGTTTTTGCCGCAATTCTCCTAAATTGTCATAAAATCCGTAGATTCTGGGTGCAAAGTTACTCACAATTCCTCAAAAATGCGACAAAAAGCCCGCTTAATTAAAGAAAATATGGATTACGCGCCCATTTTTAGTAATCGTTAAAAAATAAATTGACGTATTATTGAGGTGTTGGGGTGGGGGATTATGCCACAACGAAAGAGTGCGGTATGAATCGCTCACCCCGCACTCCTTCTAACGGATGTTGGTGTTTGCCAGCGTTATTACACTCAGCACAGTCGCAATAGCAACCGTCACCAGCATGGCCGTAGTTTGAAAATCTAATAACATAATCTTTACCTTAAATCTATTAACTACTAACCTAATGAATAACATGTGTAGTCGTCACGACTACAAGTGCAAAGTTAAGCCTTTTGTGCGCGCCGACAATGCTTTTTGCCCATTCTTTTGCGTGTGTTGCCGATTCTTTGACTTAGGTCAACGCATGCCCAATCTTTGTCAGTGTGCAAGGTTGCAACTCAGAAGGCCTTGCGTGCTGCCTCGGTGATTTGCTCCTTCGAGGGGGTGATGACTTGGCCAAAGATGCCCACGCTGACAATGCGCTGCTCGCCGTGCCACTGCATGCGGCCTATCGACACCACATAATAGTTGTCTACTCGCACTATGCGTTCTATGGCGTGCTGCCCCACCTTGTCGAGGGCCACGCGACCCAGTGCGCCAGCTATCTGGGTTACCAGGTCGTCGGTATGGCTTATCTGGTCGTCGATGGCCAAGCCAACCACCTCGTTGAGCGCCTCATAGTGCTGGTCGGGCTTGGGACAGGTTATAATCATGGTTACGGCCAGTGCCACCGTGGCCAACAGGGTGAGCAGGCAGCCAATGCCTAAGCAACTCTTCATCTTGGAGTGTCTTTTTTTAGTGTTTCAATTTAGTTCTTCGCCTCGCAGTGCCTCCTAAGCCCTATGGCAACAGGCTACTTCACCACCTTACGCCCCTGTCCCACGTAGAGGCCGTGGGCGGTGGTGCTGCTGTAGCGACGTCCTTGCAGGTCGTAGATGGTCTCTTGGCTGGGCGACGAGGTGGTGGTGATGGGCATCATGGCGGTGAGCACACCCATGTATTCGGTGTCGCTGGTAGCGAAGTTGATGTCGTAGATGTCGGTCTGACCTATGGTAGAGGTCAGACCGAAGATGGTCATGCCGGCACACACTGAGGGGCGGTCGCCGCCGAAGTTCTCATAGAGTCCGCTCTTGGTCATGTCCCAGCCGAACACCTGCTGCACCGTACCGTCGATGGTCAGTGTCTTGGTGCTGGTGGGTGCCACCTGCGAGCCGTGGTTTGTGCCGTTGAGCCACCACAGGTAGCTGGCGCCACTGGTGGTCTTCAGGTTTGTGCCGCGCACGATGAGCCATGTCTGCTGCTTGTCGATGGTGTAGTCAAGCTCGTTGTACTTCATCATCAGTGCTACGTTGTTGGCACCCGTTCCGGCATTCACGTGTATGATGTTGTGCTCGTTGTCGTATGTGATGTTCTGTGCCGACACACGGCCAGCGTCGCCCGTGGTCCAGTCGCTGGCATGGAACTCGTAGGCGTGGTTGTCGTAGCCCCATAGCAGCCGCACGTAGTAGATGCCAGGGCAGAGCGTGGTCGACGAGGCAGTGAGCCTGACGGTAAAGCTGGTTTTCACCTTTCCCTGTGCATCGATGATGAGGCTTGCTGGCAGTGGATACTCCACGTTGTAGAAGCCGTTGGCATCGCTGCCCTTGGCCGACGAGGGTATGGTGATGTCGGCCACCTTCTGTCCGTCGACGGTCAGCGTGGCCATGCGGCCGCGGTCAGCCAGGTTGAAGCGGAACATCACGCTCAGGCGGTCACTTTGCTGTGTGGGGTTGAAGAGGGTGTATTGGATGTAGCCGTTGGCACGTGCATCACGGTAGTGCTCAGTGTTGTAGTCGCCCGTCGACGAGTCGCTCGAGTAGTTATACTCGTGTCCGGCCTCGCTCTGTTGCTCGCCAGGAGCCACGAAGTCCAGCGTGCGCTTAGCCAGTGCTTCGCGTTCGGCCTCGGTCTGTGCCATGGTGCTGTTGGCAAAGCCCTCCTCTGTCTGCTGATACCAGTAGCACATATAGCGTGCGTGGTGGATCTGGTAGAAAGGAACGAGCTTCAGGCTCTGCCACTTATAGGTTTTCACCTCAGGACGGCTCACGTCGATACTGAACGAGAGGTCGTTGCCGGGCAGACGCTCTATGCGGTTCAGCACGTCGGCACGGTTGCCTATGAGCATCGGGGCGTCGATGAGGCTTTTCGACGAAGCTCGGCTGCCAGGTGCATGGTCCATGCGGCCCTCGCCGCCATACTCGTTTTGCAGCGTCTCGGTGGGCAGGTTGACGATGTCGTATGGCGGATAGTCGATGTCGGGGTTTAAGTCGGCAACGAAGTCTTTGCTGGTTTGTGCGCCGAGCAGTATGGGGCCGAACTTGAAGGCAATGTAGTCGGTGTAGTTGGGGCACTCCTCGTAGCGCAGCTCCATTGGCAGCCATACCGTAATCTTGTCGCCCACCTGCCACGTGCGGTTGATGGTTACATAGCTGGCGGTGCCCTTCTCGACGGCGAAACCGTCGGGCACGCTGCCATTGACCATCACCTTATACTCCTTGCCTGCCCATGACGGATGGCGCACAGCGATGGCATAGTTGCCAGCCTTGCCCACGGTGATTGTTGTGGTGACAGTATTGGGCGTTGGGATGTTCGATGCGATGGGGTCTATTGCGGGGAAGAGGGTTTCTTGGGTGACAATAAAATCGTCACTTAAGAGACGGGACGGGGTGAAGAGGTTCACGTAGAGCGTCTTGTTGCCGTCGTGGGTGTAGATGAAGTGACCGTATTTAGAGTGGTTCTCCATGCCTGTGCCCACGCAGCACCACATGCCCTGGTTCGCACGCGAGTAGATGCGGTAGCCCTGGGGGCGCAGCGTGGTGAAGTAGACGTAACCGCCCGTTTCGGGGTCTTGCGTGCTGAGAATGTGGTTCCACATGGTGTTCTCGTAGAAGTCGGCATACTTGGCGTCGGCCGTGCGGTCGCTCATCATCTCCGAGAGCTTCAGCATGTTGTTCGAGTTGCACGACTCGGGGCCGTCCAGCTGGTCGATGTAGCGGTTCGAGCTGGCCTTGGCCAGGAAGTGCTCGTTCACAGAGTTGCCGCCGATGCACACGGTGCGGTTCTGTGCCACGTCCTGCCAGAAGTTGGTGGCCGCCTTCAGGTAAGCGCTGGCTGTAGCGTCCTGTTCGCCTATGCGTTCCATGCCAATGTACTTAGGCACCTGCGTGTTGGCGTGACGGTTGTCGAGGAAAGTGGTGTTGAGCGTCTGCATGCCGTTGAGCATGGTCTTGTGGGTATATTTGCGTGCGGCGGTGAGATACTTCTGGTCGCCAAAAAGCTGATAGGCGTCTAAGAGCGACTCGTTCATGCCGCCGTGCTCGGTGTTCAGCAGATTCTCCATGTCGCTGTCGCTCACCTTGGCCACTACGTTCACGCTCCAGTCGCACAGTTTGCGGAACACTTCCTTGGCCGTTTCACTGTTTCCGTACAGAAAGGCATCGCGCAGACCGGCCAGAATCTTGTGCTGCACGTAGAAGGGCACCCAGCCGCCGTGGTTCTTCAGCGGGGTGATGTTGCCCTGATAGAGCGCAGTCCAGTCGCTGTTGATGGGCTGTCCGCCTATGAAGCCGTAGAGTCCCTGCGTGTTGTTGTCGTAAGCATCCTGACAATCCTTCATCACCTGTACCATGTGGTCCATGCGCTCCTTTAGCTGAGCCTTGGTGTCGGTGTCGTGGCAGGCAGCATAGGCCAGCGCCAGGGCCGAGAGGTAGTGGCCACCCACGTGGCCGCTCAGGTCGAAGTCTGAACCGCCCCAGTTGCTGAAGTTTGGATGGGCGCTCACCCAGCCGTAGTATTCATTGCCGCTGGTGTTGGCACTGCTCAGTCCCGACTGCCGTACGAAGGGCGTCAGCAGACGGTCGGTGTCATACTGTAGTAGAGTGGCGAAGTTCTTCTCCATGGCTGTCTTCATCGGGCCGTCGAGCAGTGTCACCTGCTCCAGGTCGAAGTGCTTGGGATAGAGTTCGCTTTGGGCCTGCATGGGCTGCCATGCGGCCAGTGCCAGTGTGCTGGCCAGTAGTAGCTTTAGTTTCATAATGGTCGTTGTTTTAGTTGCAATTTGCCTGCAAATATAGTGTTTTTTCCCGACTTACGTGCACGATTAAGCTAAAATCTTTGCTTGCCTGTTCTTTTTGATCTTTTTCAGTGCCACATAAGGCTACGGTTCCGGCGTAACCTCCCCTCTGAGAAAGCGCAGCACGGCGCTGTTGAACAGTTGTGGCTGCTCCATATTCATCATGTGCCCACAGTCGGGCAGCACCTCGCGGCGACCGTTGGGCAGGTAGCGCAACTCGGCGGGCTGTCCGCTCTTGTGCTCGTTTTCACCCTGCAAGAGCAATACAGGCACATCAGGTCGCCTCTCCTGCAGCTGTTGCCAGGCCTCGCGCCCGTAGAACAGCCGCACCTCCTTGTGCAGCGGCTGCCACGCACTCCAGTCACTTATCATCTGCCACAGGGGCTTACGCATGCGTTCGCGCTGACTGCCACCGCTGCCTATGAGCTGTTCGAGCCACTCGCGCTTCATCATGTCGACGCCCTTGACCTTCAGCGCTGCTATCTCCTTGTCGCGGCGTGCGCTCTCAGCCGAGTCCATCGGTTCGCTTGGCCCCGGGCTGCTACGCCTTATGCTGCCGCTGGCCAACACGCACGACAGCAGTCGCTCAGGGTGCATGGCCAGCAGGTCGCCCGCAGTGAAGGCCCCCATCGACAACCCCACCACGTGTGCCTTACTGATGCCCAGCGAGTCCATCAGCGTCAGGATGTCGTCGGCATGTGTCATGGGCAGCGTCTCGCTCTGGTCGCTTGAGCGTCCGTAGCCCCTGAAGTCGGGCGTCACTACGCGGTAGTGGCGGCTCAGCGGTCCCATCTGTCCGGCCCACATCCGGCGGTCGAGCGAATGGCCGTGCAGCAACAGCAGCGGCTCACCCTTGCCTCGCTCTTCGTAGTACATGCGTCCGCCGCCACTCATGCCCACATAGCCGCTCTTCAGTGGTGTGCTGCATGACGTCAGGGTGCAGATGGCTACCATGACGACATATAATAATAGGTGTCTACTCTTCATATCCGCTGCGAAATTACAAAATATTGGGCAAACGGCGAAAATAAATGGCAAAAAATTTGCAGCGTTGCCAGAAAATGATTACTTTTGCACCCGCTAATCAGAAACGACAGGGGCGTAGCCCAGTTGGTTTAGAGCGCTGCAGTCACATTGCAGAGGTCCCCGGTTCGAGCCCGGGCGTCCCTACACCTGTCAAGCGAAGGCGAATCAGCAATGGTGCTGGTTCGCTTTTTTATGTTTGTTTGCGCGTTATGAGGCTACCGGCTTAAAATATTTGAGGTAAAGCAGTACTTAATTCACAATTATTTCGTACCTTTGCGGCCACAAAACCAAACACAGTAGAAGCAATGGGTATCATCATTGGAATAGACGTGGGTATATCGACCACGAAGATTGTGGGCCTTATCAACGGCAGAGTGGTAGCCCCCATCCGCATTACGGCTGCCGACCCCATCACCTCGCTCTATGGCGCGCTGGGCAAGTATATGCACGACAACAACGTGCAGCTGGCCGACGTGGAGCACGTCATGCTGACCGGTGTGGGTGCCGCCTACGTGAAGAACGATGTCTATGGCGTCAGTACCAGCCGCTGCGACGAGTTCGAGGCCGACGCCCTGGGCGCCCGCTACGAGTCGAAGCTCGATCACGCCATGGTGGTGAGCATGGGCACGGGCACGTCGTTTGTGATGTGCAACGGCGACGAGATACGCCACATCGGCGGTATCGGCATTGGTGGTGGAACGTTGCAGGGCCTGTCGCGCATCTGCTTGGGGACAGGCGATATCAAACAGGTGTCGGCGCTGGCCATGCAGGGCGACATACGGCACGTGAACCTGCTGATAGGCGACATCTCGGCACAGCCGCTGCCCGGCCTGCCTATGGAGGCCACGGCCAGCATCTTTGCGCGGGCCAAGAGCGACACGCCGAAGGAAGATGTGGCTTGCGGCATCATCTCGATGGTGCTGCAGAGCATAGGCTCGGCATCGGTGCTCGCTGCGCAGGGCACAGCCTGTCACGACATGGTGCTCATAGGCAATCTGTCGCTGCTGCCGCAGTGCAAGGAGGTGTTCCCTGCCTTAGAGAAGCTGTACGGCGTTCACTTCCATATACCCAAGTATTCAGAATATTGCACAGCCATCGGCGCAGCCCTGGCATACGTAAAAAAACAAACAATGAGCAGATGAAGCCTATGAGACTGTTTGCCGTGGCACTGGCAGTGCTGATGGCGGGCTGCATGCAGGCCCGCAGCATGGTCGTGGCTGTAAATGACAGCGTGGCAAAGGATTCGGCAGTAGCCGACACTGTTGCCGTGGCGAAGCCTGGGAAGAAGAAAGAGGAGAAGAAGGAGACCGAGTACGAGAAGCTTATGAAGAAAGGCGGCACCGTGCTGGAGGGCCTCTTCACCGTGCGCCACATCGAGGACAAATGGTATTTCGAGGTGCCCGACTCCATGCTGGGGCGCTACATCCTTTGCGTGACGCGCTTCACCGCAGTGCCACAGGGCTTCGGCCAGTTCTCAGGCGAGGAGATAACACACAGCACCATCTACCTGGAGCAGCGCGACACCACCAAGCTCATGATACGCCAGTATGTGCTCAGCCAGCTGGCCGACAAGGACGACATGATCTCGCGAACGCTCGAGCAGTCGACCGTCGACCCTATCGTCATGGCTTTCCCCGTGATAGGGCGCAACAAGCAGAAGGACGCACAGCTCATCGACGTGTCGCCCCTCTTCCGCCAGGACAATAACCTCACCAGCCTGAGTGCCTCTGGCAAGACGGCCCTGAAGCTGGGCGCCCTGAGTGGCGACCGCACGTTCATCGACACGATGAAGGTGTTCCCCACCAATATAGAGGTGGCCACCACGCGCACCTACGTCTCGACACCCGCCGCCTCGCCTGCCTCCAAGACAGGCTCTGTCACCGTGGCGTTCAACACCTCGATGGTGCTGCTGCCCAAGACACCTATGCGCAAGCGGCTGTGGGACCAGCGCGTGGGCTATTTCGTCAACAGCTTCACACGCTTCAGCGACGACCAGCACAAGACCGAGCACGAGGCCTTCATCTCGCGCTATCGGCTGGTGCCCAAGAACAAACGGAAATACCTGCGCGGCGAGCTTACCGAGCCAGAGAAGCCCATTGTCTACTACATAGACCCCGCCACGCCCAAGCAGTGGGTGCCCTACCTGATACAGGGCATCAACGACTGGAACGTGGCCTTCGAGGCAGCAGGCTTCAAGAACGCCATCGAGGCCCGCGAGTGGCCTAAGGATCGGCCCGACATGAGCCTCGACGACGCCCGCTACTCGGTGCTACGCTACCTGCCCTCTGAGACCGAGAACGCCTATGGACCCCGCATCGTCGACCCGCGGTCGGGCGAGATTATCGAAGCCCACATCTGCTGGTATCACAACGTGATGTCGCTGCTCACCAAGTGGTATATGGTGCAGTGCGGACCGCTCGACAAGCGGGCGCAGACCATGAAGTTCGACGAGCGCCTCATGGGCCAGCTCATACGCTTTGTGTCGAGCCACGAAGTGGGCCACACGCTGGGTCTGCGCCACAACATGGGTGCTTCGTATGCCACGCCTGTAGAGAAACTGCGTGACAAGCAGTGGGTAGAGCGCAACGGCCATACGGCCAGCATCATGGACTATGCCCGCTTTAACTATGTGGCTCAGCCAGAAGACCATATCTCGGAGAAAGGTCTCTTCCCCCGCATCGGCGACTACGACCGCTGGGCCATCAAGTGGGGCTACCAGTGGCGTCCTGACTTCAAGGATGAATATGAGGAGAAGGAGAAGCTGATGGACGAGACTACTGCCGTCTTGAGCGGTCGCGGCGGGTTTGCCGTAGCCGACGGCAACTACCAGCGCCTGTGGTTTGGTGGCGAGGGGCGTGGCGACGACCCACGCGCACAGACAGAAGACCTGGGCGACAACAGTGTCAAGGCATCGGAATACGGCCTACGCAACCTGAAGCGAGTCATGCAGCAGCTGCCTGCCTGGACCCGACAGGACAACGACCAGTATGACGATCTGCGCTCCATGTATCGTGCCGTGCACGACCAGTACAACCGCTATCTGAACCACGTGATGCGTAACCTCGGCGGACGCTATCGCGACAACATGCCTGGCCGCGAGCCGGTGAGCGATGTGCCGACAGCACGGCAGCGCGAGGTGGTGAGCTTCTTTGCCAACCACGTGTTCGATGCTCCCGACTGGCTCTACCCATCTGCCATCATCTCGAAGACGGGCACCGACGCCACACAAGAGACCTACAACCGTCAGGAGACACAGCTGGGCCGCTTCATGGCGCCCGCCATGCTCAACGCCCTTTGCAATGCTTCTACCGACAATGCGAAGGCCTATCGTCTGCCCGACTACCTCGGCGACCTCTTTGCCGCCGTATGGCAGCCCCTGCGTGGGCAGAGCGAGCTGAAGGACAAGGCGCGCCGCCATCTGGAGCGTGTCTATGTGGACAACCTCAACAAGCTGCTCAACCCCGACGACGCGCAGAAGTCGGGCACCTTGCAGCGCAACTACAACTCCGATGTGTCGCTCTATCTCATGCAGCACGTGCAGCGCGTAGAGGACTTCTGCAACCAGCAGAAGGCCGCAGCACAGGAAGGCAGCATCGCCGCCCTGCACTACGCCGACCTGCTGCGCCAGCTGAAGCTCATCCGCGATCGCCAGACGAGTGTGAAGTATTAGGCTCTCAAAAGGAGTTTGCACGAAAAAGTTGCAATCTTGCCATTTTGACACTTAACGGCCTGTTGCTCAGCGAATTGAAGCAGTGGCAACATGCTGTTTTGCTTGCCATTTGTTGCCACTTTTCACAAATTTTTGCAATTTCGTAGCCGTTTTTCGGCCATTTTTCCGCTTTTGTCAGCCATTATCCATACATTCCGCATGGCGATGCGTTGTGTTTTTCCCAGACTTTTCGCGTGGCGATGGGCTATGCTTTTACAGACTTTTACAAAGCCTTTGTAAGACCATTACAAACCGTTTGTAAGACCATTACAAACCGTCTGTAAGACCTTTACAAACCGTTTGTAATGTTTCCACCCATATTTTCTACTACGAACTCGACTTTCGCAAGTTGAGTAAATGACTTGAGTGTTTGGGTTTAGCACTCAAGCAGTCGGCGGGAGAAATAGCGCACGGGATACCACACGGCGAGGAAGCCCACGACGATGACAGTGCAGAACACCAGCACCACATCCCACGGATGAACACTCACTGGATAGGCGTCGACGATGAAGGCACCAGCCTGCGAGCCAAGCGCAATGACGCCGAACTGCTGCTGAATCCAGCAGAGCAGTAGGCCCAGGGCTATGCCTAAGATGGCGCCGATGGCCGAGATCATGCGGCCCTCGAAGAGGAAGATGCGGGTTATCTGGCGGTCGGTGGCGCCCAGGTTGCGCAGTGTCACCACGTCGTCGCGCTTGTCGATGATGAGCATGGAGAGCGAGCCGATGATATTGAAGCATGCCACCATCAGTATGAACGTAAGGAAGATGTAGGCAATAAACTTCTCAATCTTCATAATCTTGAACGTGTCGTCCTGCTGTTCGAAGCGGTCCTTCACGTTGTACTGGTCGCCGCAGATGTCCTGAATGCGGTCTTTCACCTTGTCGAAGTTGCTGCCTGCTTTCAGTCGCAGCTCAAGCGACGAGAGCATGCCATACTGGTCGAACAGCGAGCGGGCAAAGCTGATGGGTGCCACGATGTAGTGGCGGTCGTACTTGGCCTGCTGCACGCTGAAGATGACGCCCGGCGAGTAAAGCTCGTCTTCTACGAAACCGTCGGCGGGGTCGCTCATGTCGAGCTGTCCCTCGCGGCGTGGTGCATAGATCTTCAGTGGTTCTTCATAGCGGTAGCCCGTGCCCAGCAGCTCGGCCAGACGTATGCCCGGGATGCCGTAGCTCAGGTCGGCGGCATGCAGGTCGTAGGTGCCGTCGCCCAGCAGAATCTCGCGGATGTGGGTCAGCTGGTCGAAGTTGTCGTCGACACCCTTGATGGTCACCATAGCCTGTCGGCCACGATAGACGGCCAGTGCCTGGTCTTCAACGCACTCTGTGGCCACCTCAATCTCGGGCAGCTGGCGCACCTGCGCCAGCAAGGGGTCGTCGGCCGGTGCCGTCTTGCCCTTGGCGGGTGTTATCTCTATCTGTGGGTCGAAGGCGGTGAAGAGCGTGGCCACCAGATCGTGGAAGCCGTTGAACACGCTCAGCGTCACGACGAGGGCTGTGGTAGCCACAGCCACACCCACCACCGAGATGGCGCTGATGAGGTTGATGACGTTTGTCTTCTTCTTTGAGAAGAGGTAACGGCGCGCTATGAAGAAAGGAAAGTTCATTGTTTCAGCAGCTCGTCAATGCGGTCGATATAGTCGAGCGAGTCGTCGATGAAGAAGCGCAGCTCGGGTATGATGCGCAGCTGATGTCGCACGCGCTGCCCCAGGTTGTAGCGTATCTGCTGGTTGCTCTTCTCAATGTTGGCCAGCAGCTCCTCGCCTCGTTCTGAGGGGAATATGCTCAGATAGGCCGTGCAGATGCTCAGGTCGGGCGACACCTTTGTGCGTGTCACCGACACCATCACGCCGTGCATGGCGCGTGTCTGCTCCTGGAAGATGATGCTTAGCTCTTTCTGCAGCAGGCGTGCTATCTTGTTCTGTCTTGTCTCTTGCATACAGTATCAGTGTTTAATTCGCTATTCGGGTGCAAAGTTACAACATTTTTCTGAATCCACCAAGCGTTTACATGCTATAGAATGTGCTCATCAGGTCGTGGCGGAAGTTTTTGCTGATACGCAGCTCGGTGATGTCTTGCAGTGGCGGCAGCAGCAGACAGGTGTTCTCCTGCACCTTGCTTATCTTCTGCACGTTGACGATGTATCGCTTGTGTATCTGGACAAAGTCCTTCGAGTAGTTCATTATCACCTCGGCGGTGGTCTTGTGGCGCAGCAGGCACGACGAGCCGTCGGTGAGCACCACCTCCCACAGCTTGCGCTCGCTAAGGAATCGGAAGAAGGCTATCTGGTCGAACCGCAGCGGGGTGTGCTCGTTGATGGCATTGACAATCATCACCAGCGGCGGCTGTGCTGGGTTGTGCAGGGCCATCTGCTGCATGTCGTTCAGCCTGTTCTCGTAGTAGCGCGTCATGATCTTGGCCAGCTCGGCCTTGGTGGCCGGCTTCAGCATGTAGTCGAAGGCCTGCCGCCGCAGCGCCTCGAGCAGGTACTTGTCGTAGCCGGTGTAGAAGATGACCTTCATGCTGGGTTTCACATATTGCTGTATGTCTGTGCAGAAGTCAAGGCCCGATATGGTGGGCATCTCCACGTCGAGGAACAGCAGGTCGGGCTCCAGCTCGATGATTTCCTCGCGGGCAATGTCGGTGTTGGTCTGTGTGCCGATGATGTCTACCGAGTAGTCTTGCAGCAGTCGGCACAGCAGGTCGATGGCACTCTGGTTGTCGTCGACGATATAGGCTCTGACCAGTCGTTTGTCGTTCATGTGGTAGGTTGTTTAGTGAAGTCATCCCTGCAGGGCGTAGGCATAGTCTTGCGGCAGATAGAGCGTGGCGCGGCATCCGCTGTCGCCATCGGGGTGCTGGCAGTTGTCTAAGCTGAAGGCCATGAGCTGTTCTTCCGTGGGGTGCTTCAGCCTTTCGGCTTGCTGCTCGTTGAGTAGGGCCATCGTCTGGCGCACCACTTTCAGGCCTGTGTGGTCTTTGTTGTGGCGGTCTTCGGGCAGCCCCACGCCGTTGTCGGTCACCTCTATCAGCGTGCCCTGCTCCTTGCGGGTGGCGCTCACGGTCACCGTGCGCTGCTTGCCGGGTTGTGGCTGCTTGGCTTTCAGCCCGTGTTTCAGCGCGTTCTCCACCAGTATCTGCAGGGCCATGGCGGGCAGCTGCACCCGTTGCGGGTCGACGTCGGGCGCTATCTGGGCCTGGTAGCGGAAGTCTGGCCCCACCGACCGGCTCTCTATGCCGCAGTAGAACTCGATGAACTCGAGCTCGTCGGCCAGCGTGGTGGTCTCTGTACCGGTCATCTCGATGCCTCTGTGTAGCAGCTGCACCAGCGGGTCCAGGTCTACCTCGTTGCCGTCCATCTGTGCCACCATCTCGGCTGTCAGCGCGTTGCTGATGAAATGTGGCGTGATGCGGTTGCGCACAGCCTCCATTCTCAGTCCGGTGATGCGGTTGCGCATGGCCTGCTCTTTCAGCTTCCGCTCGCGCCGCTTATACACGTTGATGACCAGCAGCAGCGCTATCATTGCCGCGGCGAAGACCAGCAGGGCCAGTGCCCAGCGGAACGACAGGTTCATCTCTTCCAGCTCGCGCTGCTTCACCAGCATCTGGCGGTCGTGCTCGTAGTGCATCAGCGCCTCGGAGAACTGCATCTTGTGCTTGTCGCTGGCGATGCTGTCGTGCAGCTGGTTGTAGTCTTTCAGCGTCTGGGCATAGTCGAACCAGTTGCCCGTCTTCTCGTGCAACTCCAGTAGTACCTTCTGCCGCAGCAGCTTCTGCTCTGGTATGACCCACTCGGGCATGCCGCTCTCGCGTGCCAGCCGTTGTGCCTCGGCCAGTTGTCCGTCGTTCATGGCCAGCTCAATGCGCTGTGTATCAAGGTAGTAGAGTACTATGGGTATCTGCTGCTGGGTGAAGTAGGGCTGTGTCTCGGCGATGAGCTGTCGTGCCTTCTGTGGCTGTTGCAGCTTGATGTAGACGTCGCTGAGGTTCACCCGTCCGAACATGTGCTCCCACTGGTGGCCCGGTTGCGAGCCGGTGATGGAGTCGACGGTGAGGAAATATTGCAGGCTCTCGGCATAGCGCCCTTGCAGGAAGAGGTCGTTGCCGCGGTTGTTGTAGTAGGAGAAACGGTCGGCCGGCCCCATCTGGGGCAGCTCCTTGGCAGCTTTTTCCCACCATGCCTGGCTCTTGGCAAAGCTGCCCATGGCGGTGTAGGCCGATGCGATGCCGACGTCGATGTTGATGCGGGTGTCGTTGCTCATGCCCGTCGAGTCGCCCAGCAGCAGCGCCATGCGGTAGTAGCGCACGCTCTGGTCGTAGCGCCCAAGCATCTTGTTGGCATCGGCTATGTTGGTCAGTATCAGCAATATCTTGCTGTCGTCGCAGCCGCGCTGTCGGCTCAGGGTGAGTGCACGGTGGTAGTGGCTCAGCGCCTCGGCGGCACGGCCCGTCATCTTCGACTCGTAGACGCCCTGCTGCAGCTCGTCTTCTATCTGCAGCATCCTGGTGGCGTCGTTGTTGTGCTTGCCTTTGACCAACTGCCGTTGCAAGTAGCTGTGCAGCAATCGGTTGCAAGCCACAAACGAGTCGGGCTGCATGTTGCCGAAGTGCATCTTGGCCTCTAATGCCACATACTGGTAGTACTGTGTGCTGTCTTCTGCCTGGCGCTTGGCTTGGGCTATCAGCTGTCGGGCCTCTCCGTCCTTGCCGTCGCGCAGCAGCTGTTCTATCTCCTGGGTGTGGGGTGCGTCGGGCGTGGCGCATTGCTTGCCCAACGACACCTTGCTCCAGAACATCGTGGGAACCGATGTGCTGGGCGGCAACTTATAGAGCGTGACGATGGTGCCAATGGCAAGCACGATGGTCAGGCAGATGAGTATGCGAATGCGTTGGCTCATTAATTCAGTTTTAGCTTGAACACTGCAAATTTACAAAAAGATTTCAAAATGCCGCTGTCTTGTGCCGAAAATTTGCTGTAAACGGCTTGTTTTGTGGCAGTGTGTTCTACAATTTTGCCATTTTTCTTGCATTCTGCTGCTTTTTGTTTGGCAGGTTCAACCTTTTTGCTTACCTTTGCACTCAGACATTTTTCAATAATCATTAACCCCAAACAATTATGAAGAAGATTTTTACTTATGTTACTGCTCTGTGCCTGTTTTCGGCACCTGTTGCTTTCACCAGCTGCGACGAGGATGACGTGAAGACCGCCCTTGAAATTGCTGACCTTATTCTTGGTCAGGGTGATGTTGTTGGATCATGGTCGGCTTCTGGCACAGATGAGCAAGGACAGCAGATAGTTTTGTCTTTCACTTTCCAGCAAAATGGTCAAGGTGCTATTGTCCTTACGCAAGGTACGGAAGCTAATCAGTTCAACTTTACCTACACTCTTAGCAATAATGTCATAACAATGACAGGTAGTGATGTGGAGAGGTTCTTCGGCTCTTCACCTTATAATTTCACAGTGTCTTCGGTTACCAGCTCTCAGCTGGCTATGAAAGATCAAGACGGCGATGATTGGGTGTTCAACCGTATTCAATAATTCGCTTAAAGATAAGTTTTTGCCACTAAATAGTGTGTAGAAACTACTTCTTCCCAATTATATTTTGGCCAACGTTCGTCGAGCGTTGGCCAAAATTATGGTTCTACAAGAATTTGTGTGGGAAAAAGAACAAAGATTAATAGATTTGAAAGATTATTCGTACCCAGAGAGAATCTTTTTAATCTTTACATCTTTGTTGAGAATGGTTATAATCATAAATGGCGATGGGTTCAGGAGGCGGTTTTTCTGATTAGCGTCAGGCCGTCGCGCAGGGGCAGGATGACCTGTTCGGTGCGTGGGTCGTTGGCCACGAGGTCGTTGAAGCGTCTGATGCCCAGCGTCTGCTGGTCGTGGTCGTAGGCAGGGTCGGCCACATGGCCATCCCACAAAGTGTTGTCGGCCACGATGAAACCGCCGTTTTTCAACACTCCGAGTGCCATCTCGTAGGTCTCGGCATAGGTACGTTTGTCACCGTCGATGAACGCCATGTCGAACGTGATGCCCAGTCGTGGCGCTTCGCTGATGGCATCGCCGATGATGAATCTGATTCTGTCGGCCACGCTGGATTGTTCAATCCATGGTCGGGTGAAGTCCTCCTGTTCGTCGTTTTTCTCGAAGGTATATACCATGCCGCCCGGCTCCAGGCCCTCGGCCATGCAGAGGGCACTGTATCCGCTGAACGTGCCCACCTCGAGGATGTTCTGCGGTCTGATCATCTGCACAAGCATCTTCAGCAGTCGTCCTTGCAGGTGTCCGCTGGCCATGCGTCCGTGTAGCAACCGTATGTTGGTGCTGCGCCACAGCCGGTACAGGTACTCTGGCTCTGCCTCAATATGCTTCAGGATGTAGTCCTCTATTTCGCCGTTGTTCATTACTCTCACCTCTCACCTCTCACTTCCGATAATCGCCTCTATCGCCAGCCTGTACGAGTCAAGGCCGAAGCCGCATATCACGCCCGCGCATGCGCACGATATCATAGAATGGTGTCGGAACTCCTCGCGCTTGTGCACGTTGGAGATGTGCACCTCGACGACTGGCGTGGTGATGGCCCTGATGCAGTCTTGCAGGGCTACGCTCGTGTGGGTGTAGGCTCCGGCATTCAGCACGATGCCGTCGTAGCTGAATCCCACCTCCTGCATCTTGTCGATGAGCAGGCCCTCGACGTTGCTTTGGTAGTAGCTTATCTCCACGTCAGGGTAGCGGGTCTGCAGCTTGGGCAGGTATGTCTCGAACGAGTCGGCACCGTAGATGCCCGGTTCTCTTTGGCCCAGCAGGTTCAGGTTGGGGCCGTTCACAATCAGTATTCTCTTCATAGTTGGTCTGTTTTGTTGTCTGTTGCGGTGGCAAAATTACGAAAAAAAAGACAAGAAGACGAAAGGATTGCGAGAAAAAATGACTAAATTTGCACTCGCAATGACAGACACTAACACCCTGAACAGCGAGCAGCAGAAGCTCTGCACCCGCTATCTGCGCTATCTGAAGCTGCAGAGAGGCGCCTCTGCCAACACCATCGACGCCTACGAACACGACCTGCGGCTGTTCCTGCGCCACCTTGACAGCTTGCAGCTGTCGGCCCTCGACGTGACCCTGGACGACCTGCAGTTTTTCTCAGCCTCGCTGCACGACATTGGCCTTGGTGCCCGCTCGCAGTGCCGCATACTCAGCGGCATACGCTCGTTCTATCGGTTCCTGGTGCTCGACGGCTATCTGGAGCAAGACCCCTCGGAGCTACTCGAGTCGCCCATCATACCCGACCATCTGCCAGAATACCTCACACCCGAGGAGGTGGACCGTCTGGAGGACTCGCTCGACCCCTCGAAGGCCGAGAGCCAGCGCAACCGTGCCATCATAGAGGTGCTCTTCTCCTGTGGACTGCGTGTCAGCGAGCTGGTAAGTCTGCAGTTCTCTCAGCTGTTCATACCAGAGCGCTTCCTGCGCGTGGTGGGCAAGGGCAGCAAGGAGCGGCTGGTGCCCCTGAGCGACCGTGCCGTGGCCGAGCTGCAAGACTGGTTCTGCGACCGCGAGCGCATCAAGGTGAAGCCTGGCGAAGAGGGCTATGTGTTCCTGAACCGTCGGGGCGCCCATCTCACCCGCACGATGGTGCTCATAATGATAAAGCAGCAGGCCGAGGCCGCCGGCATCGAGAAGACCATTTCGCCCCACACACTGCGCCACTCGTTTGCCACGGCGCTGCTCGAGGGCGGTGCCGACCTGCGCATCATCCAGATGCTGCTGGGCCACGAGCGCATAGGCACCACCGAAATCTATACACACGTCACCAGTCAGGCGTTGCGCCGTGCAGTGCTCGACCACCATCCGCGCAACATCGGCAAAAACGTATAAAAAGCGTTAATAATCTCATTTTGTTGCATAGGCGAGCAGGAAAAATTACTACCTTTGCACGCAGTTTATAAACAAACCTTATTTATTTAGTAATGAAACTGAGAAGATTCTTTGCTGCCGCCCTCCTTTTCATGGTAGGTACGGTGGCTATGATGGCGCAGCAGATGCCGCCAATCCCCGTAGACCCCGATGTGCGCATCGGACGTCTGGACAACGGTCTCACTTATTACATCCGCCACAATGCCTGGCCCGAACAGCGTGCTGAGTTCTACATTGCACAGCGCGTAGGCTCCATACAGGAGAACGACGACCAGCGCGGCCTGGCACACTTCCTGGAGCACATGTGCTTCAACGGCTCGAAGCACTTTCCTGGCGGTGACGACCTGGTGAAGTGGTGCGAGAGCATCGGTGTGAAGTTCGGCGAGGATCTCAACGCCTATACTTCCATCGACCAGACGGTCTATAACATCAGCAACGTGCCCACCACCCGCGAGGGCATCGTAGACTCGTGTCTGCTCATTCTCTACGACTGGGCCGACGGTCTGCTGCTCGACCCAGGCGAGATAGACAAGGAGCGCGGCGTCATCCATGAGGAGTGGCGTGTGCGCACCAGCGCCCAGATGCGTATGCTGGAGCGCGATCTGCCCCGTCTCTATCCGGGCAGCAAGTATGGCCACCGCATGCCCATCGGCCTGATGGAGATTGTGGACAACTTCAAGCCCGAGGTGCTGCGTGCCTATTATGAAAAGTGGTACAGGCCCGACAACCAGGCCATCATCGTTGTGGGCGACATCGACGTGGACAAGATTGAGCAGAAGATAAAGGCGCTCTTCTCGCCCATCACCATGCCTGAGAACCCTGCACCCGTGGTGAAAGAGGCCGTGCCCGACAACAACGAGCCTATCATCGTTGTCGACAAGGACAAGGAGATGCGCTACAGCACGGTAGAGATTTCGTTTAAGAGCGAGCCTATACCCGACGAGATCAAGGGCAACATGCAGTATCTTGTCATCGACTACATCAAGGATGCTGCCATCGGCATGCTGAACAGCCGTTTTGCCGAAGAGGCCCAGAAGGCCGACTGTCCTTATCTGCAGGCCGGTGCCAGCTATGGCTCGTACATCCTGTCGAAGACCATGGACGCCTTCCAGCTGTCGGCACTGCCCAAGGAGGGTATGATTGAGAATGCCCTGAAGGCTATCTACGTGGAGGCACGCCGTGCTGCAGAGTTCGGCTTCACCGCCACCGAGTACCAGCGCTACAAGGCCAACTGGGAGAGTGCCCTCGACAAGCAGTACTCTAACAAGGACAAGCGCTACAACGCCTCGTTCTGCCGCAAGTATGTCAACCACTTCCTCGACAACGAGCCGATACCCTCTATTGATATGTACTATCAGACCATGAAGCAGCTGCTGCCCATGCTGCCTCTGGAGGCCATCAACGGTCTTATCAAGGAGATGGTTTGCGAGAACGACACCAATATGGTGATTATCAGCTTCAATCAGGAGAAAGACGGTGCCGTCTATCCCACAGAGCAATCGCTGAAGCAGGCCGTCGACCAGGCACGCGCCGAGCAGGTGGTGGCCTATGTGGACAACGTGAAGAACGAACCGCTCATCGCCAAGCTGCCCAAGGCTGGCAAGATTGTCAAGGAAGTGACTGGAAGGAAGTTCGGCTATAAGGAGCTGACCCTCTCTAACGGCGTCACTGTGGTGCTGAAGCAGACCGACCTGAAGAAAGACCAGGTGATTCTCTCGGCAGAGGGCGTTGGCGGCGAGGCCATGTATGGCGAGAAGGACTACGTGAACCTGAAGATGTTCGACGATGCCGTCGAGGCCAGCGGCCTGGGCAGCTTCTCGCACACAGAGCTGGAGAAAGCCCTCGCCGGCAAGATTGCCTCGGCATCGCTTTCGCTCGGCTCTAACCGTCAGTATGTCAGCGGCTCGTCTACGCCTGCCGATGTGGAGACCATGCTGCAGCTGGTTTATCTCTACTTCACGGGCATCAATAAGGATCAGGAGTCGTTCGACAACACTATGCAGACCACCGAGGTGCTCATCAAGAACCGTCTGCTGCAGCCTGAGGCTGTCTTCGGCGACTCGCTCTCGGTCACCTTGCAGGCCCACGACCCGCGCCGCTCGCCCCTCACCGTAGAGCAGCTGGCCACGGTAAGCTACGACCGCATCCTCGAGATTGCACGCGAGCGTACAGCCAATGCCAACGGATGGACGTTCAACATCGTGGGCAACTTCGACGAGGCTACCATCCGTCCGCTCATCGAGCAGTATCTGGGTGCACTGCCTTCGCAGAAGAAGGTGGTGAAGAGTCCCGACATTGACCGCCACTTCACGGGCACCGTCATCAACGACTTCACCCGCAAGATGGAGACTCCCAAGGCTACGGCTGTCATGCTGTGGAACAACTACAACGTAGACTACTCGCTCGAGAACCTTATCCGTGCCGACATGGCCGGACAGATTCTCACCATGATCTATACGCAGAAGATTCGCGAGGACGCTGGCGCTGCCTATAGCGTGATGGCACAGTCAACGCTCGACCGCGACGACTTCGGCACCGATGGCACTATCCTCGTCTATTGCCCCATGAAGCCTGAGAAGGGCGACATCGCCAAGAAGATTTTGCGCGAGGAGGTGGAGGCACTGACCCACACCGTCGACGCCGAGATGCTGGCCAAGGTCAAGGAGTATATGCTCAAGGAGGTAGACGACCAGGCCAAGACCAATATGTACTGGATACGCCAGATCAACCGTCTGCGCCGCTTCAACACCGACACCCATACTACATATAAAGAGGTGGTCAACGCACAGACACCGGCTTCGGTGGCTGCCTTTGTCAAGTCGATTGTCGATGCTGGCAACTTTGCCGAGGTGGTCATGATGCCCGAGCAATAAAGTTTTCAGGGCGGGTGACACGCCGTCACCCGCCCATCTATCAGACATAACCCATCCAATCCGTCACAACAAAATGTATTTCTTCTCATCAGAGTCCGTTTCTGAAGGACATCCCGATAAAGTGGCCGACCAGATAAGCGACGCCATTCTCGACCAGTTCCTGGCCTACGACGACAAGGCCCACTGTGCCATCGAGTCGTTTGTCACCACCGGACAGGTGGTCATTATGGGCGAGGTGCGCAGCGATGTCTATATCGACCTGCCCACCATTGCCCGCAACACCATCAAGCGCATAGGCTATACCAAGGCCGAGTATCAGTTCGATGGCAACTCATGTGGCATTCTGACGGCCATCCACGAGCAGAGTGCCGACATCAGCCGCGGCGTCGATGGCGAAGACCAGGGCGCTGGCGACCAGGGCATGATGTTCGGCTATGCCACCAACGAGACAGAGAACTACATGCCTGTGACGCTCGACCTGGCCCATCTCATCGTGCGCACCCTGGCCGACATACGTCGCGAGGGCAAGCAGATGACCTATCTGCGCCCCGATGCCAAGAGTCAGGTCACCATGCAGTATAGCGACGAGGGCATTCCCCAGCGCATCGACACCATCGTGGTCTCTACGCAGCACGACGAGTTTGCCGACGACGAGACCATGCTGCGCCAGATTAAGGACGATGTCATCAACATCCTCATACCTCGGGTGAAGCAGCAGATCCATTCGCAGCGTGTGCTCGACCTCTTCGGCCTGGACATCAAGTACTTCGTCAATCCCACAGGAAAGTTTGTCATTGGCGGACCTCATGGTGACACGGGCCTGACGGGCCGCAAGATTATTGTCGACACCTATGGTGGCAAGGGTGCCCACGGTGGCGGTGCCTTCTCGGGCAAAGACTCCTCGAAGGTGGACCGCTCTGCGGCCTATGCTGCCCGCCATATAGCTAAGAACATGGTGGCAGCAGGCGTTGCCGACGAGATGCTCGTGCAGGTGAGCTATGCCATTGGCGTGGCCGAGCCTATGAACATCTATGTGAACACCTACGGACGTAGCCACGTAGACCTCAGCGATGCCGAGATAGCCAAGAGGGTGGGGCAGCTGTTCGACCTGCGCCCCAAGGCCATCGAGCGTACGCTGAAACTGCGTCAGCCCATGTTCCTTGAGACGGCTGCCTATGGCCACATGGGACGTCAGCCGCAGGTGGTGCGCAAGGTGTTCACCAGCCACTATCATCCTACCCGTGAAATCGATGTGGAGCTGTTCACTTGGGAGAAGCTCGATCGCGTCGATGACATCCGCAAGGCCTTCGGACTTACTGATTAGCACAAAATGAACGATTCTATTGCCGTCGAACAGCTTGTTGCCGGCTCCGACTCGTTCGCCATCGCTGTCGGCACCGACTCTTGTGTCGTGCCCGCTGACTCTGACTCGTGTGCCATTGCTGCCCTACAGCCGCCTGTTCAGACTGTAGAGCAGGTTCTGCCGCAATACTATCGCGAGGGCTATTTCTCGGGCGACTCGCTCCTGCATCCTGAAATCAGCGGTGGCCGCTATGGCGTGGCGGGCGACCCTGTGCCCTTCACCATCCGTGGCGACAACACCTTCACGGCGTTGCTGCTCTTCTGCTTTGTCATCTTCATTGTGTCGGTGGCCCATTCGCAGCAGTTCATTGTAAGGCGGTTTAAAGAGTTTTTCTATCATTCCGACAACCCGTCTAACGAGACCTCATCCGAGTTTCGTTTCCAGCTCTTCCTCGTTCTGCTCGACTGTCTGCTGCTGGGCATCTCTACCTATATCTTTGTGGTTCATTATGTTGCCGACACCTTCGTGGTGGACAGCAACCTGCTGGTGGTGTCTATTTTCGTTGCGGCCTTTATCGCCTATTTCCTCATAAAGCATATCCTGCATGCTTTTGTCGATTCGGTGTTCTTTGATGGTAAGAAGAATTTACACTTTTCGAACTCTCTGCTCTTTGTTACTGCCATACAGGGAGTGCTCCTTTTCCCGGCGGTACTCATGCAGGTGTACTTTGACATTAATCTTCAAAATGTCGCTTATTACTTTGCATTTGTACTCATTTTCACCAAACTTCTTACATTTTATCAATCTTATAACATCTTTTTTCGCCGAAATGGTTTCTTTTTGCAAATTTTTTTGTACTTTTGTGCCCTCGAAATCGTGCCCCTGCTCGCTTTTGGCGGTGCGCTGGCCTTGATTATCGACTTATTGAAAATAATTTTTTAGGACATAGAGATGATAAAGAAGATTTTGGTTTCACAGCCAAAGCCCACCAGTGAGAAGTCGCCTTATTTTGGCATTGCCGAGCGTTTCGGCGTCGAATTGGTCTTTCGCCCTTTTATTAAGGTAGAGGGCATCACGTCGCGAGAGTTCCGCGAGCAGAAGGTAAGTATTCTTGATTATACTGCCATTGTGTTCACTTCACGCCATGCTATCGACCATTTCTTCACCTTGGCCAAAGAGCTGCGTGTCAACATTCCTGAGGACATGAAGTATTTTTGTGTTACCGAGACCATTGCACTCTATATCCAGAAATATGTGCAGTATCGCAAGCGCAAGGTGTTCTTTGGCAACACTGGCCGTGTGGACGACCTGCTGCCCGCTATGGTCAAGCACAAGAGCGAGCGCTATCTCGTGCCTATGAGCGATGTGCACAACGACTCTCTCACCCGCTTGCTCGACTCCAAGAAGCTGCAGCACCGCGAGTGCGTCATGTATCGCACTGTCAGCAACGACTTCACTCCTGAGGAAATCAAGACGTTCGACTATGACATGCTCATCTTCTTCAGCCCTTCGGGCATAGAGTCGCTCACCAAGAACTTCCCCGACTTCAAGCAGGGCGACATTGCCATTGCCACCTTTGGCCCTTCAACGGCCAAGGCTGTGCACGATGCCGGTCTGCGTCTCGACCTTGAGGCACCCTCAGAGAAGTATCCCTCAATGACAGGTGCCTTGCAGCATTTCCTCCTCATGCAGGACAATGAATAGCTTCCCCAAGCAGCAGCGCATCACCAGTCAGAAGCTCATCGACGAGCTATTCACCTCAGGGCACAGCCATTCTCTCGTGGCCTTCCCCCTAAGGGTTGTCTATGTCTTGCGCCCTGTCGCTGCCGTTGCTGCTGAGGATAGCTGTCCATCGCCCCATCCAACATCAACGCTCCAGCTGCTCGTCAGCGTTCCTAAGAAACGCCTTCATCACGCTGTCGACCGCAACCGTGCCAAGCGCCAGCTGCGCGAGGCATTCCGGATGCGTAGCAGTCATCTCCTCGCCTGCATACCTGCTGGCCAGTCGCTGGCCATGGCGGTGGTCTGGCTCAGCGACACGCCACAGCCTTCGTCGTTGGTGACTGCTCGTATGGACCGGCTCATGAGACGTATCGGAACCGATATCACCAAACATGGTGCTCATGAAGTGGATACTTAAGCTGCTCGGATGGTTGCTACTGTTGCCCATCCTGTTCTATCAGCGGTGTATCAGTCCCTTCACACCGCCCTCGTGCCGCTTCACACCCACATGCAGTGAGTATGCACGGCAGGCCATCATCAAGCATGGGCCGTTCAAAGGACTGTGGCTTGCCCTGAAGCGTCTGATGCGTTGTCATCCCTGGGGCGGCTCTGGCTACGACCCTGTGCCGTAGGGCTATAAGCCACATAAGCCCTATAAACCCTATAAATCCCATAAAAACCACCACTAAAACCCATAAAAACGATATAGCAATGAGAAAAAATTTTGTTGAAGAACTCCGCTGGCGCGGAATGCTGGCACAGATTATGCCAGGCACCGAAGAACTCCTTCAGCGCGAGATGGTCACGGCCTACCTCGGCACCGACCCCACCGCCGATTCTCTACACATAGGCCACCTCTGTGGCATTATGATGCTGCGCCACTTGCAGCGTTGCGGTCATAAGCCCATCATCCTCGTCGGTGGAGCCACCGGCATGATTGGCGACCCCAGCGGCAAGAGCCAGGAGCGCAACTTGCTGAACGACGAGACCCTGCGCCACAACCAGGAGTGCATCAAGGCACAGGTGGCCAAGTTCCTCGACTTCGAGAGCAAGGACGCCAATGCGGCTGAGATGGTGAACAACTACGACTGGATGAAGGACTTCACTTTCCTTGACTTTGCCCGTGAGGTGGGCAAGCACATCACCGTCAACTATATGATGGCCAAGGAGTCTGTGCAGCAGCGACTCAACGGAACGGCCCGCGACGGACTGTCGTTCACCGAGTTCACCTACCAGCTGTTGCAGGGCTACGACTTCCTCTATCTCTATCAGCATAAGGGCGTGAAGCTTCAGTTAGGCGGCAACGACCAGTGGGGCAACATGACCACCGGCACGGAACTCATCCGTCGCACTTTGGGCAACGATGTTGAGACCTTCGCCCTGACCTGTCCGCTCATCACCAAGAGCGATGGCAAGAAGTTCGGAAAGACCGAGAGCGGCAACATCTGGCTCGATCCCAAGCGCACTACGCCCTATCGTTTCTATCAGTTCTGGCTCAACGTCTCTGACGAGGATGCCGAGCGCTATATCAAGATTTTCACTTCGCTCGACAAACCCACCATCGATGCTCTCGTTGAGGAGCACAAGCAGGACCCGGGCCGTCGTGTCTTGCAGAAGCGGCTGGCACAGGAGGTCACCGTCATGGTTCACTCGCAGGCCGACCTCGACATGGCTATCGAGGCTTCTAACATCCTGTTTGGCAAGGCCACTAAAGAAGCTCTTGTGAAGCTCGACGAGCAGACTTTCCTCGACGTCTTCGATGGTGTCGAGAAGCACGAGGTGTCGCGCGACCAGCTGGGCCAGCCCGCCATCGAGCTGTTCACCACTGTTGCACCTGTGTTCCCCTCTAAAGGCGAGATGCGTAAGATGGTACAGGGTGGTGGCGTATCGCTCAACAAGGAGAAGCTCACCGATCCCAACCGTGCCATCACTGCTGACGACCTCATCGATGGCAAGTATCTCCTGGCACAGAAGGGCAAGAAGAACTACTACCTGCTCATCGTCCGATAGGGTGGGGGCTTCCCGCTTTCATCGTACCACATTTATAGTATTTTGGTATAAAAATGTGCAAAAAAGCACCTCGTTTGTAGGTGCTTTTGCTATTTTTTAGTAATTTTGCACACAACTAAACTTAGAATACTTAATTTTATGAGACGACTTTTCACTTCAATGACCCTTTTGTTTGCCGTGCTGGCCACCGCTATGGCACAGTCCGACGACATCTTCCAGTTCGTCAAAGCCGACGGCACTGTCGTTCCAGATGGTGCCACCATCACTGTCACCGACCTCGTCGAGGACGAGTTCCTGGGCAACAATATCAATTCTGGCCTACACGTCAAGAACATCTCTGATGTGCCGGCATACGTCCGTGTGAGCTACGAGATTGCTTCCATCGACAATGGCAGCTTTCAGATATGCTTTCCTGTCACCTGCAACTCTCAGTTTGCCACAGGAGTCTATCAGACGGCTGCTGGCGCAATGGATGCTGAGACGGAACTCGATTTGCAGAGTGAATGGTTTCCCGAGGCCTATGGGCGTTGTGCCGTCACGTTTCGTCTTGAGGTTATGGAGCTGACAGGCATGTTCCCTCGTCAGAGCTATACCAAGCTGGCCGATGGTCCTGCCGTCACCGTGGTCTTCAACTACGATGACCCTGCCGCCATCACTCCCCATGCATTCTCTCCCCAAGCATCCTCGCTCCAGCCTTCTTCCTCTCCCCTCACTCATCGCTACGATTTGTTGGGGCGCCATCATTCCTCTTCCGCCTTCTCGGGCTTCGTCATCACTCCCACCCGCAAATACATAAAGCGGTAGCTCTTACAGCGCGCGGCGGTTTTCCCGCCGCCCCTCAACCCCTAATCATCATCCCTACATGCGTACCCTTCTCCTTTCCCTTTTCCTTTCCCTGGCAACGCTGGCCAGCGCCCAGCTGCCAAGCGTCGTCCTCAAGGACCTCAACGGCAAGTCGGTCAGCACCGACACCCTCTCCAACGGTGGCAAGCCCTTTATCATCGACTTCTTCGCCACCTGGTGCAAACCCTGCAACCGCGAACTCGACGCCATCGCCGAGGTCTACGACGACTGGCAGCAGGAGACTGGCGTCAAGATCATTGCCATCAGCATCGACCAGGCGCAGAACATAAACAAGGTAAAGCCTCTTGTCGACAACCACGGCTGGGACTACGAAGTGCTGCTCGACCCCAATGGCGACCTCAAGCGTGCCCTCGGCATACAGATGATTCCCTATGTGCTCATCGTCGACGGTCAGGGCAACATTGTCTACAAGCACAACGGCTATACCGACGGTGCCGAGACCGAGCTTATCGACAAAGTGCGCGAGCTGATTGAAAGGTGAAAAACTGATAGTCATGGAAATTATGATTGGCAAGGCAACAAGGCTGATGGTGAGATTGTCTTCTCTTTTTCTCCTTTTTACCTTTTTACCTTTTAGCGCAACGGCACAGGTCACCCTCAGCGGTAGCATTCAGACCGACATTCTCATCCCCCAGACCGACAGCATCATAGGGGCTGAGAAAGACGGCGACTGGGCCAAGACCAACACCTACGTCGACCTCATGCTTCAGAGCAAGGAGCTTGAGGCGGGCGCCCGTTTCGAGTACCTCGAGCATCCGTTGCCGCAGTTCCAGAGCGAAGATGGCTACCGAGGCTGGGGCGTGCCCCATTTCTACGTCAAGGGCAAGGGGCGCCGTGCCGACATCACCCTTGGCACGTTCTACGAGCAGTTCGGCTCCGGCTTCATCCTCCGTGCCTACGAAGACCGTCCCCTCGGCATCGACAACTCCCTTCTTGGTGCCCGTCTCCATGCACAGCCTTTCCAGGGCGTCCGCTTCACCACCCTCTATGGCAAGCAGCGCGTCTACTGGGACTGGCCCGACAGCTATCTCGCTGGTGCCGACCTCCAGCTCAGCATCGACGAGTGGCTCCCTGCACTCCAGCGGAGCGACACCCGGCTCATGCTCGGTGCCTCGTGGGTCAATAAGGACGAGGCACAGCAAGACGAAATCTTCGTCGACCAGACACATAAGCTCAACCTGCCGCGCTATGTCAATGCGTGGGATCTGCGTCTGCAGCTCAACCACGGCAACTGGAGCCTGCTTGGCGAGTATGCCCGCAAGACCAGCGACCCCTCCTACGACAACAACTACACCTACAACCATGGCGACGTGGCCATGCTCTCCGGCACCTATTCGCGCAAGGGGCTTAGCCTCCTGCTTCAGGCCAAGCGCTCCGAGAACATGTCGTTCCGTAGCCAGCGCTCGCAGAAGGGCATACCAGCCCGTGTCAACCATCTGCAGGCTTTCACCCTCGACCACACCTACGCCCTCGCAGCCCTCTATGCCTACGACACCCAGATGGCTCTTGGCGAATGGGCTTATCAGGCCGAGCTGGGCTACAACTTCAAGCGCCGCACCGCTCTGGGAGGACGCTATGGCATGAACCTCAAGGTCAACTACTCCTATGTGCGCAGCATCCAGCACGACTACGCCATCACTCAGGGCAATCCCGGCGGCACCGACTGGTTTGCCAGCAGCTTTTTCAAGTGGGGCGACCAGACCTACTATCAAGATCTCGACATCCAGCTTGAGCGCAAGTTCTCCAAGGCCTTCAAGCTCAATCTTATGTATATGAACCAGCGCTACAACCAGCAGGTCATCGAGGGTCATGGCGACGCGATGATCCATAGCGACATCTTCGTGGCCGATGCCAAGTACCAGTTCTCGCCGAAGGTCACCCTGCGGGGCGAGGCCCAGTATCTCGCTACTCAGCAGGACCAGGGCGACTGGCTCTTCGGCTTGCTCGAACTCTCTCTCGTGCCCCACTGGATGCTCACCGTCAGCGATATGTATAACAGCGGCGATACCCATGTCCACTACTATCAGGGCCTTGTCACCTTCAACACTGGTGCCCACCGCATCCAGGCGGGTTATGGTCGCACCCGTGCCGGCATCAACTGTTCTGGCGGCGTCTGCCGTTACGTGCCCGCCAGTCGTGGCTTCACCCTCTCCTACAACTATAATTTTTAGAAGCATGAAGACCCCCTTCCTCTCTCGTCGCCCCTCCACTGTGCGCTGCGGTTTTGCCGCAGTCTTCCTGTCGTTCTTCCTGTTGTCCTGCTCCACCATTGCCGACGACGAGCGACTCATCTACGTCAAGCCTGCCGATGTCCATCGCAAGGTGCTCATCGAAGATTTCACCGGACAGCGCTGTGTCAACTGCCCCGCTGCCACCCTCGAAATCTCCGCCATCCAGCAGCAATACGGCCACGACAATGTCATCGCCGTCGGCATCCACTCCGGACCCCTCGGCTTCAAAGGCTCTGCCACCCTCCTCGGCCTGGCCACCGACCTCGGCGACGACTACTACGCCCACTGGGCCATCAGCTATCAGCCGCAGGGCCTTGTCAACCGCACCGGCAAACAGGACTATCAGCAGTGGGCCGCCACCGTTCGCGAACTCATCCAGCAGGACGCCCCCCTGCAGCTCGCCCTTCAGTGCCGCTACGACACCCTCAGCCGTCAGGCCACCATACAGCTGCATGCTCTTGCCACCACTGGCTCCACCACCGGTCGCGTGCAGCTATGGGTTGTCGAGGACAGCATAACCGCCATGCAGCTGCGCTACAACGAGGTCGACCAGCCCACCAGCGGACAGCTGCAAGACCGCAACTACCTGCACAATCACGTCCTCCGTGCCGCCGTCAATGGCCCCTGGGGCGATCTCTTCACCATCGACGAGGGCCAGTCGCAGGCCCTCACTTACACCTTTACCCCCGAAGCCGCCTGGCTACCCGACCATCTCTCCGTCGTTGCCTTTGTCTACAACGATGCCGGCGTGGTGCAGGTCGAACAGCAAAAGTTAATATATAAAGAATAGACGCTTATGAAAAAAATCTCTACTCTCTTGATGGTCCTCCTCTTGGCAGGGCTGTCCACCCTTCAGGCACAGGTTTTCCAGAAGGCTCCCTTCCCCTCTCTTCCACAGGCTCACGCCGCCCATCGCGCTGCCGACACCCAGGCCTGGTGGGGCTATGTCTCCGACGACACCGACCTCAGCTCCCTTGGCGTCACTGCAGCCGACACCTACCATTGTGCCATCTTCATCCCTGGCGACAACGAGGTTGCTGCGGGCAAGACCATAGAGGCCATCCGCTTTGCCCTCGTCTCCCCTAATGCCACCGACATCCACGCATGGGTGGCCACCGCACTGCCTGCCAGTCTTGATGACGATGCCATCGTCGACCTCGTCGACGTCTCCACCGACGATCTGGGCACCAGCATCGAGGCGCCCCTCTCCGAGCCTTACGCCATCCCTGCCACCGGTGTCTATGTGGGCTACAGCTTCACCGTCACCTCTGTCACCTACGAGGCCGATGCCTATCCTATCATCGTCACGGGCAGCGACATGCCCGATGCTCTCTACCTCCGTACCGAGAGCGCTGTGAAGGAGTGGGGCGACTTCTATGGCCAGGGCTATGGCTCTCTCTTCCTCCAGGTGCTCCTCAGCGGACAGTTTGCCGATGACCTCGCCGTGCCCTTCGGTATGGATGTCGTCTATGCACAGCTGGGCCAGCAGGTCATTGCCGACCTCACCATCCTCAACAATGGCATCACCCCCATCACCAGCATCGACTACACCATCACCACTGCCACTGGCATCACGCGTCCTGAGCAGCATGCCGACCTCGACGAGCCTATACCCTTCGGCGCTAAGGGCAGTGCCGACATCGTCCTTGTGGCCGAAGACCACACGTCGCTGCAGGAGCAGACCGTCACCATTACCAAGGTCAATGGCCATCCCAACAATGCCGATGAGGACGAGCTGCAGTTCATCCTCTACTCGCTCTCCGAGATAGTGCCCCGCAATGTCGTTGTCGAAGAGTACACCGGCACCGGCTGCGGATGGTGTCCCCGTGGCATCGTCGGCATGGAGAAGATGCGCAACACCTTCGGCAACCGTTTCGTTGGCATCGGTATCCATCAGTACAACTCTTCCGATGCCATGTATCTCTCCTCCTACGCCAACATCGGCTTCTCCGGAGCACCCTCGTGCACCATCGACCGCAAGGCATTCCTCGACCCCTACTACGGCAGTGCCGACGACATCTGCGACGACTTCAGCGACGAGATGGCCATACCCGCCCTTGTCAAGGTAGGCCTCGAGGCCACATGGAATGCCGACCGCTCACAGGTCTCGGCCAAGGCAACCCTGCTGCCGCTCCTGAACGGCAACGACTATCAGGTGGCCTTCGTCCTCGTGGCCGATGGCCTCACTGGCACGGCAACCTCATGGCGACAGTCCAACTACTACTATCAGTATGCCGCTTCTCAGGTGCCCGACGACCTCGCACCCTTCGCCAAGGGTGGCGTCTATGGCAAGTCGGCCGTCACGGGGCTTACCTTCAACGATGTGGCTATTGCCAGCTCATACGTATCCAACAAGAACCAGGTGCCGGCTCTTACCGGCCTTGCCGAGGGTCAGCAGGCTGAGGCTTCCTACACCCTGTCGCTGCCCACCAAGACTGTCCTGCGCAACGCCATCATCACCGATAAGGTCTATGCCGTCGCCATCGTCATCGGAGCCGATGGAACCGTGCAAAATGCCATCAAGGTGCCTGTCATCGACAGCGTTCCCGATGCCATCAGCGACCAGTCTTCCGACCTCTTGCAGACCGATGTTCAGCGCTATGCTCTCGACGGTCGCCGTCTCTCTGCTCCCCAGCGTGGTCTCAACATCCTCCGCACCCCCGACGGGCGCACCCACAAACTGTTCATAAAATAAAAAAGGTGAAATAAATTCCCCCAAACCCTTGGTAGTCTCATAAAAAAGCACTACCTTTGCAGGCGATTTCCCCGTGAAATCGCCTTTTCCCTTTTGGTGCGCCCCTGAGCGCTCCCGCGGCTCTTCAGTGAGTCTTTCCTTTTTTGGACGATGGTGTAATGGTAACACTACAGGTTTTGGTTCTGTCATTCCCGGTTCGAATCCGAGTCGTCCAACCCCCTTTCCCCCTCTCATCCTTCATCCCTCAACTCTCAACCCTCATCCCTCAACTCTCAACTCTCATCCCTCAACTCTCAACTCTCATCCCTCAACCCTCAACTCTCAACTCTCATCCCTCAACCCTCAACTCTCATCCCTCAACTCTCAACCCTCAACCCTCAACCCTCAACTCTCATCCCTCAACCCTCAACCCTCAACTCTCAACCCTCAACCCTCAACCCTCTAACACTCTTTAACCCCCCATATCCCTCGTGTTTCAAATCTTTTTTGTATCTTTGCCCACAAAATAAGCAAACACCTGATGAAAACTATCTACCAACTCCGCTATGCTGCCCATCCCGATGATGCCCGTCACTATGACACCGAGCGTCTGCGTCGCGACTTCCTCATCACCGACCTTTTCCTTCCCGACCAGGTCTCGATGGTCTACTCTCTCTACGACCGTCTCATCGTCGGTGGCGCCATGCCCGTTAGCGAAGAGCTCCCCCTTGAGGCCATCGCCCCGCTGAAGGCCCCCTTCTTCACTACCCGTCGCGAGCTGGGCATCTTCAACGTCGGTGGCCCCGGCATCGTCTACGTCGGCGACGTCGCCTACCCCCTCAACCATAAGGAGGCCCTCTACGTCGGTCGTGGCGACCGTCCCGTCCGTTTCGCCCCCGCAGCGCCCGCCGCTTCTCCCGCCTCTACTGTGCTCGGCGGTTTTCCCGCAGAGTCCGCGCCCCTCTCTCCCCCTCTCTTCTATTTCAACTCCGCCCCTGCCCATACCGCCTACCCCTGTCGCCTTGTCACCAAGGCCGACGCCCTCCAGTCCCACCTCGGCGCCCTTGAAACCAGCAACGAGCGCACCATCAACAAGATGCTCGTCAACGAGGTTCTCCCCACCTGTCAGCTGCAGATGGGCATGACCGAACTTGCCCCTGGCAGCGTATGGAACACCATGCCCCCTCACACCCATGAGCGTCGCATGGAGGCCTATTTCTACTTCGACCTCCCCGACGACCAGGCCGTCTGTCACTTCATGGGCCAGCCCACCGAGACCCGCCATCTCTGGCTTCACAACCGCGACGCCGTCCTCTCCCCCGAGTGGAGCATCCACGCCGCTGCCGCCACCCACGCCTACACCTTCATCTGGGGCATGGCTGGCGAAAACCAGGACTACGGCGATCAGGACTTCATCACCATCCCCGACATCCGATAGCTATATGCCCAATAAGACCCATAACCCCAAAAAACCAATAACAACAATGGCAAACATCTTTTCATTAGAAGGCAAGAACGCCTGGATCACCGGCGCCTCCTACGGCATCGGTTTCAACATTGCCAAGGCCTTTGTCGCCGCTGGCATCAAGACCATCATCTTCAACGACATCAACGAGGCTGCCCTCGAGCGTGGCCTGGCCAACTACCGTGAGGCCGGCATCCAGAACGTCAAGGGCTATGTCTGCGACGTCACCGACGAGAACGCCGTCAAGGCCCTTGTCGACACCATCCATGCCGAGGTAGGTCAGATTGACATCCTCGTCAACAACGCCGGCATCATCAAGCGCATCCCCATGCACGAGATGAAGCGTCAGGAGTTCCAGCAGGTCATCGACATCGACCTCGTCGGTCCGTTCATCTGCTCTTCCGCTGTCATCCCCGAGATGATGGAGCGCCGCGAGGGTAAGATCATCAACATCTGCTCCATGATGAGCGAGCTGGGCCGCGAGACCGTCTCCGCCTATGCTGCTGCCAAGGGTGGCCTGAAGATGCTCACCCGTAACATCTGCTCTGAGTACGGCCAGTACAACATCCAGTGCAACGGCATCGGCCCGGGCTACATCGCCACCCCACAGACAGCACCCCTCCGCGAGCGTCAGGCCGACGGCAGCCGTCATCCCTTCGACTCGTTCATCTGTGCCAAGACCCCCGCAGGCCGTTGGCTCGATCCCAGCGAGCTTGGAGGCCCCGCAGTCTTCCTCGCCTCCCATGCCAGCGACGCCGTCAATGGTCATGTCCTCTATGTCGACGGTGGCATTCTTGCCTACATTGGCAAGCAGCCGTCCTGACCCGTCGCCCCTCGCTTGTTTGGATGAGACGATCACCGTCTCTCCCCTTTTCCCTTCTACCCCCGGAACGCCTCGCGTTCCGGGGGTAGTATCATTTTTCCCCTTCCCCTCGCTGTTGCGCTTCGATACTGTGCTTTGCGGTTTTCCCGCAAAGGCCCTCCGCCTTCCCCGCAGCGGCTCCCCGCCTTTCCCGCAGCGGCTCCCCGCCTTTCCCGCAGTGGCTCCCCGCCTCTTCCCCTGCCGCGCCCTCTATGCCCATCATCTTCTCTTAATCATTCTTAAAAAAAATATATTTTCCCTTTATTTTTGCTTCTATTCCCCCTTTTTTGCCCCTTAATTGTGCTAATATTAAACTTTTTTTGTCTATTTTCTTGTTTGGTAAAGAATTATTTCTTATCTTTGCACCCAAAAACCAGCATTCTGAGCGGTTTCGGCGCCCGTCGCCAGCCCCTGTCTGCCTGCATTCAACATACCAGTGCACCTCGGTGCGCGTCAATATATAACCAAGTTTGTCAAACTGTCAAAACCCTTGAAACGCCTGTAAACAGATGGATTCACCACCAGAAAACAGTGCCTGAGCCGCCCAGCGGCATCCGCCTTGTCGCCAGTCCGCATGAAGGATAGGGAGAAGCATGTCCGTGCCCTCACCTATTATATATATACGCGCGTATAGCACAACAGGCGTTCAATCAAAGGGCCAATGGGCCAACCATCAAACAGGTTTAGCATGATGACCAGACGACGCGAGCGGGCAAAAGCCCAAAACACGATGAACAAGCAGCTGCAGGCCGCAGCACCGGTGGAGACACCCACCGCCCGGCCAGCAGCGAGCACAACGGAGAAGGACGAGGCGCTGATGCAACTCGGCAAGTACTTCTTCGGACTCTCCCAGCTGGTGTTTGGAGGTGGAGTGTTAGGGGTAGTCTTCGACTTTTCTCCTGAAAAGACCATCGACCTGGCGGTCAGCTTGGTAGTAACAGCAATGCTTGCCACCTTCGGGTGGGCACTCATAAAAAGATCAAATAGAATGTTAGTATGACAACATTAGGCTATTTCTATGCAGTGGTAGGCATCATTATCTTGCCTTTCCTTGTCTACAACCTCATTGCGCTGCGTCGTGAGCAGCATGAGCAGCGCAAGTCCGGTGCATAGCCCCACAGGCAATCCTGAGCCGTCGGCAACGATGGCCACTACATATAGAACAAAACAAACAAAGTCAACAAGTCAGCAATGACCAGACGACGCGAGCGAGCGAAAGCCCAAAACACGATGAACAAGCAGCTGCAGGCCGTACCACAGGTGGAAGCACCCACAGCACGGCAGGCAGCCGGCACAAGGGAGAAAGACGAGGCGTTTATGCAACTCGGCAAATTCTTCTATAGCTTAGCAAGTCTCACCTATGCTGGTGCAGTATTAACAACACTGCTCGACTTCAAGGTAGACAAGACGATGACCTTGCTATTTGCGACTTGGGCAACCGTTGCTCTCGCAATACTTGGACATACGTTTGCGAGACGATCAAACAGTTAAAAAACTGGTAGTAATAAAAAAATAAGGAATTATGGAGTTAGCATATTTCTTTGCAGCCGTAGGAGCGATAGCCACCATGGGCATCGTGTACAACCTTATCGTTATGCACCGAGAGCAGCGCGAACCAGGGGCGTAGCCCCACAGGCAATCCTGAGCCGTCGGCAACGATGGCCACTACATACAGAACAAATATTAGGGATGTTCTATAAATTAAGTTATTAATAATCAAATAGTTACTTGCGTAATTCAAGAAAAAGTCGTACCTTTGTGGTATAAATCAGACGAAAAGATGGATAAACCGACTATATACCGCAAGCCGATGGGCGAAAACCTGTTTGAGGAAGAGTTCACAGTCGAAGCTCTCTCCCAGATGGGTAATCCCCTGGAACGACTTTCCTCCCTGGTGGACTTCGAGATGTTCCGCCCAGTTCTTGAAGACGTACTGCTGACCAAGGAGTGTAAGACTCCCGCAGGCCGCAAGCCGATAGATGTAGTACTCATGTTCAAAGTCATAT
>ERZ842401.1215-NODE-1215-length-37542-cov-5.864886_pt1 | contig 37542 bp, 33 predicted proteins | sample MGYA00521270_ERZ842401 | MGnify/ENA primary metagenome ERZ842401 (study PRJEB31892, sample SAMEA3878208) | bioreactor metagenome | biome: Moose rumen | place: Sweden | collected 2011-10 | study: EMG produced TPA metagenomics assembly of the PRJEB12797 data set...
GATTTATGGGACTTTGAGCTTAATAAGTGTTGCACTTAGTTTGACAAATCACTTTTATAAAAGATTATTTTGTACCGAAAATTCTGTCGCCTGCGTCGCCGAGACCGGGAACGATATAACCGTGGTCATTAAGGTGATCGTCAAGAGCGGAAACAAAGATATCAACGTCGGGATGAGCCTCGGAAAGAGCCTTGATTCCCTCGGGAGCGGCAATAATTCCCATAAACTTAATTGACTTCGGGTTAAACTCCTTAACCTTGTCAATTGCGTCAATAGCCGAGCCGCCTGTTGCAAGCATCGGGTCAATAACAAATACCTCACGCTCGGAGATATCCGCAGGAAGCTTACAGTAATAAGTAACGGGCTTGAGGGTTTCGGGATCACGGTAAAGACCGATATGACCTACCTTTGCCGACGGAACAAGCTCAAGAACCGCGTCAAGCATACCCGTACCTGCTCTTAAAATCGGTACGAAAGCAAGCTTTTTACCGGAAATAACCTTTGTGTCGGCTACGTCAACGGGAGTCTTGACCTTTTTGGGTTCAAGAGGAAGGTCGCGCGTTGCCTCATAGCAAAGAAGCATCGTGATTTCGCCGATAAGCGCTCTGAACTCCTTAGTACCCGTTCTTTCGTCTCTCAAAATTGAAAGTTTGTGCTGGATAAGCGGATGATCCGCAATAAATACTTTTGCCATTTTTATAATTCCTCTCTTTAGAATTTAAAAATATTATACGACTTTATTCTTCCTTTTTCAAGGTCAATTTGAATTTTCTATCTCGGTAATCTGGTCAATTCTGCGCTGATGTCTTCCGCCCTCAAATTCGGTATCGAGGAAAACGTCAACAAGCTCAATTGCAAGACCTGCTCCGACAACTCTTCCGCCCATACAAAGAGCGTTTGCGTCATTGTGCAGACGCGTGTATTTTGCCGAAAAATAATCCGAACAGCACGCGGCGCGTATGCCCTTGACTTTATTTGCCGCCATGGAAATACCTATTCCCGTTCCGCAACAGAGAATTGCCTTTTCGCATTCTCCCGAAACAACCCTTTCACAGGTTTTTTTGGCTATTGGAGCGTAATCAACCGACTCGGACGTATACGTGCCGCAGTCAATATACTCAATTCCCCTGTCCTCAAGATGTTTTTTAATGGCTTCCTTGAGTTCAAAGCCGCCGTGATCTGCGCCTAATGCTATCATTTTTCATCTTCCTTTGCTTTTTTATTTAATTCCCTTTGAGCCTGAGGAAGTCTCAGGTAAACGGGTACAATTTTTTCATATTCAACCGCCGTGTCAGCTCTTTGACAAGCTATCAGAGCAACCGAAGAAGCGTGAGGAAACTCGTTTTCAGGCTTTGCCCTTAAGCAGTCAAGCCTGTCTTTAAGAGAGTTAAAGACAAGCAAAGCGCCGTCACCGACAAAAACAGTTTTTTCATTAAATTCTTTTAATTTTCCGAATAAATCCTCAATAAGAATTGCCGTATCTTCAAAAAGCCTTTCCCCGTTTTTAAACGCCGCGCAATAGACCTGCGAGCAGCGCGCGTCCATAACGGGACAGACAATTCCGTCAAAATCCCTGTAAGGAAAAGCTATTGCCTCAAGGGACGAAACGCACACGCATTTTTTCTTCTGCGCCTGAGCCATACCTTTTACGGCGGAAGCGCCGATACGAATACCAGTAAATGAGCCGGGTCCCACAGACAGCGAAAACAAATCAATTTCGCTGATATCGGTTTTTGTATTTTCAAGCACAAATTTAACCATCGGCATAAGCGTTTCACTGTGAGTCAGTCCGATATTTGAAAAGGTTTCCCCTATTACCTTACTGTCCTCAACAACAGCCGCAGAAGCCGCCTTTGCAGATGAATCAACAGCTAAAATTTTCATCGTTTGCCCCCGTTATGACAATTTTTCTGTCATTTTCGTTTTCGGTTTTTGTTATTTCAATTTTTATATACCCGTCAGGAAGAGCGTTAAGGATATTTTCACTCCACTCAATGCAGATAATCGCGCCTCTTTCAAGGTAGTCAAAATACCCCGTGCTTTCAAGGTCCTCCCAGGTGGAAATACGGTACATATCAAAATGAATAAGCGGTATTTCTCCGCCGTAATCGTTCACTATTGCAAAGGTCGGACTGTACGCTTCAAGGCAACCGAGTCCTTTTGAAACGCCGCTTACAAATGCGGTTTTGCCCACGCCTAAATCACCGAAAAAAGCGATAACATCGCCCTTTTTCAGCGTTTTTGAAAATTTTTCGGCAAGTAAAACCGTTTCTTCTCTTGAGTGCGTGACAAATTCCGACATACCGTTCTCCTTTTCACTATTGTTCATTATACCATAAATTGTTGATAAGTTAAAGTAAGTCTTGAATAAATTTTTAAAATATATATAATAAGAAATATGAAAAAGATATTTCCGTTTATAAGAAACTTCATAAAAGAGACGGACAAGCTCCTTTTAGGGCTTTGTTTTTGTGCGTCCGCTTTCGGTATCTTAATGGTTTACAGCGCCACAAGGTTTAAGCTTGAGGAAGGTCAATTTATTGCCCGTGACGCTTTGGTTATGGGCGCGGCGGTTCTTGTGGGAATAATTATCGCGCTTATAATTTCGGCAATAGATTACGAGGTTGTGGTAAAGCTGTGGCCATTTGTCGCAGGCGTTTCGCTTGTTCTAATGCTTTTGCTTTTCTTTATAGGCGTCGGACCGAATGAGAGAAGCGACGCTAAAACCTGGATTCCGCTCGGTCCCGTTTATTTTCAGCCGTCGGAGCTTTTAAAAATTGCGTTTATGATAACGTTTTCCATACACCTTGACCTGCTCAAGGACAGGATAAATAAAATAAAAAGTCTTGTTTTACTCGGAATTCACGCAGTTATTCCAATTGCGCTTGTTGCAGTTTCGGGCGATATGGGTTCGGCTGTTGTATTCGTAATAATGACCGTAATAATGCTTTATTCCGCAGGGCTTCACTGGGGTTATTTTGCTTCAGGCGCAGTGCTTATTGCGGCTGTATCTCCCCTCGTATGGCTTTACGGCTTTTCGACAATACAGCGCGAAAGATTTCTTGCGCTCATTTACCCGGACCTTTATCCCGATATTATTTATCAGCAGGAACGCGGAATGAACGCTCTTGGCTCGGGCGGATTTTTCGGTCAGGGGCTTTTTAAGGGTATTTACACTCAGGGCGGTCTTGTTCCCGAGCGTGAAAACGATATGATTTTCACCGTTATCGGCGAAGAGCTTGGCTTTGCAGGCTGCGTTGCGGCTCTGCTTTTACTCATTCTCATTGTTATAGAAATTTTAAGAGTCGGAAGAAAATCGCGTGACGACTCAACAAGATATATGTGCGCAGGGCTTGCGGCGGTAATTCTCGGTCAGGTTATTATCAATATCGGAATGGTGCTTAAGCTCTTGCCCGTTATTGGAATCACGCTTCCGTTTTTCAGCGCTGGCGGCTCGTCGAACCTGTGTCTTTATATCGGTATCGGACTGATACTTAGTATTTACAGATACAACCAGACAAGGGACGCATACAATTTCACCCTAACAAGAGTTTCAACTCCGTTTTCGGAATAGATACTACTAATTACTAACGAGGCAAAAATGAGTATTGAAATTTTAAAAACCGAAGATTATTCCAAATGCAGCAACATTTGGAATATGAAAAAACAAAGCAAACTTGCCGAAAAGTTTTTGGGTGAATTGAAAAGCGGTAACCGCATAACATATATCTACAAAAACAAAGATGAATTTATCGGCGAAATCTCGCTTGTAAAGGAAATGGAAGATTCGGATTACACCATTCCTGATCAACGTATTTATGTTTCCCGACTTATCGTTAAGAAGGAATGCAGGCGAAAGGGAATAGGCAAAAAACTTGTGGATTTTATTTCAGTTAAAGCCAAAGAGCTTGGATATTCAGAAATGTCAATAGGCGTTGATTTGGATAACTACCCTGCATTAAAGCTCTACATTGACAGCGGCTTCGATAAGGTAATATTCATCGGTGAAGATGAACAAGAGAAATATGTTATATTATTAAAAACAATATGAAATCAGCCTCCGAGTTTATCGGAGGCTGATTTATTTTTTATCATTTTTTTGTTGTTATTCTATCAAACATTTCATTGATTTTATCGTATTCACGCGCAAAGGATTCTGCACTTGCAATTATCATTTCCTTTGCCGATACGTCCGAAAAATCAACTCTGTACCCAGCGTGGTCCGCAAGATATTCTATAAAAAGTCTCTGCGCTCTGCCGTTGCCCTCTCTGAAGGGGTGCAAAACATTGATTTCACTTAAATAATACGCAAGACGGTGAGCAATATTCCCGTCATAGTCGACGAGATAATTATCCGCTTTTAGTTTTGCAAATAAATCCGAAGCGTACATCTCGATATTCTGACTCAAGCAGAACTGGTTGCCCTTTGAAATATTGACACTGCGTATCTCACCAGCCCAACTGTAAATGTCTTCAAAGATAAACTTGTGAATCCTCTTAAGATGCTCGAAATCAAAATTTCCGTTAATCACGTTAACTTTTGCCATAGCGATTTTCAGGGATGTGATTTCTCTTTCGGCAGTGACAAGCTCATTGTAATCTTTAATTCCGAGCGTGTTAATCAGAACATTTGAGTCAGGATAACAGTATTCTCTATCCCACTCATATTCATAATCGTATCCCATATTTTCACCTACGCAGAATGTTTGATAATAAGCTCGTTAAGAATCTCCTGAAACCGATCTTTGTCTAAAAGGGAAATACGAATTCGTTCTTTATCTTCTTCTGTCAACGGCATACCTTCAATAGCCATTGAACCGTTAACCTCATTGATAATTCTGTCTATTTCACTCATACGCTTTCTCCTTTCATATTACTCGTTATATTATACTATATTTATCGTTTTATTTCAATAGCAGATGCTCCCCTTTGGATATAAGGGGAGCATTTTTTCACTAATATTTTATGACGATTTCAGTTTTAAACGAAGGCGGTCGCTTATCATTGCGATAAACTCACTGTTTGTCGGCTTGCCCCGTGAATTCTGGATAGTATAGCCGAAATAAGAGCTTAACACGTCAACGTCTCCCCTGTCCCAGGCAACCTCAATCGCGTGACGGATAGCCCTTTCAACCCTTGAGGAGGTGGTTGAAAATTCCTTTGCAACGGCAGGATAAAGAATCTTTGTTACCGAATTCATTATTTCGCCGTCGTTGACGGACATAATTATTGCGCTTCTTAAATACTGGTATCCTTTGATATGGGCAGGGACGCCTATCTGGTGCATTATTTCGCTTACGAGCACCTGAAGGTCGGGTTCGGACGGATTTATCCTGTTCTCGCCGTTTTTCCAACCCGTAAGCAGTCTAATTCTCTCACTGAGTATATTAACGTCAAAGGGCTTAAGAAAATAGTAATCCGCGCCGACATTAAGTATTTCGTGCTCAAGATTAGGGTTGTCCGAGCTTGACATAACAAGAACCGTTATTTTCTTTCCCTTTCTTTTACTCAACTGCTTAAGAACCTCAAGCGCGTCAATATTCGGCATAAAGGTATCCATAAGAAGAACGTCGGGCGAATCGGACTCAATTCTTTTAAGAACCTTTTCTCCGTCCTTTTCACAAAGCCTTACGTCAAAGCCGTTCCCCTTTAGAGATGAGGCAATAAGCCGTGAAAACTGACTGCCGTCCTCGGCAAGCAGTAATTTGAGTGTTTGTTCCATTTTTATTTCCTCCCGGTTTTAATTTTACCATATTTTACCATTTATGTAAATAATTGGCAATAGTTTTCGGCAAAATAATTTAAAAAATTTTTAAGTTTTTAAAAAATCAAAAAAAGACGGCAAAGGTTTTATCCTTTACCGTCCCTTTTCAGGCAGCCGTTTTTATCTTTTCATTCATCTGTTTTGCCTGCGAAACCATATTCTCGGCGTAAATTGCGTAACCCTCAAGTGGATTATTTACAAATACGTGAGTAACGGCTCCGACAAATTTTCCGTTCTGAATAATTGGCGAACCGCTCATTCCCTGTACAATTCCTCCGGTTTCCGATATAAGCTTTTCATCGGTCACCTGAATAATCATATTTTTCATATTGCTTTCTCCCGAGGAGAAAAGCTTTGTAATTTTAACATCAAAATACTGCGGTCCGTTTTCATCCACTGTAGAAATAATCTGCGCATCTCCCGTTTTTATTTCCTGCCTGAGCGCAACGGGAACTTTTTTTGTTTGTGAAGGCGCTGAACTAATCTGTCCGAATACTCCCCTGTCGCTGTTTACCGATAAGTCGCCGAGCTTTTTATCCGTAAATACGCCGTATAGCTCACCTGCGGACTGCTGTGTGCCCTTAACGCAACCGTTTATAATTACATTTACCGCTTCGCCGCTGACTATTGGAACCGCTTCACCCGTGTCAACATCCGTTACCGAGTGACCGAGTCCCCCAAATACATTTTCGTCGGTGTAAAAGGTCATTGTTCCTATCCCGGCAAAGGAATCCCTTATCCACATTCCTGCTTTAAGGGTACCGCCGTCTGACCTGAAGGGTTTAAAAGAAAGACGTTTCGTTTCACCGTTTCTGATAATCACCATTTCAACCTCGTTGCCGTCGGTTTTACCGATAAGTGATGAAACATCATTATTACTGCTGACCGATACGCCGTTAATCTGCTTTAAAATATCGCCGACCTGAAGCCCCGCTTTTTTTGCGGGGCTCTCTTCGCCCTCGGGCAAAATGACGTCGTCAATACCTACAATAAGCACGCCGTCGGAATAAAGCTTAAGTCCGAAGCACTGACCCGAAAGGTAAACATAATCCCTCTTTGACGGCGTGACGCTTACTCTTTTTACGGGAAAAATCCCGAGCAGAGAATAATATGCGCTTCCCTCGTTTGCATTTTCGGCGCTAATTGTCCGTACCTGCCCATCGGAGGACACGGACTGCACCTTATAAATTGCATTTTCATTTTTTAAAGAAGCTTCGCTGTCGGTAACGATACTGTCAGGCAGCATAAAAAACCCGAATAAAGTCAAAGCGAAAACGGCAAGGCAAAAGCAAAAGCACAAGGCGCTTATCACTTTGATAACCAGCCGCATTTTTCACCTCCGACGCAGTTGAAAATCAACTGCATTTTCAGTTTTGCCGACAAATAAAGTTTTATTTAAGGAAAAAAATAAACCCTGCGTTAATAACTGATAACGCAGGGAAAATTTTAAAAATTTTAAATTGAAATTTCGTGAGCCATTTTATAGACGTCCATATTTATATGTTTTGTCATATTAAGCGCTTCGTATATGTCGTAGTCTACAATTTCGCCTTTACTTGAAGCGACAACTCTGTTGCCGATTCCGTCAAGCAAAAGCTTAACTGCATAGTTACCCATTTTACTTGCGTTTACGCGGTCACGAACCGTCGGAGAACCGCCGCGCTGAACGTGGCCGAGAACTGTCGCTCTTGTTTCAACGCCCGTCTGCGCTTCAATTTGCTCCGCCATTTCTGCAACGCCGCCGATGCCCTCAGCAACGACAATAATAAAATGCTTTTTATCAGTCTGCTGGGTTTTTCTCATACGGTCAATAACATCACGCTGGAAATCAAATTCAACCTCGGGAATGAGAATTGATGTTGCGCCTACTGCTATTCCTGCGTGAAGCGCAAGATAACCTGCGCGTCTGCCCATAACCTCAATAACGGAACAGCGGTCATGAGACTCCGTAGTATCGCGCACTCTGTCAACCATTTCCATAATTGTATTCATTGCCGTATCGTAACCTATTGTATAGTCACAGCAGGCAATATCATTATCAATAGTTCCGGGAATTCCGACGCAGTTTACGCCGCGAAGAGACAAATCCCTTGCGCCTCTGAAAGAGCCGTCGCCGCCGATAACGACAATGCCTTCCATACCGACCTGCTTACAGACGTCCATCGCCTTCTGCAAGCCTTCCTCGGTTTTGAATTCGGGGCTTCTTGCGGTATAAAGCATTGTGCCGCCGCGGTGAATAATATCGGAAACGCTTCTTAAATTCATTTCAAACATATCGCCCGACATAAGTCCGTTATAACCGCGTCTTATGCCCATAACGCGCATACCGTTCTGCACGCCCGTACGCACTACCGCGCGAATTGCGGCGTTCATACCCGGAGCGTCTCCTCCGCTTGTGAGTACACCGATTGTTCTCATTTCAACCACCTCAATATATAGTAAAAACTTTTTTCTTAAATTACTGGAATTAAAATAATATCAAAAATAAAACTAAAAGTCAATAATTATATATTTACAACCACATTTTCGTCCCCGGCTGTATTTTTTAACAGCATTATTATCTGTTTGTCAGGGTTGATTTTTGCAACATTGAATTCATATCTTTTTTCATCCGCATAGAAAAAGCTTACGGGCAATTCGCCGCTTTCGCATTTTGAGAGATAAGTCCTGCAGTAATCGGTCTTTTTATCCAAAGTGGAGTTGAAGCGAATAAAAATGCCCCTTCTTGCCTTTTTATTCTTACTGTCGCCCTCGGGAATATTTTCAATAGTATCAAGTACAATTTTCGGCGCTTCGTCCTCGCGCAAAGACAGCCTTCCGCCGAAAACAAAAATACTTCCCGAATTGAATTTATCAATATTTTCCGAAAAAATCTTCGGGAATACAAGAAGCTCCATTGAGCCGCTGACATCCTCGACGGTGACAAACGCCATTGTTGTATCGCTCTTTGTTATTTTACGCTTGACCTTTGTAATAATTGCAAGAGTTTTAACGCGCTGACCGTCAAAAAGCTCGGTTTCCTCATCAAGCATATCGCCGATTTTAACAAAGCCGTTTTTTTCAACTATCGGCTGGTATTTGGCAGTCGGATGACCCGAAATATAAAGTCCCGTTGTTTCCTTTTCGAGTGAAAGAAGCTCGTTTTCGGGAAATTCGTCAGCAGTTTTAACTTTTATTTCATTACTCTTTTCTTCGCCGAGCATTTCAAAAAGCCCTATCTGCCCGTCAATTGTTCTTCTCTTTTCGTTTTCGAGCGAGGTAACGACCTCGGGAAGAGATAGAAGCATTTCACGCCTGTTGTTACCGAGGTTATCGAGAGCGCCGCTTTTAATAAGGCTTTCCACAGCGCGTTTATTGAACTGCGCGCCGTAAACTCTTTTACAAAACGAGACGAATGAAGTAAACGGTCCGTTCTGCTTTCTTTCTTCAATAATAGTATTTATAAATCCCGTTCCGAGATTTTTTATTGCCAAAAGACCGAAGCGTATTGATTTTCCATCGGAAACAAAATTGTGAACGCTTTCATTGACGTGAGGAGGTAAAACGCGAATATTGCGCTTCATACAGTCGTCAATGTACTTGACAACCTTACTTTCGTCGTCAAGTACGCTTGTAAGTAAAGCAGCCATAAATTCACACGGATAATTTGCCTTGAGGTATGCGGTTCTGTAGGAGACAACCGCGTAGGCAGCCGAGTGGGATTTATTGAACGCGTATGATGCAAATGAGGTCATATCGTCAAACATACTGTTTGAGGTTTTTTCGTCAATGCCGTTTTTTTTGCAACCCTCAATAAAGGTCGACCTCTCCTGTTCCATGACGTCGTGCTTTTTCTTACTCATTGCGCGGCGGACAACATCCGCTCTGCCGAAGGAATAGCCTGCAAGAGAACGGAAGATTTCCATAACCTGCTCCTGATAAATAAGACAGCCGTAGGTAACGTCAAGAATAGGCTTCTGCATTGGAGTTTTATACTTAATATGGCTTTGGTTATGCCTGTTTTCAATATAGGTGTCAATTGAGTCCATCGGACCCGGACGGTAAAGTGAAATAACCGCTATTATATCCTCAATTGATTCGGGCTTCAGGCGTGTGAGGACGCTTTTAAGTCCTGCCGATTCGCACTGGAATACGCCGTCGGTGTCCCCTCTTGAATAAAGCGCAAAGGTCTTTTTATCGTTTTCGGGGATTTTTTCGATATCAAAATCGGGATTCTTAACCCTTATCATTTTTTCCGCGTCGCTTATTACCGTGAGAGTACGAAGTCCGAGGAAATCCATTTTAAGAAGTCCAAGACGCTCAATTGCCGTCATTGTATACTGGGTTACAACAGACTCATCATTAAGAGCCAGCGGCACATAATCACTGACGGGCAAATCGGTTATAACTACACCTGCGGCGTGAGTTGAAGCGTGACGCGGCATACCCTCAACAGATTTTGCGGTGTCAATAAGCTCCCTTACCTGCTCGTCCGACTCATAGAGTTCTCTTAACTCATCGCTCTTTTTAAGCGCTTTTTCAATTGTAATATTCAGTTCTCGCGGTATAAGCTTTGAAACCTTATCGACCGAGGCATAGTTCATTCCCATTGCCCTGCCGACGTCGCGAATCGCACCGCGAGCCGCCATTGTACCGAAGGTAACTATCTGGGCAACGTGGTCTGCACCGTATTTATTTATGACGTAATCTATAACCTCCTGCCGTCTTTCATAGCAAAAGTCAACGTCGATATCGGGCATTGAAACCCTTTCGGGATTTAAAAACCTTTCAAAAAGAAGGTTATATTTTAACGGGTCAATTCCCGTTATGTCGGAACAGAACGCGCAAAGGCTGCCTGCGCCCGAGCCTCTGCCCGGACCTACTGGAATATTTTTTGCTTTTGCGTAGCGGATAAAGTCGGAAACGATAAGAAAATAATCGACATAACCCATTTTTTTAATAACCGACAGCTCGTATTCAAGTCTGTCAAAATATTTTTTCTCGGGATTTTCGCCGATTTTCCTTTTCAACCCGTCAAGGCACATTTTACGGAAGAACTCATAGTGATCCTCATTATTCGGGGTGTCAAAACGGGGAAGCTTGGTTTTGCCGAATTCAAACGTGACGTTGCACATATCGGCAATTTTCTGTGTATTTTCAATTGCTTCGGGAATTAAAGGGAATGCCTCCCTCATTTCCTCTTCGCTTTTAAGATAAAATTCCTCGGTTTCAAAGCCTATGTCAATTTTTTCGCCGAGGATATGCCCCGTTGAAATACAAAGAAGAATATTCTGGGTTTTAGAGTCCTCTTTTTTTACATAGTGAACGTCATTTGTCGCAACAAGCGGTATTCCCGTCTCCTGTGAAAGCTTTATAAGATATGGCTCTATATGTTTTTGTTCAGGCAAAAGATGGTTTTGTAATTCAAGATAGAAATTGCCATCACCGAAAACGTTTTTGTACCAGAGGGCAGTTTCCTTCGCCTTTTCGTACTCATTATGCAAAAGAAATTGAGGAATTTCGCCTGCAAGACAGGCGGAAAGAGCAATTATCCCCTCGTGATACTTTTCAAGAAGCTGCTTGTCAACTCTCGGCTTTGTATAAAAACCCTCCGTAAACGCATAAGACACAAGCTTTGCAAGGTTTTTATATCCCTCATTGTTTTTGCACAGCAATACAAGGTGATTTCTTTCACCGTCAAGCGCGTGATTTTTGTCAAATCTTGTTCTTTTGGCAACGTATACCTCGCAGCCGATTATGGGCTTTATTCCCCTCTCGACCGCCGCATTGTAAAACTCAACTGCGCCGTACATAACCCCGTGGTCGGTAATCGCCAGCGAGGTCTGCCCGAGTTTTTTTGCATAATCGAGAAGCTGCCCGATACGGCAGGCGCCGTCGAGCAGGCTGTACTCTGTATGAACGTGCAGATGAGTAAATGACATTAAATATCGTTCCTTATCAAATCAAGATAGGTTTCGCGCTTGATTATTTCACGGGCAACCCCGTCTTTTACCATTACTGCGGCAGGACGCGGAAGCCTGTTGTAATTTGAAGACATAGAATAGTTATATGCGCCGGTTGAAAGAACGGCAATAATATCGCCGACCTCAATTCTCTGAATAGGTGAATTTTCGGCTATAAGGTCGCCGCTTTCACAGCATTTTCCGGCAAGGGTGATTATGCAGTCCTTTTCCCAACCTGCCTTGTTTGCGCACATAATTTCGTGCTGCGCCTGATAGAGAATGTATCTCGGATTATCAGCCATACCGCCGTCAATTGAAACGTAGGTGCGTATTCCGGGAATTTTCTTTACAACGCCTGCTGTATAAAGGGTGATACCCTCCGCGCCGACTATTGAGCGTCCGGGCTCAAAAAGAACGAAGGGAAGCTTTATTCCGTATTCCTCGCAGGAGCGCTTGAGAACAACGGATACACAACGGACGTATTCATAGAATTTTTCGGGATTATCGGTTGTAAGATACTTAATACCGAAGCCGCCGCCGAGGTTTAATTCCTGCATTTCAACTCCTGTTTCATCCCTTATCTGACGGATGAATTTTGCCATTACGGAGCCTGCAAGCTTAAACGGGTCAATTTCAAATACCTGGGAGCCGATATGGCAGTGAAGTCCTCGCAGTTCGAGGTGCTTTGTGTTAAGGGTGTGCTTTACGGCGTCCATAGCCTCGCCTGTTTCAAGAGCAAAGCCGAATTTTGAATCTATCTGACCGGTCCTGATAAACTCATGAGTATGAACCTCGATACCGGGCTTTATACGAAGCAGAACGGGAACCTTGATGTTCTTTTCCGCCGCAATGTCCTCAAGCATTTCAAGCTCGGTGAAATTGTCAACAATTATTCTGCCGACGTTATTCTGAACCGCCATCAACAGCTCATCCTTGGTTTTATTGTTACCGTGGAAAATAACCTTTCCCATAGGGAAGCCGGCTTTTATAGCCGTAAAGAGCTCGCCGCCCGATACTACGTCGAGGCCCATTCTCTCCTCGTCGCAGATACGGCACATTTCTTTACAGCAGAAAGCCTTACTTGCATAGCAGACAAGTCCCTTTCCGTCATAGTTTTCGTCAATTGAAGAAACAAATGCACGGCAGTTATCTCTTATCTGATTTTCGTCAAAAACATAGCAGGGCGTGCCGAATTCTTCGGCAATATCAATAGTGTCAAGTCCGCCGATGGTAAGATGCCCCTTTTCGTTGATATTCAGTGCGTCTGAAACAAACATAATCCTTATCCCTCCACGTATTTATTTATAGTTTCTTTGATTTTATCAAGTCCGTCGCCGTTCATAGCGGAAAACGGAATAATATTTTCCTTTTTGACTCCCTCAAGCTCATTTTCAACCGATTCCATTCTTGTATTGAACTCGGTTTTATTTAGCTTGTCCTTTTTAGTAAGCACAACTGCAAACGGATAACCCTTTTCCTTAAGGAAATTCACCATAAGCATATCGTCCTCGGTAGGCGGTCTTCTTATATCGATAAGAAGCACCACAAGACGGATATCCCTTCCGGTATTGAAATAGCTTTCAAGAAGAAACGCCCAGCGTCTTTTATCGCCCTTTGAAACCTTTGCGTAGCCGTATCCCGGCAAATCCACGAAACGAACCTTGTCAACCTTATAAAAATTTATGGTTGCGGTTTTTCCGGGAACGGAGCTGACTCTTGCAAGATTTTTTCTGTTAAAAAGCTTATTCAAAAGCGACGATTTGCCGACATTTGACCTTCCTGCAAAGGCGATTTCAACCGTCGAATCCGTCGGAAGCTGTGAGGTTGTACCGAAAGCGGTTTCAAATTCCGCTTTGTTAAAATTCATCATTCTTCCTCAATTCCAGACTGAATCGGCATTTTTGTTTTCAACAATTATGCTTTCAATCTTCTTTTTGTCTTTCTTTTCGGTTTTGCGTATCAATGTGTATTCAATTGCCTTTTCAACACGGCTTATCGGAATAAACTCAATATTTTCAAGTACCTTTTTGTCAACTTCCTCAAGGTCCTTTTTGTTGCCCTCGGGAATAAGCACCTGCTTCATACCGTTTGAAAACGCAGCCATACTTTTTTCACGAAGTCCGCCGATAGGAAGCACTCTTCCCGTAAGCGTAACCTCACCCGTCATGGCGACATCAGCCTTTGCAGGCGAGCCGGTCAGCGCGGAAACCAGAGCTGTTGTAATTGTAACTCCTGCAGACGGACCGTCCTTCGGGACCGCGCCCTCGGGAACATGAATATGAATATCCCTGTCCTTATAAAAGGTCGGGGAAACGCCGAGGTACTGAGAATAAGAGCGTATGAAGCTTACAGCCGCCTTTGCGCTCTCCTTCATAACGTCGCCCAGAGAGCCGGTAAGCTCAAGCTTTCCTGTTCCGTCCATAACGGCAACCTCGATTTTAAGCATTTCACCGCCGACTGACGTCCACGCAAGTCCGTTGACAACGCCGACCTCATTCTGTTTTTCATCGGCGTCGTTTTTATATTTCACTGCGCCTACATACTCATTCAGGTCGCTTGCCTTAACAGTGATTTTGCCCTCATAGCCGTTTGCAAATTTAATACAGGTTTTTCTCAAAACCTTGCCGATTATTCTTTCAAGCTTTCTGACGCCTGCCTCACGGGTATAGCCGTCAATGAGAAGATACAGTGCGTCGTCCTTGATACTGACCATTTTTGAGGTAAGGCCGTTTGCGGCAAGCTGTTTTTTAACAAGATGCTTCTTTGCGATATTGAACTTTTCTTCACGCGTATAGCTGCGAAGCTCAATGACCTCCATACGGTCAAGAAGCGGCTCGGGAACAGTGCTCAAATCGTTAGCGGTTGTGATAAACAAAGCCTTGCTCAAATCAAACGGAATTTCGATATAATGGTCGGTAAACGAATTATTCTGTTCACCGTCAAGCGCCTCAAGAAGCGCCGCTGACGGGTCGCCCTTATAGTCCATACCGAGCTTATCAATTTCGTCAAGCAGGATAAGCGGATTTGCCGTTCCTGCCTTATCGACAGCGTCAATAATTCTTCCGGGCATTGCGCCGATATAGGTCTTTCTGTGACCCCTGATTTCAGCTTCATCGTGTACGCCGCCGAGAGCTATGCGCACATATTTGCGGTTCATCGCCTTTGCAAGCGAACGCACAATTGAGGTTTTACCCGTGCCGGGAGGTCCGACAAGGCAGATAACCTGACCCTTGATGCCGCCGGACATTTTCAAAACGGCAAGCATTTCAATAATCCTGTCCTTGATTTCGTCAAGTCCGTAGTGGTCCCTGTCAAGCACCTTTCGCGCATTTTCAAGATTCAGATTATCCTTTGAATACTTTTTCCACGGAAGATCAAGTACACGGTCAAGATAGTTTCTTATTACATTTGCGTCGGGCGAAGAGGACTGCATCTGGGAAAAGCGCTTGCATTCCTTTAAAAGATGCTTTTCGTCATTTTCTTCAAAGCCTATTGCAAGTATTTTCTTTTTGTACTCTTCCGCTTCATTTACAACGTCTTCGCCGTCATTGAGTTCGGCTGAAACCGCCTTGAGCTGTTCACGAAGATAGTATTCACGCTGATTTTCGTCAATTTGCTCATTTACCTTTTGTCTTATTCCCTCTTCAATTGAAAGCACCGCGTTTTCCTTTGAAAGAATTGTGCAAAGCTTTTCAATGCGCTTAAGGGGATTAACGGTTTCGAGTATCTCCTGTTTTTTTCTGAACTCAAACGGAATGTTATATGTAATTCTGTCTGCGGTTTCGCCAGCTTTTTCGCATTTTTCAACACCGATTATTACCTCGGGCGGAACCTGCTCATTAAGGTCAAGATAGTCCGCAAAAAGCTCCTTTGCATTCCTTACAAACGCGGTCTGTAGGTCTGCATCCTTTTGGGGAACCTGTTTTTCCGCAATTTCTTCAACAAACGCGGAATAAAAAAGCTTGTCCGTAATAATGCTGTTGATGCGCACGCGCTTTTTACCCTCAACGTAAACTCTCATTACCTCGCTGTGGGGAAGCTTGACAGCCTGAATAACAGTGCAAAGCACGCCGACGGAATAAATGTCGTCACCCGTCGGTTTATCGTTTGCAGGGTCCTTTTGCGCAACAAGGACAATGCTCTGATTTTTAACAAGCGCGGTTTTTACCGCGGCAACCGTCTTTTTCCTGCCCACGTCAAAATGAAGCGACTCGTTGGGGAACATAACCATTCCCCTTAACGGCACGGCAGGAACAAGTAAAATATCGGTTCTTTTCTCAATAATATCGCTCAATTTTTTGTCTCCTAAAAAAATAATTGATTTATTATACTATAAATACGTTTCAATATCAAGAAAAAATTCGGACAGCGCATTTTATTTCAAAATGGAGGAAACAAGCATATAAACCGCGCATAAAAGCAGGGTGAAATTCCCGTTCTTTATAAAAAGAAAAATGCCGAAAGCAGTAATCGGCAAAATCGTCAAAACGGAGACTTTTTTGAGTATTCTTTCGCTTTTTTCCAAATCATACCTGTTTTTCAAAACACATTCGAGCACTCTGCCGCCGTCAAAGGAAAAAACGGGAAGAGAATTGAAAGCGCCGAGGATAAGATTTACAGCGGAGATTTTTATAAAAAAAGGCTTTTTAAAAAGAATATTCAGAATAAGGAAAATAAAAAACAGCGTTAAATTCACTGCCACGCCTGCAAGGCAGACTGCCGTTTCCTTTTTAAAGCTTAAGGTCATTTCGCCCTGCCTTACTATTTTCATTCCGTAGAACGAAAGCGTAACGCTTTTTATTTCGCTCCCGAAATAAAGCAGAACCGCAAGATGTCCGCATTCGTGAAGCGCGCTCGAAAGAAGCGCAATTAAAACAGTTGAGTCGACCGAAAAGGTCATTAAAAGCGCTATGCAAGCAAAGAAAAGCGGACTGATTTCAAGTAAAAAATATTTAGTCTGCTTCTTCATTGAGCAGGTATTCCGGGTTACAGTGAACGCCGTTTATGATTACCTCAAAATGAAGGTGGGGACCGGTTGACCAGCCGGTTGAACCGACGAGAGCAATGGTCTGACCCTGTCTTACATTGTCGTCAATTTCACACAGCACCTCTTTACAGTGATAGTATGCGGTGACGGTATTGTCGGAATGCTCAAGAATAACATAATTTCCCCTTATGTCCGTATACCCCGTTTCGGTTACTATGCCGCTGTACGCCGCTTTTATCGGCGTTCCCTCATCGGCAGCCATATCAAGTCCTGTGTGAAAGCCGTACTTGCCAGAAATCGGGTTATCCCTGTAGCCGAATTCACACGAAACTGTATAGCTTTCAAGCGGAGGAAGGATACTTTGACTTACAAAAACGGGCGAAAAGGTTGTGTTCCCCTGCGCCTTTAACAAATCCTCTCCTCCCGTTGCGGCTTGAGTTGTTTTTTCCTCGGTTTGTTCTTCGGTTTCAGGCTCTGCGGTAACCTCCTGCGCCTCATTTTCACCCATAGCCGAAGCAGCTACGCTTTTAAACGCGGAAGCCATCTCTTCAAAGGTGATGTCCCGTTTCATAAGAGAGTTAAACTTCGTTTTGAAATATTCAAACGAATCGGGGCTCGCGCTTCTCATAAAAAAGAGAGCGGCAAGGATTACCGCGCCGACAATAAACTGCGCAGTGACTGTTTTAAAAAGAAACTCGTTTCTTCCCGTCTGCCTTTTTTCGCCCTTTAAGTTCTCGCGTCTGCTTTCACGCTCCTCAAACGAAAGCGCCTGTCTTGTGTTCATTTCGTTTTCATTCATTTTTATCACCAGTAAATACTATGGTGAAAAAAGGACAAATATGAAAAGGCGCCGCCAATTCCATAGCAGCGCCCAAAATGTTATTAAATATTATTTTATGCGTTCTGGATTTCTTCAGCAAAAAACCTGAACACTACGTTTTCCGTAAAGTATCGACAGAGCCATGTATCCCTTTCGTTATACTCGTTTCCTTCCGCAGCTGTACCCGACGCCTTTTTTGCCAAAAGCTCGGGAGGCGCGGAGACGGTATAAATATTTTTAAGAGTATCCTTCGTTCTGACAGGTCTTCCGTCAGAGCCAAGCGTACCGTCAAATTCATAAACCAGGTTGCCGTTTGAATTTCCGCTCGAAACATAGTAAGCGACAAGATTCGAAGCGTTTACTCCGTATTTTGCAACAACAGCAGAAACGAAAGCGTTTTGAGGGTCGGAGCTGAAAACCATTTTATCGTTGGAATTAGTTGAGGTTGTCGTAGCAGGTTCGGTCGAATATTCCTGTGTTACGACAGTCGGTTGAGTGGTTGACTCATCAGTAACAACGCTTGACGGTTGTGAAGCGATATCCGTACTTTGAGTCGTTTCGGAAACAGAAACAACTGGCTGGGTAACTGAAAGAGTCGGTCCTCCTCGGTTAGAAGCTGAACAGGAGGAAAAAAGAAGAGCACATAAACAAACAATAATGAAGCAGGAAATAAATCTTTTCATAGCTTTCTCCGGAAAAACAAAAAGGCGGTGAAAACACCGCCCTTTTGCGATTTCACAAATTACTCAGCGTCTCCGCCGTCTGCAGGCTGCTCTTCATCCTTGTTGAGCAAACCCATGATCATCTTAATGATATCGCCGATTACCGGAATACCACCGAGAACATCAGTGATTGTCTTGATAATGTCACCCATAATGTGCACCTCTTTTTTAAAATCTGAATTCAAATTTGGTTTTCACCATACTCATAATAGCACATCTTTCGTGAAATGTAAATCAAATATTTATATTTTTATGCACAAATTTTAAGTGCTGAAATTGTATAATTTTAACAATTATTTTTTCTGCGGTCCGTTATAGCCCTTTTCCTCCTGGAATGCGGCTATCTTATCAATAACGCCGAGAATTACGTCAAAGCCTGTGCCGACGGTGTCAACGTCAAAACGGTCGGGCATATCGTGCCAGGTGTGATAGTAGTATGTAAGCATCGGATTCTGCGCCGCAAACGTAACGGACTTGATACCGGCTCTTGTCATGGGAGTCGAGTCACATCCGCCTACGGGGTTATGGATGCAGTGGTTCTTACTCTTACTGGGTATTTCAAGCTCATTGAAGGTTTCCTTGAACATTTTTTCAAGGTCAGTGTCAAAGCGGCAGCCCTGCCAGTCGTCCTTGATAACAACCTCAAAATAATCCTTATCGGCAACGGAGTCGATATTTATGTTCCACGCATTTTCCGTAAGGTCATCGTTCTTATGCTCTTTTGCAAAAGCCATTGAGCCGCGAAGTCCGGATTCCTCGGAGCCAACGTTCAAATCAACGATACGGCAGTTTTTGGGCATTTTATCGGGGTTCTCTTTGAAATACTTAATAACCTCGTAGCTTAAAGCAATACCCGAAGCGTTATCCATTGCGCCGCGCGAACCGTTCTGTTCATTCTTGTCGCCCCACATAGCAACAAAGGCGCTGCCTATAGCGGTTATAATGGGAAGTACAAGAAGTACGGCATTAAATACTCTGAATGAATCTCTTGAAAGCACGGAGCTGCCCCAGCTATACATATTTTGCGCCCAGGCGTGGTCAAACTGAAGACCTATCATTGTCTGCTGATACTTATCAAGAGCCGTCGGAATCATAACCGAGCCGTAAATAACAGCCATAGCAACGCAAATGCCGACTACCAGGAATACGCATACCGCGCCGAAGCCAACCTTACCGTAGGTCTTGATAACGCCCTTAATAGGCTTATCCTTATCCCAGTAAGCGTTCTCGGAATGCTTCCAGCACCAGGAGGTGTCGGTATGTCCGGAAAGGATTATTGTGTAATCGTATTTGCCGTCCTCGGGAAGAAGCTCGCCGTATGTATTGGTTGAAATCTCTCTGTGGAAGAACATATCAAGCCATGTGCTGTAAAGAAATACGCACGAAACAAGCCAGATTACAAAAATAATGCCGACAAACGCCATAAGGAACCAGAGATATTCATTATTAAGCGCAAAGTAAATCATTATGCTTAAAATGATACCTACCCAGCCTGCATAGGGAAGTCCGCCGATACCCGAACGGGGTGAAACAAAGAATTCCTCCTGCTTGGGAGTGATTCCTATTTCACGAAGCTTATCTGCCATATAATCGTGGAATTTACGCTCGTTCTTTGAACCGGGAAGACGCGAGCCGATTTTGAGCGCTGCGTGCTCAATTATGTCAAACGCTTCCCTTGCGTATTTTCTGTTTTCTTCTTTCATTGCCATTCCTCCAATGCTTTGTTATAAAAATATTTTATTTGATTTTAAGTAAAAAATCAACATTTTTATTATTTATTCAACGGTAAGTACGGAAAGTATATTCGAATAAAGCTTTACCGGGTCGTTTAAAAAATTCTGCTTAAGCAGTTCAACCTGCATTGAATCAGCCGCAAAAACGGTAAGCTTCATAAGCTCGTCCTCCCCGTCCGCAAGCGTAAAGGTCACGTTATATCCCTTTTCGGTTTTTTCAACGTCGATTTTATTTTCCTGCTGTCTGCGCGCAAGCGTCATAAGGCGAATTGCGGAATTTATCGCCTTTTCACGGACTGTTCTGGGCAAATTGGTTTCAAGTATTTCCGCGGCGTCCTTACCCTTCTCGGTGATATAAAGCACCTCGTCCTCCTCGGTATACTCAACCGTGATATTGCCGTATTTTACAAGCTCCGAAAGCGCGCCGTTGACCTCAAAATAATTTGCAAGTCCGCTTTCCTGCATAGTTTCGTTGAGAATGGTCTTTGTAAGACCGTCAACGCTTTTAACAAGATAGCACACAAGAAGCTTAATATCCTCTCTCGTCCTTAATCCGCCGAGTTCAATTCCGGCGTCAAATGCGTCAAATTCCATATTCCTTAACTCCTCACTTTATATTCAAGAGTTTCAACCTCTTTACCGTTTTCAATATAAACCCTCGGCACTCTGTCGTTAATGTCACAGATTATTTCGTAATTAAAGCCGCCGCTGACACAGGCAATATCGTCAACCGTTATCTCGTTTTTTCCGTCAGAGCCGATTAAAATAACCTCGTCCCCTCTTTTAACGGGAATATCGGTCACGTCTATCATAAACTGATCCATACAAATTCTTCCGATTATATTTGCTTTACAGCCGTTTACTATAACGCAGCCCTTATTTGAAAGCGCCCTCGGATAGCCGTCACCGTAGCCCACGGGGACGGTTGCAATAACGGTTCTTTTTTTAGTTACATAGGTTGAACCGTAGCTGACGCAAAAGCCGCTTTCAACCGTTTTAACAAAGGAAATATGACTTTTCAGCTGCATAATCGGTTTTATTTCAAGCTTCCTTTTGTCAACCTCATCCGATGGATAAATACCGTAAGCAATAATTCCGCTGCGAACAAGACCCGTTTTATACTCGGGGAAATTCATAATTCCCGCGCTGTTTCTTATATGCTTAAGCGGAATATCGACCCCGTTCTCCTTTAAACGGTTACAGAACGAGTCAAAAGTCCTTATCTGCTCCTTGGCAAAGGAAAGGTCCTTTTCGTCGGCAGAAGCAAGGTGGCTGTAAATCCCCTCAAGCGAGATATTTTCAAGCTCGCTTATTTTTTTAATCTGTTCAAGGCTTTTTTCAGAGGGAATAAAGCCGATTCTTCCCATACCCGTATCAAGCTTAATATGTACTCTTGCCTTTTTGCCTGTCCGCTTCGCTTCGTTATTTAACTGCTGCGCGGTTTCGGTATCAAAGACGGTGTTTATAATCGAGTTTTCAATTATTTCGCCGAAATTTTCGGGAAAAACATAAGACAGAATGAGAATATCGCCGTCAATGCCGTTTTTCTTAAGCGAAAGCGCCTCAGTGGCAGTTGCAACGCCGAAATACCTTATTCCGACGGACGAATACGCCTTTGCAAGACGTAAAGCGCCGTGGCCGTATCCGTCAGCCTTGACGACAGCCATTACATCCGTCCCCTCGCCTGCCAAAGACATTATGTTTTTCATATTCTGTTTTGCAGTGTCGAGATTTATCTCGGCATATACTCTTGAAGGTAACATCTTTTCACCCGTTTTGTTTTAATTTACATACAAATGACAGCCAGCCTTCGCTCTCATTTCTTTCAATTATTTCAAAGCCGTTTTCCCTGAACGCCTTTTTGACCTCGTCCTCACGGGGAAGAATGATTCCCGACGTGATAAAGACGGAGTTTTCATTCATAAACTTGCCTACGTCCTTTGAAAAAAGAATGATAATATCAGCAACAATGTTTGCAACGACTATATCGAATTTTCCCGTAACGTCATCGGCAAGGTTGCCCTTTATGTAGGTAAGCTCAGGCTCTTTAAAGCCGTTGACAAGTCCGTTTTCCTTTGCGGTTTTGACTGCCAAAGAGTCAATGTCCACTCCTACTGCCCTGTCGGCTCCGAGAAGAAGAGACGCGACTGAAAGAATTCCGCTTCCGCAACCCGTGTCAAGCACCGAACAGCCTTTTTTTACATAGCGCTCCAACGTTTCAAGACAAAGACGCGTTGTGGCGTGGTTGCCCGTACCGAAAGCAAGACCGGGTTCGATACTGAGCACAGCCCTGTCTTCAGGCTCGTATTCATCTATCCATAAGGGGCGGATAAGCAGCTTCTGACCGATTTTCATCGGCTTGAAATACTCCTTCCAGTTGTTTTCCCAGTCCTCATTTTTACAGACGCTTTTATCAATTTTATGCCCTATCCCCTCTGCGGTATACCTTTCCTCAAGGAAAAGAATTGCCTCGGTCGGATTTTCGGTAAGGGGCATATAAACGTGGATAAAGCCTACGGACTTATCCTTTTTAAGAAGCTCTTCGTCAATAAGATTTATATGCGCAATTTCGACTGCGTCGGTTTCAAGATTACGGTAATCCTCAATATAAATTCCGTAAGGAACTACCATATTGGCAATATCCGAAGCCTTTTCAATATCGGACGCGTCAATTTCAATTTTTATTTCAGTCCAGTCCATAATTCATCCTTCAGTCAAGCTTTGTTTTTTCGGAAAAATCCTCATATTCATGACGGTAAAAGCGCCTGTCGTCAAGCGCCCACTGACGGGAGGAAAAATCGCCCGGCGCAAGAGGAGAAACAGCGGAAACTATTTCAAAAACGGTTGCGTCCATAAGGTCGATTTGCGAAAGCAACTCGGCTTCGAGCGTCCTGGGTCTTACGGCGGCGCCGTATTCGGGAATACCGTGGTGAGAAATGAGCATGTGCTCAACGAGAACGGATTTTTCCTTCGGGATACTCAAGAACTCGGCTGCCTTTTCAATTTTCATAGCGCCCATAACAAGGTGACCTAACAGCTCGCCCTCAACCGTATATCCGCTTGCTATACCCGTTTCGGAGACGTTAAACTCCTCAAGCTTTGCAATATCGTGAAGAATCGCTCCGCACAAAAGCAAATCACGGTTTACAAACGGGTAAACCTCGCACACCCTCTGGGCAATTCGAACAAGGGAGAGCGTGTGCATTAAAAGTCCGCCGCGGAAAGCGTGGTGAAGCTTAAACGCAGCCGGGAAAAACAGAAGGTCTTTTTCGTTTTCGTCAATTATGTATTCCGTAAGCTTTTTAAGATCCGCGTCCTTAAAGGAGGAAACGGTTTTCCGAATTTCCGAAAGCATAAACTCGCCCGTATATTCAGCGGACGGAACATAGTCGGAAATATCCACTCCGTCAGCGTCGACGGCCTTTCTTATCCTTTCAATACGAAGCTGGTCGTTGCCGTTAAACTGGGTTATCTGTCCGCGAACCTTTACAAGCGAATTTATTTCAAAAAGCTCATTTCCTTCCTTATAATCCCAGAGCTTTGCGTTAATTGTGCCTTCCTTGTCAGAAAGCATTAAATCAAGATAGACCGCTCCCCTTTGAGTTGTCTTTTTGTCGCAGCTTTTTACAACCGCAAAACCCTCGACCAAATCGTTTACTCCGATTCTTTTAAAATTCATTATGCGTTCACCTGCATTTCCTGTTTAGTGGGCTTTTGTTTAACTGCCCATGCAATATTTTCAGCGTGGTCTCCCACACGTTCAAAGTCAATGAGCGTATTGACAAAGAGCATTCCTGCCCTCATTTCACATTCGCCGTTGTTAAGGCGCTCAATATGGGACATCTGGTAAGCGTCCTTGAGAGCGTCGGTTTCATCCTCAAGCTGGGTGATATATTTTGCTTTGTCAAATGAAAGCTCCTGCGCTTCAAAAGTTGCAATTGCTTCGTCAAGAAGCTTTAACACCGTTTCAAGCATATGCTTCATTTCGCTCTTTGCCGTATCGGTTAAAATAAGCTTTTCCTCGTTTTCGTTCAAAGCCGCCTCAGCGATATTCTGGGCGTGGTCGCCTATACGCTCAATATCGTTTACAACGTGGAAAAGACGACCGATATATTTTGCGTCCTCGCGGCTTATTTCAAGAGCGTTGATTTTTACAAGGTAATGAGTGATTTTATGGTTAAGGAAATTGATAAGCTCCTCCGTCTGCATTACCTCGTCAAAGCTCTTTATATCGTTTTTAAGCAGCATATTTGCCGCAACCGAAAGATTATTTCTTGCGAGAGAAGCCATACGAAGCGTTTCTCTGCCTGCCTGAAGAACGGCAATAGGCGGAGTGGTGAGAATATGGTCGTCAAGATATTCAAGCGTAAGCGTGTTTTCGCTTCCGTCCTTGTCGGGAATAATCTTTTTTGAAAGCTTGACAAGCCAATTTGAAAACGGAAGCAGAACGACCGTATTGATAACCTTAAAGAGAATGTGCATAATTGCTATTTGCACAACTTTGTTATCCGTTATCTTTTCTATCCAGCTGATATACGGCGTAAAGCAGGTAATAAGAATAAACATTGCCGCGCCGAAGCAGTTGAATAAAAGGTGAATAATCGCCGCGCGCTTCGAATTCGTTTTAGTGCCTATGGAGGAAATTAGAGTCGGCACACACGAACCGATTTCCTGACCGTAAAGGACAAAAGCCGAAAACTGAATAGGTACAATTCCCTGAATTGCCATTGACTGCAAGACACCGATGGACGCGGAGGACGACTGCAAAATCGCAGTAATTACAAAGCCTATGATAATGCCGTAAAGCGGATTTGTTGCCTTTGTAAGAAAACCCTGAAACGCAGGGTCGTCCTTAAGCGGAGCCATTGAGGAAGACATGGTATGAATTCCGAGGAACAGCAGTCCGAAGCCAGTTATAATCTGACCGACAAATTTAACGGTTTTCTTTTTTGAGAACGTCAGAAGCGCAACGCCGAGGAAAATGAATATCGGTGCAAAGTCACTTAAATTAAGTGAAATGAGCACACTCGTCATCGTTGTACCGATATTTGCGCCCATTATTACGCCGACAGCCTGCGAAAGCTGCATAAGTCCGGTGTTTACAAAACCGACTACCATAACGGTAGTTGCCGCCGAAGACTGAATCAAAGCGGTAATTGTTGCGCCGACAAGGACGGCGACAATTTTATTGCTTGTTATTTTTTCAAGCATTTTTTTCAGCCTGTTTCCTGCCGCAAGCTCAAGTCCCTCGCCCATTATTTTTATGCCGTAAAGGAACATTCCGATTCCGCCGGCGAGGGTGATGTAATTAAGATAGGTCATTACTTATCTTTTTCCCTTTCCTTTTTTCTTTTCATTTCGTTTAAAGTCTTTTCCGTCCTCGCCCATTGAATAGATGTTTCCGAGCCACCAGCCAAAGGGAGGATTTTTCGGACGGTAATAATTTATTTTTCTTCCGTCAAGCATAAGTCGGTAAAACTTAAGCCTGCGTTTAAAATCGTAATAGTTGCGCTTTTCAAGCGCCGTCCAACCGACCTCTGCGAGAGCCGAAATTCGAGGATAAATACCGCATTCAAGCGCGCTGTCGGTGGAAATATATTCCGTCCACAGCGCCCCCTCGATACCGCTGACCTTCAATTTTTCACTGTCAAGCTTGAGCGCCTTTTCGTTAAAGGAGTAAACCCGACTTATGGGAAGCGCAGTATGCCTGTAATCGAAATAAAAATGATTTGTAAGTGAAACCACGGTCTCCCTCGGAGAGGACTGATTTATTATCTTAACTCTGTCCGCAGAACGCCAGAGCTGACAAATAACGCTTTTGTCAACCTCGTTTTCAACGCAGTCGCTCCACGCAACAGTTTTCTTTCCCCTTTGAGAAAGCATTTGCGAAACCCGGTTTATAAAATAAACCTGAAGCTGCTTTTCATCCGCTATACCCTGTTCCTTCATAAAGTACTGTATCTGCTCATTTTCCTTCCACTGACCGTAAACAGCCTCGTCGCTGCCGATATGAAAGCGGTCAGAGGGAAACAGCGGACAGATTTCATCAAAAAGAGATGAAAGAAAATCGTATGTGCTTTCCTTTGCAGGGTTAAGAAGATTAGGCTTAACTCCGCTCGTTACCGGAAGCGTAACCTTTTCTTCGACGCAACCGAGATAAGGATAAGAAGAAACAAACTCGCTTGAATGCCCGGGAATATCTATTTCCGGAATAACCGAAATGTGAAGACCTTTTGCGTATTCGACAACGTCTTCAATTTCTTCAAAGGTGTAATAAAAAGGTCCGTATTTTTCATTTTCATCGGGAGCGTTTATATGTTTAAGTGAATTTCTGTCCCGAACAGAGCCGATTTCATTGAGAAGCGGAAAAGCCTTGCTTTCAATTCTGTATCCGTGGTCGTCGCAAAGATGCCAGTGAAAAATGTTCATCTTAAGCATTGCCATATTGTCAAGCAGCCTTTTTACAGTTTCAACACCGAAAAAATGACGACTGACGTCAAGGAGCAGTCCGCGATGAGGGTACTTCGGCTTATCTTCAATAAAAAAGCCGTTCACCCTTGCAATTCCGCCTTTTTTTGGCGACTGGAGCAAAATCCATTTAAGCGTAACTGCGCCGTAAAACGCACCGGTTTCGGTAGACGCTTTTATGTAAACATCGCCGTTTTCCGTATAAAGGGCATACCCTTCCGCGGCAATGCCGTTGACCTTTTTTATCCTTATGGCATTTGAGGACTCATCGGGGTTGGTTTTAAGGTAAGTTGTCAGATACTTTCCGACTGAAACAAACTCCTCAGAGCAAAGCACGGAGGTTTTTGTTGAAATTTCAACTGTTGTTTCCCTTGCGTCATATCTGACGGGTTTGGGAATAACGGAATATTTGAGCATAGCCATATACCCCCAATTTAAAATATACCAATTTGTATTATAACAAATAATAAACGATTTGTTAAGTGTTATTTTGCTTTTGAGCAGATTTTTTCAATAAGCTCGCAGATTTTAAAACGCACCTCAATTTCGGGGTTGGATTTTGTAAGCCTTATCTCTTTTTCATCAAGCACGTCCGACAAATCCTTTTCCCCCTTCGCCGCAGGCAGACACAGCGGCGGAAACATTACGCACCACCAGTTATGTCCCTTTCCGCTCCCGATTACTATCTTCACCGCCGTATAGTCCCCTGCCGGAAGCGTTACGTCGTTTTCGTATGTTCTTACGGGGAAAAACGAGCGTCCGATTTCAACCGAGACGGGATAGGAAAAGCCGTTTTCCCTTATGACTGTTTCGGCTGTATTTTTAATTTTTTGAGCAGCTGCCGAGCATTTTTCAACCGCTTCTTCCATATTTTCAGCGCCCGAAAACGCCTCTTTGCCCGTTTTGAGCACCTCATCACGAACCTTTAATTTAAGGCTCTGGTCAATTTCGGAGTCGGAGTTTGCCCTTATATGAAGCCGAAGCACATTAGAACGTATTTGCTCGCTTGAAGAAATAAATGAAGCAAGACTTAAGTACAAAGAAAAAATAAGCGCGACAAAAAGAGAGGAAGCTATAATCCTGAAATTTTTACTATACATAAAAAACCGTCCTTTCACTTAAAGTTTGGACGGTTTTTAAAAATGTTATTCAATTTCTATTTTAAAGCAGACGGGTTTATCCGATTTAAAGGATTCTTTCTTTTTAATCACCATTTCGTTTTCATTTCTTTCAAATTCTACTTTTTCGCCGGTCGAAAGAAGGGTGATTTCTTTAACAAGGCAGTCGTGAGGAACAGTCTTTTTAAAGGTCTTGATTTTTACATCCTCGCCGTCGGGACGCATCTGGAAAGCGTAGACAAAGCCGTTTTTATAAGTGAAGCGAAAATCCTTTTCGGTGTATTTCTTTTCGTCGCCGTCCTGGAAAAAGCCCTCCTTGTTATTCACCTTGCCCTCGCCGAACTGACGGAAGAATACGGTGTCGTAAATGCCCTCGCCGTTTTTATCCATCCATTCACCTATTTCCTTTAATACCGCGGTTTCCTCATCGGTAAACGTACCGTCGGGTTTTGGTCCGATATTAAGAAGAAGCATTCCGTTTTTACTTACGATATCGACAAGGTCGCATATAATCTGGCGTGAGGATTTGTATTCGTTATCCTTTCTGTAGCCCCAGGAGCATTTGCCTATAGCGGTATCCGTCTGCCACGGAATGGGAGAAATACCCGTAAGCGCTCCCCTTTCAACGTCAAAGGTTGCAACCGTCGGAGCAAACGCCTGGTGCTTATAGTTTATGGTAACCTCTTTTCCCCATTCATCTGCTCTGTTGTAATAATAAGCGGCAATTTTTTTAAGATACGGCTTAAAGGAATGGTTATGAATCCACCAGTCAAAATAAAGGCTTGACGGTTGATATCGGTCAATAAGCTCGCAGGTGCGAACCATCCAGTCCTCGAGCCATTCCTTTGTTGCGCCTTCGCCGTAGGTGTCTTCAGTCGTATTTGTCATATTCTTCGGTTTAAAGCTTTCGTTATAAACCGCAGGTCCGTAAAAGTCGGCATACCTTTCGTCATTAACGTCCGAGTCAAACTCCCTGCCGGGGTTCATAAAGAAATAGTGCTCGGCGCGGTGGGTCGAAGCGCAGAATTCAAGTCCTTTCTTCTCACATGCAGCCTTTATTTCGCCTGCAATATCACAGCAGGGACCCATTTCGGCGGCATTCCACTTATTAAAATCTGTTTTATACATTGCAAAGCCGTCGTGATGCTCGCAAACGGGCATTACAAATCTTGCGCCTGCGTTTTTAAAGGTTTCAACCCATCTGTCGGCGTCAAAGTTTTCACCCTTAAACATAGGAATAAGATCCTTGTATCCAAAGGTCTTCTGGTCGCCGTAGGTCTTTCTGTGATATTCAAACTCACGCACATTTTTGTCATACATTGAGCGAGAATACCACTCCGAGCCGAAGCCGGGAACGCTGTAAACGCCCCAGTGAATAAAAATGCCGAATTTTCCCCTGTAGTACCAGTCGGGTGTTTTGTGATTTGAAAGCGACTGCCAGTTATCCTTGTATTTTCCGTTTTCGATAACAAGGTCAATTTGCTTTAAATAATCCTGAACGGTCATATTCGCACCTCTTAATCAACTATATTATTCATCCACACGCCCTTTCTGACAAGGACTGTGCCGATAACGCATTTAATGAGATTTGCAAGTTCGACAAAAACAAAAATCCATATTATGTAAAGGTTTGTAAAGCGGCTGAGCACGAACGCGAGAGGCACGCTCACAACCCACATAAACGCGCTGTCAAACAGAAAGGTTACAATTGTTCTTCCGCCCGAACGAAGCGTAAAATACGTTGTATGCATAAGCGCTATCATAGGCGCTATGAACGCCTGAACCGTAAGGAATTGCGCGGCAATTGTCTTCGCCTGCTCAGTTGTATTGTAAATAAGCGGAAACAGATGTGATGTGGAAAGAATAAGAATTCCCGAAACGGTTGCAATAAAAACGGAAAAAGCAATAATTTTATTGTCCTCATCCTTTGCCTGTTCAAAGCGTTTTGCGCCAAGGTGCTGACCGACAATAATCGCTATCGCGTCACCCATCGCAAAAAATACAACATTAAAAACGTTGCTGACAGTGCCCGAAATATTGTAAGCCGCAACTACATTGAGTCCCCTTAAGGAGTAGCACTGGGCAAGCATTGCCATTCCTGCGGACCAGAGAGCCTCGTTTACAAGAAGCGGCGCGCCCTTTATAAAATATCTTTTTACAAGGGAGAGCGGCACACGCATTGTTTTATAAACTCCCTTAAGATAACGGCATTTGCCGCCCGTATGCTTATGCGCCCAAACTACAACAACAGTCATTTCAACAAAACGCGAAAGTACGGTTGCAATTGCCGCTCCGTTTACACCCATAACCGGGAAACCGAGCTTACCGTAAATAAGAATATAATTGAAAACAAGGTTGACGCAGACCGCAACGAGTCCTGCGCGCATAGGCACAACCGTTTCGCCGCATTCACGAAGCGTATTTGCATACGCCTGAACCGCGGTAAACGCAGGAAGACCTATTAGCATTATTTTTAAATATCCGCTGCCGTAATTAAGCGCTGCGGCAAGGTCGCCGCTGTCCTCGGAGCCTTTCAAATAAAGGGAAATAAGGCTGTCGCCGAAAAACACGAATACAAAAACGGCAATTGAAAGCAGTATCAGTCCCATCCAGATTTTATAACGGAAGGTGTGCCTGATACCCTCTTCATCCTCGCTTCCGTAATACTGGGCGGTAAAAATACCTGCGCCTGCAAATCCGCCGAAAATGCAAAGATAAAATACAAAAATCAGCTGATTTACAATTGCAACCGAGCTCATCTGCTCGGTTCCGACACGTCCGACCATAATGTTATCAAGAAGCGAAACAAAATTTGTAATTCCGCTTTGAATCATTATCGGCACTGCAACCTTGAGCACCCTTTTATAAAACGCCCTGTCACCTATAAACTTTTTTCTTAAACCGACTTTTTCCATAGACCTTTTCCGTAATAACTTTTATACCATTTAATAATATACGAAAAGAAAGAAAAAGGCAACAAAAAAATCCCCCTTTTTTTCAAGGGGGATTCCTTTGTGTGATTCCGCCGTAAAGGCAGATGCTTAAAAGGTTTATTTATAGTACTCCATATCCTGTCCGAGAGCTTTTGCGCCCGTCATCTGGAGTTCCACCTTCGCCATATCGAAGCCGTCAATAACCGAGTCGCCGTTTACGTCGCCGGCAATTCTGAAAAGTCTGCCTTCAATTGCCTGACCGAAGAGAGTCTCGTCAAACATAGCGTCGTAGTCGGTGGAGTTAATAAGTCCGTCGCCGTTTACGTCGCCGTAAAGAATAACCGTTGCCTGCTCGTAAACTACAGTAGGATCGGCAATTGAAACGCACTTGATTACACATCCCGTACCGATATAATCAGCGTCGGTAAGCTGCGTTTCGCCTCTGAAAGCAATAATCTGTCTGCCGTCGTTTTCAAGAAGCGACTTGACATTTGCAAGTGACGTATCGCTTGCATCAAGACCTACAAGGTAGTAATACTCCGTATCCGTCCTGTCAACTATAAGCGAGCTGCCTGTTTCGGGAATAATCTGCTGAATTTCTTCAAGTGAGTTGATAGCGTCTATAATAGCCTGCGTTGCTTCGGCAATTTCTTCAACTGTCGCATCGGGATCGTTATCAACTGCCTGACCTGCTGTAATAGCGTCCTCGAGTGCCTGAATACTTTCTGGTGTCATACCTGTAGTATCGGTATTTTCACCCTCTGTAATCTTTTCTTCAAGCTCTGTCTTATCGGGAGTTAAGCCGTTGATAGCATCTTCAATTGCCGCAATTGCATCGTTGATTTCTTCAACAGTTGCATCCGGGTCGTTGTCAACCGCTTCAGCCGCTGTGATAGCGTCTTCAAGCGCCTGAATGCTTTCGGGTGTCATACCTGTTGTATCGGTATTCTCGCCCTCTGTAATCTTTTCTTCAAGCTCTGTCTTGTCAGGAGTTAAGCCGTTGATGGCATCTTCAATTGCCGCAATTGCATCGTTGATTTCTTCAACAGTAGCATCCGGGTCATTGTCAACCGCTTCAGCCGCTGTGATAGCGTCCTCGAGTGCCTGAATGCTTTCGGGTGTCATACCTGTTGTATCGGTATTCTCGCCCTCTGTTATCTTTTCTTCAAGCTCTGTCTTGTCAGGTGTCAAGCCGTTGATAGCATCTTCAATTGCCGCAATTGCATCGTTGATTTCTTCAACAGTTGCATCCGGGTCGTTGTCAACCGCTTCAGCCGCTGTGATAGCGTCTTCAAGCGCCTGAATGCTTTCGGGTGTCATACCTGTTGTATCGGTATTTTCGCCCTCTGTAATTTTATCTTCAAGAGCTGTCTTGTCGGGAGTAAGACCCTCAAGAGCATCGTTGATAGCGTCAATAGCGTCCTGAATAATCTGATCGGCAGTGCCGTCTCCGATATCGTAAGGAGGATTATTTATAATTTCCTCTGCCGCCGCAATTGCATCTTCAAGCGCCTGAACGCTTTCGGGAGTGTATGCGTCGGGGTTGGCGCTGATTACATCGTTTGCGTTGTCGACTGCTTCCTCGAGAGCGGTTGTGTCAGCCTGAGGATTCTGGTGAGTCTTATATGAAAGTCCCTCAATTGCATATTCAAGCTCTTCTGTTGCGGCGTCTATCATAGGCTGGTTTACATTGTTGTCGTCAATGTAAAGTCCGCGCTGAACATTGGTTGCCGCCTGGTATGCCGTCAAGAAGTCATTCCAAGCTTCATCTATATAGTGATGGTCGGCGTTATTTCCTGCAATATCATAAGTCTCTGCAAGAGCAATAGCCGCGTCGAGAGCAGTATAATCGCACGGGAAATCAGTTCCCTGGATATAACCGTTAAGCTGTGAAACAAGAGCGTCGATATCAGTCTGGGGATAATATTCGGTTCCGTCAAATCTGTAATTTTCGTCAATGCTGTTTACAAGAGCTACAAGTTCAGCCTGTCTTTCGGGTGAAAGCGGAGAATTGCTGTCGTTGGCAACGGAACGTGCCTTTGCATAGACCTTGATTATTTCACGAAGGTCGGTAACATTGATATTAAACGTAACAGTTTCCGTATAGGTCGAATTGCTTGAGGAGGAGTTTCCGGATTTAAACTTAATTGTCCAGTCAAATGTATAGTGCTTTTCGCCCTGCGCCGGGAAGGTGTAAATGTATCTCCACCTTACCTCGGAATTTGCCATCTGTTCCTCAAAGGTTGCGCCGGTAACGCCGGGAAGGTTTCCGTCCGTGCTGTCAGCCGGCTTATCGCCTGCGTTTCCGGTTTCACAGTAGTAAACTATATCGTCATTCGTAAGGTTATTATCGGTGATAAACGCAGTACTTGAATCTGCAAATACAACCTGTGTAACGCGTGCAAATTTTGAAGGATCGTTCTTAACCGCGGATACAGCAGCATTGAAGGAGAATTCCTGGTCATCCTTCGTCTGAACGAAGTTAAAATTATTGCTCTCAACCCACAGCGTTACGCCGTTAGCACCTCTGCCGTCGGAATAATTTGCGTCAGCAGCGTGATCGTATCTGCCGTACTGTTCAACGGGACCTGCACCGCGAGTATCAACTATAAAGTAAGCGTAAACGGAAAAGCTTGATGTAACGGGAGTGCCGGGAGCAATTTTATTTCCCGAAGCATCTCTCCAACCGCCGAAGGTTGCGTTTTCCTTTGTCGGGTCTTCAACAAAATGGTCCGTTACGTCGTGGAAATTGAAGCCGCCGTCTGCAGCAAAGGAGCTTGTTGCATAGAGAACGCCGTCAACATAGTAGCTGATAACCTCAAAATCGTTTCTTATAACCGCGTCAACTGCCGCCTGAAGCTCTGCAGCCTTTGCATTAAGCATTGAGTTGTTTTCAGCGGTATCCTCAAGGTGACGGTCAATTGCCCTTGCCTCGGCAAGAACTGCCGCCATTGCGTTATAAGTCGTCTCGTCATAAATCTTTCCGCCGAGTGACTGAGTATTTTCGCCGAGAGCCTCTGCGTTTGCGATAGCCGCGTCAAGAGCGGTATAGTCTGCGCATAGTCTCTGGGTAACGGCGCTGACAAGAGAGTCAACGGTTTCCTGTGAATAATAAGTCGCGCCGGTAAGGTCATAGCCGTCAATTATATCCGAAATATTCTTTCCTCTTTCGTTTGCAAGCGCAACAAGGGAGATAAGCTCACGAAGGTCAATAACCTGAATGGTGAAAGTCGGGTTTTCGCCTGCCGAAGAAAGAGCCGTTATTACCGTGCTGCTGTTTTTAAAAACAACCGTCCACTGCGGATGATATACAGCGCTTCCGTTTGCGGTAAAGGTGGAGGTATAAGTCCATCCGGTCATAAGTCCGCCGAAGCCGTCGCGCTTCATATCGTCGCCGTTGGGCGAGTCGTCTCCGCCGTCATTTGCGACAGAGCCCGTCGTAAGAGCCCATGAACCTGAATTAAATACGGCAGTATAAGCGTCATCGGCAAGATCTGTGGTGACGGTCTGAATTACAATTGAGTTATTCCAGCTCTTCTTTTTTGCATAAAAGACTGTCGAATAAGTCATTTCCTGATTATCCTCGGTCTGCATAAAATAGAATTCAGTACCGTCAACAGCCATGCTGACGTTATTCTGTCCTTCGGTTGAGAAAGACGTGCGAGATGCATTAAGTACGGACGTAAGATAGTACCATACTCCGTCCTGATTTGCAGGTGAAGTTGCAGCAACGGATGTAAATGCCATTACGGGGAACATTGTAAGAACCATTATTGCGGAAATAACAACGCTGATGATTCTTTTTGTCATTGTTTTACGATTCATCCTTATCCTCCTGAATATATGTTTTTACGCTCGCGCGTGGGTATTAGCTAAATTGCATTATATAAATATATTATTATAAAGTCAATAAAGAAGAAACCTTGTTTACAATTTGTTAACAATTTTGTTAGACGTACGCTACATTCTCGCATTATTCCCGTTAAAATTGGAAATAATTTGCCCAAAAAGCCCGTATAATGAACCGTTTCTTATGACTTGAAAATGGGGTAAAATTTTGATAGAATAATTTCAGAAAAGAATCAGGAGGGTTACTATGAAACTGACAGTTATCGGCGGAGGCGGAGTCCGTTCAATGTTTCTTGCAAAAAGCCTTGCTCAAAGGTCAAAGGAGCTTGGAATAAGCGAGCTTGTTTTTATGGATAACAACGAAACGAAGCTCAACATTTACGGAAAAATGGCGCAAAAAACCGCCCTTTTAATCAACCCCCTGCTGTCCTTCACGCTTACGACCGACGCAAAAGCGGCAGTTGAGAATGCCGACTACGTCATTACCACCATACGCGAGGGCGGCGATGAAATGAGAGTCAAGGACGAGAGAATTGCCCTGTCGCTCGGCGTTCTCGGACAGGAAACCACGGGCGTGGCAGGCTTTTCTTTTGCTATAAGAAGCGTGAATGTGCTTGCCGAATACTGCGAGTTTATAAGAAAATATGCAAAGAGTGAATGTAAGGTTTTCAATTTCACAAATCCGGCAGGAGTCGTAAGTCAGACTCTTCGTGATATGGGATACGATTTTACCTACGGAATATGCGACGCGCCCAGCAGTATGCTTAACTCCTTTGCGCGCCTTTACGGAAAAAATGAAGGCGCGGTAAAGGGTGAGGTTTACGGACTTAATCACCTTTCTTTCTTTTCGTCAATAACCCTTGACGGTAAGGAAATTATGCCCGATTTAATCGAAAATGACGAGGCGTACGAAAAAACGGATATGCGCTATTTTGAAAAGGATTTGTTAAGAGAACGAAACTGCATTTTAAACGAGTATCTTTACTATTTTTACTACCGCGAAAAGGCGCTTGAAAACATCCTTAAGGCGGAAAAGACGCGCGGCGAGCAGATACTTGAAATCAACAGAAAAATGACCGAGGAATTAAAGGAAATTGACATTGAAAACGATTTCAATAAAGCGCTTGAAATATTCGAAAAAGGATACGGCGAAAGAGAAAATAATTATATGGCGAGCGAAACGGGCGTAAGGAGAAAAGGAACGTGGAAATTCGATATGTTTTCACCCGACAGCGGCGGATACGCAGGGGTTGCGCTCAAATTCATTGAAATTTCAAGGAGCAATAAGACGGACAGTATGATTTTATGCGTGCCGAACAACGGCGCAATTAAGGGACTGTATGACACTGATGTGGTTGAAATAACCTGCGACATAACAAAGAACAGCGTAACGCCGCATAAGTTTGACAAAGTCGATGAACAAAACCTCGAAATAATCCGACGCGTTAAAATCTATGAGCGGCTCGCGTCAAAGGCTATAAGGGAAAAATCGGTCAAAACCGCCGTTGAAGCGCTCACGCTTCATCCGCTTGTCAATTCCTATTCAATTGCCAAAAAGCTTGTAAAAGAGTACCTTGCTTTAAACAGCGACTACACAAAGGACTGGAAATAATCCAAAAAAACAAAAAGACCGTCTTTGGGCTTGAACCTTCTTTTGGTTTCACCCTTTCAGGCGGTCTTTTTCTTTGCAAAAAACGAATAATCCGACCTGCTTTATTGCTTTTTCTCTCATCCCCTGCCCTTAAACAGAATATTTTAAAAAATTAAATTTTTTGTTGTTTAAAGGGATATATAGGTAAGAGAAAAAATTATGAGGTGTGTTTGAAAGGTGAATATCCTTATATGCGTCCCGGATAAAGCTGTTGCAAAGCAACTTGAAAACATAATAAAAAGCTCGTTTTTACGGCAAAATGAAGCTGCGGATATACTATCCTTTACAAATTCTGTTGAAGCCGCAGGATGCCGAACAATTTTTGATATTGCGGTAATTCACACCGATTTTCCCGATATTAACGGAATTGTATTGGGAAAGGTTTTAACCGAAAAAAACAGATATATAAAGCTTATCTTCATTTCGCCCGGCTATAAGCTTATTGACGAAGCGTTTAATCTTCACGCGGTCAGATTTCTCAAAACGCCCTTAAATAAAAAGAGATTTGCCGAAGGAATTGAGGAAGCAATTAAGCAAATAAACGAAAAAACCGTTTCATTCAGCTTAAAGGAAAATGAAGTGTTTTTCCGAATTGAAAAAGACAAAATCATCTACATCGAAATTGAAAACAGAAGAACAAAAATCGTAACCGAGGAAAAAACATTTTATTCTCTTTTGCCAATGGTTTATTGGCGTGAACACCTTCACGGCGACAATTTCTTTTCACCTCATAAGAGCTTTATTGTAAATATGGATTACATAACCGAGTATAAAAGAAACTGCTTTGCGGTGTTGCTCGGAAAACATCAGATACCCATTGCCCGTGCAAAGGGTCCTGCTTTTCACAGGCAGTACATCGCGTTTGACACCTCCGCGCAATAAGGAACAATTTGCCTTATTGTATTAAAAAAGGCAGCGGAGCCAAGCTTGGCTCCGCCGCCCCGATTTAAAGATTACGGATATTTGTACTCAATGGTTGTTTCGTTACCTGCAGTGGTGGTAACCTTCAGCCTGTAAGTGCTGAAAACATTTATAACCTTTGAGCCCGAAACGGACAGAGAAATTCCTGTTTTTGTATCAGACCAGGTTTTGACGGTTGAATAAGTTCCAGAGCTTAACTTTTGAAGCTCCAAGGTAATTTTTAAATTTGTTGAATATTTTGCAGTCACCTTACCGAAACAGGTAGCTGTTACTCCGCTTATGGTGATATAAGAAGATTTGGTATTGATAACCGAATACCTTGTAGGTTCGCCATCATCAACAAAAGAATCGGAGTCAGCCGCAAATACGCAAAAGCCTAAACTGCAAACCGAAAAGCAAATAACAAAAGCTAACACAATTGAAATAATTTTTTTACTCATTTTTTATTCTCCTTAAATATTTTTTGTGAGCTTATTCTTGAACCGAAAAAAATACCTCCTTTTGACAAAATTTGACAAACTCACATAAATATTTAATCCCTTTGAGAATAAAAAATTTAAAAAAGAAGCTGTTCAAAACTGCACAAGTCCGTAAAAAATAGACAATAGAAAAAAAGACCCCCTTGGTGTAGAAT
>ERZ842401.1217-NODE-1217-length-37523-cov-41.621304_pt1 | contig 37523 bp, 35 predicted proteins | sample MGYA00521270_ERZ842401 | MGnify/ENA primary metagenome ERZ842401 (study PRJEB31892, sample SAMEA3878208) | bioreactor metagenome | biome: Moose rumen | place: Sweden | collected 2011-10 | study: EMG produced TPA metagenomics assembly of the PRJEB12797 data set...
CTCGTAAAGATGCTTTTTTTGATGGACAAAGGGCTTCTCTTCAGGCTAAATAACCATCACGAAGTGTAGTTTTAATGTAGTTATAATGTAGTTTTAGTGTAGTTTTAGTGTAGTTTGAATGAGCTTTTGGAATGGTGTAAACGACTTATTTATAGTTATATAATTAAATATTGTGTAGTTGTGTAGTTTGTTTTGCTGAAAATGTTGTAGCCGTGACACAGGGGGAAATCCCCCTGTGCCACCCCACCCCCTATGTGAGGTCGCTCCGTGAGGTGATTAACGAACCCTAAACGAAAGAGGGTGTGTCAGTGAACACCCTCTTTTTATGGCTGTACACAAGTGCACAATATCGTGTGCATTCGTGTGCGCTTAGTTCAGTCCGAAGATGACGCGGAGGCCGCCGTCGACACCCGAGAAGCCCATGAAGGCCAGGGAGAGCAGTCCGGCGGAGAGCATGACGATAGCCATGCCGCGCATGCCCTTGGGGATGCTGACCAGCTCCAGCTGTTCGCGCATGCCGGCGAAGACGGTCAGGGCCAGTCCGAAGCCGATAGCCGTGGAGAAGGCATAGACGACAGACTGCAGCAGGTCGTAGTCCTTCTGGATGCAGAGGATGGCGACGCCAAGGACGGCACAGTTGGTGGTGATGAGCGGCAGGAAGATGCCGAGTGCCTGATAGAGCGCCGGCGACACCTTCTTGAGGATAATCTCGACCATCTGCACCAGCGAGGCGATGACCAGGATGAAGGCGATGGTCTGCAGGTACTGCAGGCCGTTGGGGTCGAGGACGTACTTCTGCACGCACCAGGTGACGATGGTGGCCAGTGTGAGCACGAAGGCCACTGCTGCCGACATGCCCAGCGAGGTGTCGACCTTCTTGGAGACGCCCAGGAAGGGACAGATGCCGAGGAACTGCGACAGGATGATATTGTTGACGAATATCGCGCTGATGAAAATCAATATGTATTCCATAGTCTAATATTTTAAATTAGTAATGAGTAATGAGAAATTAGAAATGAAAATGAAAAAATGAAGAAATGCCTGACGCTGATTATTGGCGCAGCCTCATTTATACATTTATCATTTACATTTCTCATTTCGTTCATTTCTCATTTCTCATTTGGTTAACAATCGCAATGAGGAATCCCAGCATGATGAAGGCACCCGGAGGGAGCACGAAGAGCAGGATGTTGTAGGTCTCAGGCAACAGCGTCAGGCCGAAGACGGAACCAGAGCCCAGCACCTCGCGGCAGATGCCGAGGAGCGTCAGTCCGAGGGTGAAGCCGAGTCCGATGCCGATGCCGTCGAAGAGCGATGCGACAGGGGAGTTCTTAGCGGCAAAGGCCTCTGCACGGCCCAGGATGATACAGTTGACCACAATCAGTGGGATGAATAGTCCGAGGGCCGCGTCGATGTCGGGCAGGAAAGCCTTGATGACCAACTGCAGGATGGTGACGAAGGCGGCGATGACGACGATGAAGACGGGGATGCGCACCTTGTCGGGCGTCACCGACTTCAGACATGAAATGACCACGTTGGTGCAGATGAGCACAGCCATCGTGGCCAGGCCCATCGACATACCGTTCATGGCAGAGGTGGTAGTGGCCAGCGTGGGGCACATACCAAGCATCAGGACGAACGTGGGGTTCTCCTTGACGATGCCATTCTTGATAATATCTACGTAATTCATACTTTGTCCTCCTTCTCTTCGTTAACTTGTTTCGTAGCTCCGCTCTCAGCCTCGGCAGGGGTCACCTTGTAGGCGCTGTAAGCTTGGTTGACGGCCTTCAGGAAGGCACGCGACGTAATGGTAGAGGCGGTGATGGCATCCACCTGGCCGTTGTCCTTCGACACAGTCAGAGGCTCCTTGGGGTTCTTGCCGATGATGTCGCCCTTCTGGCCCTTCTGGAACCACTGGTCGGCCTTGGCACCCAGTCCCGGGGTCTCGGCATGCTCGAGCAGCGTGTAGCCCAGTATCTTGCCCTCGGGGTCGAAGCCCACCAGCACCTTCAGGTCGCCGCCGAAGCCCATCGTGGTGCTCTGCACGGCAGCGCCGAGGTCCTTGCCCTGGGCATCCTTCACTTGATAGACGATAAAGGTGAGTTCCTTGCCGTCGACGTCCTGTTTCACCTCGTCGGTCTTGGCAACGGTGAGGTCGCTGCACACCATGACGGTCTTGATGCCGTTGGCCAGCGCCTTCTCTTTCTGTTCGCTGATGGGGCCCTCGGTGAGATGGTTCACATAGGCCAGGACTCCACCCATGATGACTGCTACCAGGGTCAGTACCAGCACCATGTTCAATAAAGATGATTCGAGTTTTTTCATACTTTCTTAATTCTTAACTCTTAATTCTTAATTATTTTTGGCTGGTACTTCACCGAAGCGCTTGGGTTTGACGTACATATTAATAAGAGGTGTAAAGGCGTTCATGATGAGGATGGCGAACGACATACCCTCGGGATAGGCACCCCAGTTGCGGATGACAACGGTCAGCACGCCGATGGCGACACCATAGATGAGCTGACCCTTGGCAGTCATCGGCGAGGTAACGTAGTCGGTAGCCATGAAGATGGCACCGAGCATCAGACCACCCGAGAAGATGACGCTGAAGGGGTCGGCATAGACGGGGCTGGCCAGGTGGCAGAGTCCGCTGAACACGAATACCGTTCCGATGATGCTGACGGGGATGTGCCACGTGATAATCTTCTTCCACAGCATGTAGGCCAAGCCCAAGAGCAGGGCCAGGGCACAGATTTCACCCATGGCACCGGCACCGTCGGGATGGTTGCCCAGAAAGAGGTCGAGCGACGAGGGCAGCCGGTCGAGCACCGAGGCATCGCCATTCTTGATGGCCTCCTTCATGATGGCCAGCGGGGTGGCACCCGTCTCGGCATCGAGATAGCTGGTCAGCTGACCTACCTTCGGCCAAGTGGTCATCTGGGCGGGGAAGGCCACCAGCAGGGCGGCACGTCCCACGAGGGCGGGATTGAAGAGGTTATTGCCCAGTCCGCCGAACGTCATCTTGGCGACACCGATGGCAAACAGCGCACCGATGACGATAATCCAGATGGGGAGGTTGCTGGGCAGGTTGAAGCCGAGCAGCAGACCTGTCAGGATGGCCGAGCCGTCGCAGACGGTGTTGCGCTCGCTCTTGAGCATAAACTTATTGATGGCCCACTCGAAGAACACGCAGGCCGCAACGCTCGTCGCACAGACGATGGCCGAACCAAGGCCAAAGAAGTAGAACGACACGAGCAGCGCAGGCAGCAGGGCGATGATAACCCCGTACATGTTTTTCTCGACGGTGTCTGTTCCGTGTGCGTGAGGCGATAATGATACAATTAACTTACTCATTGTTTTATTTGACAATTTGACTATTTCACAATTTGACAACTTGACTATTTCCCAATTTGACTATTTTTTAGCAGCGCGAGCGCGGATGATTCCCATGACTGTCGTCTTTGCCTGACGGATGTTGTCGAGCAGCGGACGGTGGGCAGGACACGTGAACTGGCACGAGCCGCACTCGATACAGCTGACAACGTCTTCCTGTTCGGCACGCTCCCAGTTCTTGACGGTAGCGAGCTTGGCCAGCAGATAGGGTTCCAGGCCCATCGGACAGGCGCTGACACACTTGGCGCAGCGGATGCACGGGTTGGGCTCCTTGCGGAAGGCCTCGTCGCCAGAGATGATGGTCACCGAGTTGGTACCCTTGCAGATGGGCACCTCGACGCTGGTCAGCGCCTTGCCCATCATGGGACCGCCGGCCAGCAGTTTGTTGTCGCCCTCGGGCATGCCGCCGCAGGCCTCGATGAGGTCCTTCATCGGAGTACCCATGCGCACGAGGAAATTGCCCGGGTTCTGCAGCTGCTTGCCCGTGACGGTGGTATAGCGCTCGAACAGCGGCTTGCGCTTCATGACGGCCTCGTAGACGGCAAAGGCCGTACCCACGTTCTGCACGATGGCACCCACGTTGACGGGGATGGCGGGAGGTGCAGGCACCTGACGGCGGATGACGGCATCCACCAGCTGCTTCTCACCGCCCTGCGGGTAGCGCTGCTTCAGGGGCACCACCTCCACGCTGTATTCCGAAGCGGCAAACGCATCGGCGCACTTCTTTGTGAGCAGTTCTATAGCGGGCATCTTGTTGGTCTCGATACCAATATAGCCTTTAGTGACCTTGGCACCCTTCATCAGCAGTTCCAGGCCGACGAGGATTTCGTCGGCGTGTTCCATCATCAGGCGGAAGTCGGCCGTGATGTAAGGCTCGCACTCGACGGCATTGATGATGACGCACTCGGCCTTGGCCGTGGGCGGGGGACACAATTTAATAAAGGTGGGGAAACAGGCACCGCCCATACCCACGACACCTGCCGCCTTGATGCGGTTGACGATTTCCTCGGGGGTCAGCTCGGGATGATCCTTCACCAATTCCAGCTTGTCGGAGCGGTCGATAGTCTCTTCCCACTCGTCACCCTCTACATTAATGATGATGACGGGCTTGCGATAGCCAGTGGCATCAATGGCGGTGTCAATCTTGAACACCGTTCCGCTGACGCCGGAGAAGATGGGAGCCGACACAAAGCCGCCAGCCTCGGCAATCATCGTACCCACCTTCACTTTGTCGCCTTTCTGGACAACGGGCTTGGCTGGTGCACCGATGTGCTGGCTCAGGGGGTAGATAGCCTGCTTGGGCAGGGCTGCCGCCTTAGTCTCCACGTCGTGGGTCAACTTGTTCTCCTCAGGGTGGACACCACCTATTCTAAATGTTCTGATATTCATGCTGTAGCCTCCTCTTCTTTTTTAGGTTCAACGGGTTTGGGCGCAGGGAAATTGACGGCGTGGATGGCATTCGTCGGACATACGGCCACACACTTGCGGCACAGACGGCACTTCTCCGGGTCAATGTACGAGACATTGTTCTCGATGGTGATGGCACCAAACTTACATTCCTTCTCACACTTGCCACAGCCGATGCAGGCAGCCTTACAAGCCTTCATGGCAGCAGGACCCTTGTCTTTGTTGACGCAGGAGACGAACACTCTCCTACCCTTCACGCCCTTCTTGCGCAGCTCGATGATGTTGCGCGGACAAGCTTTCACACAGGCACCACAAGCCACACACTTCTCTTCGTCAACCTCGGGCAGGCCAGTCTCGGGATTCATGTGGATGGCATCGAACTGACAAGCTGCCACACAGTCGCCACAGCCCAGGCAGCCGAAACCGCAGGCCGTCTCGCCGGCACCACACGCATTCATGGCAGCACAGGTGCGAAGACCGCTGTACTCGGCAATCTTCGGACGCAGCACACACGTTCCGTTACAACGCACCACGGCAACCTTCGGTTCACCGTTGGCAATAGCCATACCCAGCAGGTCGGCCACCTTGCCCATCACTTCCTGTCCACCAACAGGACAGGCCAGTCCCTCGATGCTGCCGGCGTCGGCACCCTTGACGAGGGCATCGGCCAAGCCGCCACATCCTGCGAATCCGCATCCGCCGCAGTTGGCTCCCGGCAACCGTTCCGTCACCTGGGCAATCCGCGGGTCCTCATAGACAGCGAACTTCTTGGAGCAGACATAAAGCACCAAAGCGGCTATCAGTCCGATAGCTCCCAGCACTGCTACTGCAATCAAAATGAAATTCATAAAGTTTTAATTTTTTATTTGTTTTAGTTTTAAATTATAATCATGACTCAATCGTAAAAGCAAAACTGCTGCCTATCCGGTGGCGGAACAGCCATAGCAGCCCATAGTATGGCAGTAGCGAGCACAGTCCGCTCAAAGCAGCCTTACCCTCATCGCCTGTCAGCAGGAGTACCGCCACCAGCACACCCACCATCACCACAAAAGGGATTCCGAAAGCCAGCAACAGCGCATGCCCTGCCATCTGGCGCGATGCCGACACCGTCACACTCTGCCCCACGGCATAGCGGGCACTGTCATGACAGTAGACGTCGACGATTTTTTCTTTCGACTCAGCAGCGTTGCAATAGCCTGCCACCTTGCAGGCGGCACATGCTGAAGTCTGGACTATGCGCACATGCACACAGCCATCATTAATGCTTTCAACAACGCCCGAATGACTTATTTTAGTATACATTAGTTTTGCAATCTCGAGTTTGCATTGCAAAGGTACAAAGAAATTAAGAATTAAGAATTAAGAATTAAGAAAATTTTTAAAAAAAAGCCGTAATCGTTTGCAACTATCCATTCTTTTTCTTACTTTTGCGGTGTCAAACAGAACTCACTAACGATGAAAGCGAACGAACAGACTTTACAGCAAGTGGAGCGCGCCCTGCGCAAAGTAACAGAAAAATTCCCGCCTACGGATGACGTCACCCTGCTGACGGACATCCACTTAAGGGTTTGTCAGGAGTCTGGCGAACTGGTAGCTTTCGACGATGACGACCAGGAAATTACCCGTTGCGTCATCGAACAATGGATTGACAACAAGGACGACAGCTTCTACGACGACGTGACCGTCACCTTGCGGCAGGTGCTCAACAAGCACAAGGAGCAGGTGGAGCAGATGGCTATCCTCAAGCCCTACTCCTTTGTCTTGGAGGATGATGAACGCGAAAACATTGCAGAACTGTATGTCGTCGACGACGACACCATCATCATCGACGAGGAACTCATGTCGGGACTGGACAAGGACCTCGACGACTTCCTCGACCAGTTGCTGCGCGACTGACGACCTGGCGACAGACCATCTGGCGACTGACGCTACTGCGGCAACTCGCCGAAGTCATCGTCCTCACCCATCATCATACGCTCTATCTGCTCGTCGACATTGGCAGGCGCCTTGCGCTTGTCCTGTCTTGCCGGAGCCTTGACATCTTTCACACCCTTGGGCAGAACAACCAGATTTTCGTCCTTCCAGCTGTCATCTTCTTCGGCAAAGTCGTCTTTCTGAGTAGAATCCACCGGCAGACGGACGGCCTGCATTTGCTGATTGTGGTCGTGACGGACCCGTGGCCGATGACAAGCCGCCAACGCAATCAGTGCCACCAAGGCAAACATCAACTTTTTCATAGCATATATCTTAATTTATCTAACTCTTAGTCTATCACCTACAACGGGCTGGTAATCAGCAGGAAGCCCGTTTATTTTATAGAGATACTTGATGCGGATGCCATAATACTGGGCGATGCTGTACATCGACTCTCCACACTGCACTGTATGAGGACGGCCCTTGTAGCTCTTGGGGGCTTTGGTGCCCTTTTTCTTCAGCCATACTATCTCGCCCTCCTCCAGCGCGTCGTGCTTGTCGCGCTCGTTGTAACGCGCCAACTTGCGATACGAAATGTCCACGTCGGCGGCTATTGTCTTGAAAGTGTCACCACGACGGGCCTTCACATAATAATTTTTGTTGAAGGTATAGATTTGACGCAGGTCGCCATGTTCTATCTGTTGCGTCTGGAACTTGTCATAGCCCTTCGCCTTGTCCAGCTCATAGAGCTTATACAGCCGGATAATCTCGATGAGTTTCGTGGCATAGGTCGGACTGGTGGCATAGCCACAGGCCTTCAGGCCCTTAGCCCAACCCTGATAGTCAGTCAGTTTCAACTGAAACAGCGGCCGGTAGCGCTGGCTCGTGGTCAGGAACAGGGAATGGTCTTCGTAACTCTGGAACACATTGTCATACGCACGGAAACACTCCTGCCGGGCATCATCGTCATGATAGGTCTTCCTGCCCGTCCAGCCGTTACACTTGATGCCGAAATGGTTGTTGCCCTTCACAGCCAGCTCGCTTCTGCCGGCAGCAGACTCGAGTACGCCCTGTGCGAGCGTGATGCTGGCAGGAATCTTGTGCTTCTGCATCTGTTCAATGGCAAGACTCCTGTATTTGTCGAAATAGTCCTGGTACTGCTTTGTCCATACCATATTCTGTGCAAACAGCCCGAACAGAGGCACCAGCAGCAACAAAAAGCAAAATATCAGCCGTTTCATCAATAAACTTCAGTTTTATTTTGCAAAAGTAAATAAAAATAATTATATTTGCAACGAAAAAAGCAATTATATGAAAGAATTGGTCATAAAATCAACTATCAGGGAAGCTCAGTTGGACGAACTGACAGCAGAAGAGCGCAACTTAATACAGATGGCCATCGAAGCCACCGGCCATTCCTACGCACCTTATTCCCACTTCCGTGTCGGCGCAGCCATTTTGCTGCAAAACGGCCAGACCTTCGTGGGCTGCAACCAGGAGAACGCCGCCTTCCCGTCAGGCATCTGCGCCGAGCGTTCGGCTATCTTTGCCGCTGGAGCCCAGTGTCCCGACCAACCTGTCACGATGCTAGCCATCGCCGCCCGCAACGAACAGGGCGAGCTGCAAGAAGAGCCTGTGAGTCCCTGCGGCCCATGCCGGCAGGTGCTCATCGAGACGGAGACACGCTTCCACCAGCCTGTCAGGATATTGCTGTATGGCGAGAAACGCATCTACATCGTTGACAGCATCAAGCAACTCATGCCGCTGTCGTTCACGGAATTCTAAAAAAAAAACAACACAATAGACAATCACACACAAATGGTAAAAATCTCTAAAGAAGCCGCCCTGGCATATCACGAGTCGGGGCGTCCTGGTAAAATTGAAGTCAAGCCCACCAAGGCCTATCGTACACAAACCGACCTCTCGCTGGCCTACTCGCCAGGTGTGGCATACCCCTGTCTGGAAATCCAGCAGAATCCAGATGATGCCTACAAATACACGGACAAGGGCAACCTAGTGGCCGTCATCTCCAACGGCACCGCCGTGCTCGGACTGGGCGACATCGGTGCCATGAGCGGCAAGCCCGTCATGGAGGGCAAGGGACTGCTCTTCAAGATTTACGGCGGCATTGATGTCTTCGACATTGAAGTCAACGAGAAAGACCCCGAAAAGTTCTGCGAAGCCGTAGAGCGCATCGCCTCCACCTTCGGAGGCATCAACCTGGAGGACATCAAGGCCCCGGAGTGTTTCTACATCGAAGAACGTCTGAAGAAAAGCCTCGACATTCCCGTCATGCACGACGACCAGCATGGCACAGCCATCATATCGGCGGCAGGTCTAAAGAATGCCCTTGAGGTGATAGGAAAGGATATCAAGAAGGTAAAGATTGTCGTCAACGGCGCCGGAGCAGCTGCCATCTCATGTACTAAGCTTTATATGGCTATCGGTGCCAACAAGGAAAACATCGTGATGCTCGACTCCAAGGGTGTCATCCGCACAGACCGTCAAGACCTGAACGAACAGAAGCGTTTCTTTGCCACTTCACGCACAGACATCACAACACTGGAGGAAGCCGTTCGCGGCGCTGACGTCTTCGTCGGACTGTCGAAGGGCAACGTGCTGTCGCAGGACATGGTACGCACCATGGCAAAAGACCCCATCATCTTCGCCCTCGCCAACCCTGTGCCTGAGATTTCATACGAGGACGCCATGGCAGCACGTCCAGACGTGCTGATGTCCACGGGCCGCACCGACTATCCCAACCAAATCAACAATGTCATCGGATTCCCATACATCTTCCGAGGTGCACTGGACGTCCATGCCACAGCCATCAACGAGGAGATGAAGCTGGCTGCCGTCTATGCCATCGCCGACCTGGCCAAGCAGCCCGTTCCCGACGTGGTGAATGATGTCTATAAGGTCAACAATCTTACCTTCGGCCGGGACTACTTCATTCCCAAACCCGTCGACCCCAGACTCATCACCGAGGTCAGCGCCGCCGTTGCCAAGGCTGCCATCGAAAGCGGCGTGGCCCGGAAGGCCATCACGGACTGGGACGAATACAAGCGCTCGCTCAGCGTACTGCTGGGACAGGAGACGAAACTCACCCAGAAGCTCTACTCGACGGCTGCCGCCCATCCGCAGCGCGTGGTATTTGCCGAAGCCATCCACCCCACCATGCTCAAAGCCGCCGTACAGGCCAAGGCCGAGGGTATCTGCCAGCCCATTCTGCTGGGCAATGACGAGGTCATCACCAAACTGGCCAAGAAGCTGGACCTCAACCTGGACGGCCTGGAAATCGTCAATCTGCGCCATCCCTCTGAACAAGAACGTCGGGAACGCTATGCCCACATCCTCACCGAGAAACGCCAGCGCGAGGGCTACACCTTCCAAGAAGCCAACGACAAGATGTTTGAGCGCAACTATTTCGGCATGATGATGGTCGAGACGGGTGAGGCCGACGCTTTCATCACGGGTCTCTATACCAAGTACTCCAATACCGTCAAGGTCGTCAAGGAGGTCATCGGCATCCGTCCACAGTACGACCATTTCGGTGCCATGCACATCATCAACTCCCCCAAGGGAACGCTGTATATCGCCGACACGCTGGTCAACGAGAATCCCGACACCGACACCCTCATCGACATCGCCAAGCTGGCCTCGAAGTCGGTCAAGTTCTTCAACGAGAAACCCGTCATCGCCCTGGTGAGCCACTCCAACTTCGGCTCGTCACAGAGCGACGGTGCCAAGAAGGTGAAGCGCGCCGTGGAATATATGCAGGAACGCTATCCGAACCTGCCCATCGACGGCGAGATGCAGCTGGGCTTCGCCCTCGACAGGGAACTGCGCGACGAGCAATATCCCTTCACCCGTCTCTGTGGCAAGGATGTCAACACGTTGGTATTCCCCAACCTCACCTCGGCACGCTCCAGCTACAAGATGCTTCAGATGCTCAACAGCGACATCGAAATCATAGGCCCCATCCAGATGGGACTGAACAAGCCTATTCACTTCGTTGACTTCGGAGCGTCTGTCCGCGATGTCGTCAACATCGTGGCTGTTGCCGTCATCGACGCCTACGTGGACAAGGTCAAGCACACCATTGCAGAGGACGTGGACTAATAGTTAGCAAACATATCATGAGCGTGTATCAATGGAATGGAACACGCTCATTTTTTTGTTGGCATAACCTCTTCTTGTGTGTAGCGGCCAGAGACAGCAGTCGTACAACTGGAAGAAATTCAGCAGCTGGGGACGGCGGCGCGGGGTAATACGATGGTCGCGCTGTCCCGTCACGGTGAAGTGGTACTCCGACTGGTTGCCCTGATAGTCGCGCAGGATATAGGTCAGGTGGTAGGGACGCTCCTCGTCGAAGGTGACTATCCCCTGGTTGAAGTCGGTATGCAGGATGGGCAGACGCATGCCGGCTTCACGATACGACTTCATATACCACACGTGGTTATGCCGCCAGTGCTGATAGTCGCCCCATTGGTTGACCTCGGGCTGGCAACTGACGGGGATGCCAGTGACATCCGAACGGAACACCTCACAGCCATCGACGAGCAAGCGAGTATGTCGGATGCCGTAATGGTTGTAGGTAGCCTCACAGTAGTCGTCAGCCCAGAGCGCAAAGCCTACCCTGCCCCATGCAGTAAATTCACGGGAGATTGTCCAGGTAGTGCTATGCTTCTTGGTGTCGGGCTGACCAAAACCGAAAGTCTGCTTGGAGCCTCCTCCGTTGAACACGCCATCGCGCCCTTGAGGTATAGCCATGAAGGAATGGGCCTGTGGGGCAACGGTATCGGCAATGAGGTATGCCAGCTTCTCCATAGGATCGTACATCACCCATGTCTCTGTGTCGTGCAGTTCCAGATGCAAGTGGGGCCCGGTAGAGTTTCCTGTATTGCCACTGATGGCTATCAGGTCTCCACCATGTACGGGGAACTGGTTTTCCGGGAAACTGACATCCAGCGTGTCACGCCAGCCAGTGCGCTCTATCATTTCCTCATAAGCCGGTGCAAACATCTTCAGATGGCAATACACGCTGGTCATCCCGTCGGGATGATTGACGTATATGGCATTACCGAATCCATACTTGTTGACAGTCAGTCGGGAGACATAGCCATCGGCAATGGAAAAGATTTTCTTTCCTACCTGATTGCCAGTCTTGATATCAATGCCACCATGGAAATGCCAGGGTCTGGGCTCACCGAAGTTGCCTGCAAGAACGATGTCGTAGTCAACGGGAGAGCGATATTCAACTATTGGCTGTTGACTGTCAGTATCTGGCTCTGAGCCACACGATGCCAACAGCAAACAGCCAACAATCAACAGCACACATCTACGCATCAGCATGCCTTAAAGCTCATGTCGAGGCCTTTGACTGAATGGGTCAGAGCACCTACGCTGACAAAGTCAACACCCTGCTCGGCATAGTCGCGGATGGTGTCGAAGGTGATGCCGCCGCTGGACTCCGTCTCATAACGGCCTGCAATGATGTCGACAGCCTTCTTGGTATCAGCCACGGAGAAGTTGTCAAGCATGATGCGGTCTACACCACCATGGTCAAGCACTTGTTGCAACTCATCGAACGAGCGCACTTCTATTTCTATTTTCAGGTCAAGTGCCTTTTCCTGAAGATAGGCATGGCAGCGGTCGATGGCATTGACGATACCACCGGCGAAATCGACATGGTTGTCTTTGAGCAGAATCATGTCGAAGAGTCCGATGCGATGGTTGCAGCCACCGCCAATCTTCACGGCCTGCTTCTCCAGCATGCGCAAACCCGGCGTCGTCTTGCGGGTGTCCAGCACACGGGTCTTGGTACCTTTCAGTAGCTGTACGTACTTGTCGGTCATGGTAGCAATGCCACTCATACGCTGCATGATGTTGAGCATCAGACGCTCAGTCTGGAGCAACGAGCGGACCTTACCTGTCACCACCATGGCGATGTCGCCTTTCTTGATACGGGTGCCATCAGCCATCAGCACCTCCACTTGCATATCGGAATCGAAACGACGGAAAACTTCCTTGGCTATTTCGACACCCGCCAGGATGCCGTCCTCCTTAATTAACAGATGTGACTTTCCCATGGCATCCTCGGGGATGCAGCACAGCGTGGTATGGTCACCATCGCCGATATCTTCGGCAAACGCCAGGTCAATGAGCCTGTCAACAAGTTCTTCGACATGAATGTCAAAACCTGACCTGCAAAAATCTATAGTTAACATAAGCTATCAGTTTTTACGATGGTCTTGGAAAAGATAGATGCCAAAGCCGATGCGGAGGCCATAGCACGTATAGTCAAAGCTTTTGGTCGAAAGGTCGAAATAAAGCTCAGGCTCGATGGTTACCGTCCCGCCTAAAAAGAAAGCATAGCCGACATGTGCACCCGGCAGCACGTCGTTGTAGCCACTGCCATGACGGTACTTCAGCCCGGCACCCAGGAAGATGCCATTCTGATTGAAATAGTAACGGCCAGCGGCGCCAATAGTAAACATATCGGCATCATGCTGCCAGTGGTTATATCCGACCTCTCCAAGTGCCAGCAGATTGTCCTGCACCATGTAGCCACCACGAGCATCGAGTCCCAGATGGAATTGCTTGGACTGGCTGCTCAGGTCGAAACCCGACATGGAAGCTCCCAGGTAGATTTTGTCTTGTTCAAACTGTGCGTGCGACGCTACTGAAACAAGTAGCGCAACCAAAATGAATGCAATTTTCTTCATACGTGTTGACGAATTAAAATGAATGACTCTACTCACTATTTTGTGATTTCTTCTGCAAAGGTAAGAAATAAAAATGAAATAGAATGAGCTATTACGAAAAAAATTTGTACCTTTGCGGCAATGAAACGATTGACCCTATTATCTATCCTACTTTTGCTGTGCTCCATGGCACGTCTCACAGCACAGCCCAAGTACGAGGTCAGGGCAGTATGGCTGACCACTATCGGCGGCATTGACTGGCCCCGAACCTTTGCCCACGACGGTATCGGCATCGCCGAACAGAAACGACAGTTCACAGACATGCTAGACCGACTGCAACAGGCCGGTATCAACACCGTACTGCTGCAGACGCGTATCAGAGCGACTACCATATACCCGTCCGAGACAGAACCCTGGGACGGGTGCCTGTCGGGCAATCCAGGAAAATCGCCTGGCTATGATGCCCTGCAGTTTGCCATCGACGAATGCCATCGACGCGGCATGGAGCTACATGCCTGGGTCGTGACGATACCCATCGGCAAATGGACGTCGTACGGCTGCCAGCAGCTGCGCAAGCATTACCCCAAGGTTGTCATGAAGATAGGCGACGAGGGCTATATGAACCCTGAAGTGCTGCTGACGGCCGACTACATCGCCGAGATGTGCGAGGAGATTACCAAGCACTACGATGTCGACGGCATCCATCTGGACTATATCCGCTATCCCGAGACGTGGAAGGGCAAGAAAAGTCCTGACCACATCACACGTATCGTACGCCGCGTACACCAGGCCGTCAAACGTAACAAACCGTGGGTGAAAATCAGCTGCTCGCCCATTGGCAAATACGACGATCTGTCACGATACTCGTCCAAGGGCTGGAATGCCCGCCGACAGGTAGCACAGGATGCCCAGCGCTGGCTTCGCCAGGGACTCATAGACCAGCTGTACCCGATGATGTACTTCCAGGGCAACAACTTCTACCCCTTTGCCATCGACTGGCAGGAGAACAGCCTCGGACGTTCCATCGCAGCGGGACTGGGCGTCTACATGCTGCATCCCAAGGAACGCAACTGGCCTTTGGAAGAGGTACAGCGACAGCTGAACGTCACCCGACAGATTGGACTGGGACACTGCTATTTCCGTGCCAAATTCCTGTTGGATAATGTCAAGGGGATCTATGACCTGGTGCGGGACTTCGACCGCCAGCCGGCACTCGTTCCGCCTATGACATGGACAAAGACACCAGCCCCCAAGGCTCCACAGGTGCTGGAGGTACGCCATACCATCCGTGGCGACGAGCTGTCGTGGAGTGGTGCACAGGACATGAGCAAGGGGCCTTACCTATTATATAATATATATGCATCGGAAAAGTATCCCGTCGACACCGACGACCCGGCAAACCTCATTGCCGTACGCATATCCCAAACCAACTTGCTGGTAAGCAAGACATCGGGCTTGCAGCGGCTCGTCAACTATGCCGTAACGGCCGTCGACCGCTATGGCAACGAGAGCCCGGCCATGCAGGAGCCTGTCATGTCAAGAGCGCTACCCGCGGCCTTCATGCCCAACGACGGCCGCATGCTGACAGTGACGAGAAAGAGCGAAGCCGACTTCCTGGCGGTACTGACCATGCAGGGCAGGATAGTCTATTCCTGCAGCAACAAGGCGCAGGTAAACATCGAGACACTGGCCGACGGCGTCTACGAGCTGCGCTCGCTGAACAAGAAAGGCATCATGCACCGGCTGGGATTCTTCATCATCAAACGCAACCGGCCATGGAAAAAGTGATATTAGGTATCGACCCAGGTACGAATATCATGGGCTACGGTATCATCAAGGTATGCAACGGCAAGGCCGAGATGGTGACCATGGGCGTCATCGACCTGCGCCACTTCGGTGACGGATACTTGAAACTGGGACATATCTTCGAGCGCGTTACAGGCATCATCGACTCGTTTCTGCCTGACGAGATGGCCATTGAGGCACCTTTCCTGCAGAAGAACGTGCAAACGACGCTCAAGCTGGGACGTGCCCAAGGAACAGCCATCGCCGCTGCCATCCACCACGGGGTGCCCGTCCACGAATATGCCCCAATGAAAATCAAGATGGCCATCACGGGTAACGGTGCCGCATCGAAGGAACAGGTGGCTGGCATGCTGCAACGACTGCTGAAGTTCGACAAGGAGGCTTTGTCGAAGTTCATGGATGCCACAGACGCCCTGGGGACCGCCTACTGCCACTACTTGCAGATGAACCGTCCTGAGAGTCAGGCACACTACAAGGGCTGGAAGGATTTCGTCAACAAGAACAAGGAACGAGTAAAGAAATGATTACAACACTAGCAGGACCTAACGGCAGCGGCAAAACGCTGTATGTGGAGCGGATGCGCCGGCAGCTGGCATCAGACAGCGTGCGCTATATCGCCTTCACCGACTCGTATGGCGTCAACGTCGACGGGCAGTACTACTTGCAGCTGCGCTGGAACCAGCACGACATCGACCACGAGACACCCACCGTGGGCGAACTGCTACAGCGGGCCTACCTGCTGGCAGGCCCCGACACAGCGGAGCGACGCCAGCAACAGCAACAGCTGTATAGCCTGTTCCACCTCAACGACATGATGGACAAGTACATCATCACGCTGTCGAGCGGCGAACTGCGCAAGTTCCAGCTGACGAAGACGCTCTTTGCCAATCCGCGCCTGCTCATCATGGACAACCCCTTCATCGGACTGGACGCCCAGACCCGCGACCTGCTGAAAGCCCTGCTGCAGCAGGTTGCCCGGGAGCGCCACATGGACCTGATGCTCGTCATGTCCAAGACGGACGACATCCCCGACTTCGTCGACCAGGTCATCGAGGTCAAGGCTGGCGAGACGCTCCCCCCCTGCTCCCGCGCCGACTACTATGCCCGACTCCAACCCGTCCCGCCCCACGTTCTCCCCATTGCTCAGCAGGAAGCGATTTTATCACTTCCCTACACCGACAACGACTACGACTGTCGCCATGTCGTCGACATGCACCACGTCAGCATCCGCTACGACGAGCGTACCATCCTCAGCGACCTCGACTGGACGGTATGCAATGGTGAACGCTGGGCACTGTCAGGACAGAATGGCAGTGGCAAGTCGACACTGCTGTCGCTCATCTGCGCCGACAACCCTCAGAGTTATGCCTGCGACATCACGCTCTTCGACCGCCCCCGTGGCACGGGCGAGAGCATCTGGGACATCAAGAAGCACATCGGCTACGTGTCGCCCGAGATGCACCGCAGCTACAAGCGCAACCTGCCGGCCATCCGCATCGTCGCCAGCGGACTGATGGACTCCATCGGCCTCTATGCCGTGCCCAACGGCCAGGACTATGACAAGTGCCGCTGGTGGATGAACATCTTCGGCATCGGACAGCTGGCTGACAAGCCCTTCCTGCAACTGTCGAGCGGCGAACAGCGACTCGTCCTGCTGGCTCGAGCCTTTGTCAAGGACCCGCAACTGCTCATCCTCGACGAACCACTGCACGGACTGGACCTCTGGAACCGCCGGCTGGTGAAGGACATCATCGAAACCTTCTGTCAAAGACACAACAAGACAATGATAATGGTCACCCATTATCAGGAGGAACTGCCCGCCGTCATCACCCACCAGAAATTTTTGGCACGGAATTTGTAAGCTCCTAAATAGTAAATCGTTAATTGTTAAATTGTTAATTGTTAAATTGTAAATCACATTGACTAGTCAATTCTCACCCAAGGTATCCGAAATTCTCGCCTTTTCGCGGGAAGAAGCCGCCCGGCTCGCCAGTCAGAGCGTGGCTCCCGAGCACTTGCTGCTGGGAATGCTGCGGCTGAAGGAGGGGCCTGTCATCAACATTCTGCAGCGACTCGACATCAATATGCAGAATGTCAAGACGGCACTTGAGGCCCGTGTGCGGGAAGACGAGATAGGACGCCCCATCTATACACAACAACTGGTACTCAACGAGAAAGCCAGCAACATTCTGAAGTTGGCAGTGCTCGAAGCACGCCTGCAGCGCACCACCCGCGTGGAGGAACAGCATTTGCTGCTGGCCATTCTGCACGATGCTGCCGACAATGGAGCCAAACAAATATTGGAAATGAACAACATGAACTACGAAGATGCGCTGACCATGCTCAGCGTCAAGAACGGCATAGGACTGCCTGAGGAAGACTACGAAGAGGAGGAGAACGTCACTGGAGACAGCCACGTGTCCAGTGGTTCTAACGGCAAAGCCACTACTACCCAGGCCAAACAGACCAAGTCGAAGACACCCGTCATTGACAATTTCGGTACCGACCTGACCCAACAGGCACAAGAGTCGAAGCTCGACCCGTGTGTGGGGCGTGAACGCGAGATACAGCGTGTCATCGAAATACTCGGCAGACGCAAGAAGAACAACCCCATCCTGATTGGCGAACCGGGTGTCGGCAAGAGTGCCATCGTTGAGGGATTGGCACAGATGATAGCCTCGCGCCACTGCTCGCCCATGCTCTTCAACAAGCGGATAGTCACCCTCGACATGACAGGTGTCGTGGCAGGTACCAAATATCGCGGACAGTTCGAGGAGCGCATGAAGATGCTCGTCAAGGAACTGGAGCAGAATCCTGACATCATTATATTTATCGACGAGATACACACCATGATAGGTGCAGGCTCGGCAGCAGGTACAATGGATGCTGCTAACATCCTGAAACCCGCCCTGGCCCGTGGCACCATCCAGTGCATCGGAGCGACCACGCTCGACGAATACCGCAACTCCATCGAGAAAGACGGTGCCTTGGAGCGCCGCTTCCAAAAGGTGTTGGTAGAGCCTACCACCGACGAGGAGACGCTGCAGATTCTGAAAAACGTACGCGGACGCTATGAGTACCACCACCACGTCACCTATACTGACGAGGCCCTGGAGGCATGTGTCAAACTGACAGCCCGCTACGTGACAGACCGTTTCATGCCCGACAAGGCTATCGATGCCTTGGACGAGACCGGCTCCCGTGTACACCTGCAGAATGCCAACATCCCGCCCGAGATTGCTGAGAAGGAGAAAGAAATCAAACAAATCAAGGAGCGCAAGCAGCAGGCCGTCGGCAACCAGAACTTCGAGTTGGCCGCCAGCTACCGTGACCGCGAGACGGTGCTCAACCGCGAACTGCAGGAGCTGAACCAGAAATGGCTCAGCGGTGAGGTGGACGTGCGACAGGAGGTAACCGCCGAACAGGTGGCCGACGTGGTGTCGATGATGACAGGAGTGCCCGTACAGCGCATGGCACAGGAAGAGGGTGTCCGCTTGAAAGGCATGGCACAGAATCTGAAGTTGCACGTCATCGCCCAAGACAAGGCCATCGACAAGATGGTACGTGCCATCCAGCGCAACCGCGTGGGACTGAAAGAGCCCAACCATCCCATCGGCGTCTTTATGTTCCTTGGCCCTACGGGTGTGGGCAAGACGTACCTGGCCAAGAAACTGGCAGAATTCATGTTCGGCTCTGCTGATGCACTCATCCGCATCGACATGAGCGAATATACCGAGTCGTTCAACGTATCCCGACTCATCGGTGCCCCTCCGGGCTATGTGGGCTATGAGGAGGGCGGCCAGCTGACGGAGCGTGTGCGCCGCCACCCATACTCCATCGTCCTGCTCGACGAAATCGAGAAAGCCCACGGCAACGTGTTCAACCTGCTGTTGCAGGTGCTGGACGAAGGTCGGCTGACCGACGGCAACGGCCGTTTCGTGGATTTCCGCAACACCGTCATCATCATGACCTCCAATGCCGGCACACGCCAGCTGAAGGATTTCGGACGCGGCGTGGGCTTCAGCGCAGCATCGACGTCAGCCCTCGCACTGGACGAAAAGGACAAGGAGCATGCCCGCCAGATTGTGCAGAAGGCGCTGTCGAAGCAGTTCTCGCCCGAGTTTCTGAACCGTCTCGACGAAATCATCACCTTCGACCAGCTGGACCTCGACGCCATCAAGCAGATTATCGACGTGGAACTGCAGGGGCTCTACCGCCGCATCGGCGAACTGGGCTACCAGATGGACTTGAGCGACGAGGCCAAGCAGTTTGTTGCCGAAAAGGGCTACGACGTACAGTTTGGTGCCCGCCCGCTGAAGCGAGCCATCCAGACCTACATCGAGGACGGCATCTCGGAACTCATCGTCAATGGCGACCTGGCGCAGGGTGCCGTCATCCGCATCACCAAGGAGGCAGACAAGGACGAACTCACATTTAATCATCAAGCAATATGAAAACCATCCCAAAAACCATCTCCACCATGCTGGTAGCAGCATGTGTCGGCATCACGTTCGTATCGTGCGGCTCGTCCGCGAACTGGGGACAGGTTCTCGGCACCATCGGCAGCGGAGGAACCATAGCCAACGCGTTTTCGAGTGTCATCGGACTCGACAAGGTCACCCAACAGGGACTGATAGGCACCTGGACGTACAAGGGTCCCGGCTGTGCCTTCACCAGCGAGAACCTGCTGGCCAAGGCTGGCGGTGAGGTGGCAGCCACCAAGGCGGAACAGGAGATGGAGCCTTACTTCAAGAAGGTAGGCATCAACTCCAGCAACACCCGCATCACGTTCAACCAGGACATGACCTTCGCAGCCACCATCGCTGGCAAGTCGTTCAGCGGCCAGTACACCTTCGACGAGGCCAAGGCCCTGATAACGCTCAAGACGCTGCTGCTCAACTTCAACTGCTATGCCAAGCGCGAGTACGGCGGCATCTCCATCCTCTTCGAGTCGAAGAAGCTGCTCACCGTCCTGCAGACCATGGCTGCCTTCAGCGGCGACACCACCATCCAAAAGATTGGTGAGCTCAGCAAGAACTATGACGGCATCCGCTTCGGCTTCGACATGGGTAAATAAACCATAGCCGGAAGCATCGGAAAAAAACAGGGTTTGGAATGTTCCAAACCCTGTTTTAATCTTATGTTATCACCCTTGCCTTAGACGGTAGCGGGCAGCTCCAGCCACTTCACGTAGCAGAAGTCCTGACGGTGAGGCAGGTTCTTGTTCTTCGGGAACATGCGGATGGCACTCTTGTACTGGCCGAACTGGTTGGGCGACAGGGTAGCCTCGAAGGTGTAGTTGTTGCCTTCGTGACCTGTCATCTTCAGCGGCTCTACGGAGAACACCTTCTCATTGCCATCCTTGTCGAAGCAGACGTTCACCTTCTCCAGTCCTACGGCATCGTCGAGACCCTGCTCGTTGATGACATACTTGATGTTGTACTTCTGTCCGGCCTCGCAGCCCGTAGCGGGGAAGTCCCACTCGCTGCTGACAACGCTGATAGCATCCCAGCGCTCGGCTACGGCCTCCTTCCACTGGGCAATGTCCTTGGCCAGACGGTTGTCGTTCTTCGAGAGTTCCTTGAAGCGCTTGGCCTGCTTCTCGTAGAACTTGGAGTAGTAGTCGTCCAGCTGACGCTTCATTGTATAGTGCGGGGCAATCTGTGCGATGGAGTTCTTGACCACCTTAATCCATCCCTTCGAGATGCCCTTCTTGTCCTTATCGTAATAGAGGGGGACAATCTCGTTCTCCAACAGGCTATAGATGGTGGCGGCGTCGAGCTGGTCCTGATAGCCCTGGTTCTGATAGGTGCGCTTCTCGGTGAGTGCCCATCCGGCACCCTCGCGATAGCCCTCCAGCCACCAGCCGTCCTTCACGCTGAGGTTGACGACACCGTTCATCTCGGCCTTCTCGCCGGACGTTCCGGAAGCCTCCAAGGGGCGTGTCGGGGTGTTCATCCAGATGTCGACACCCGATACGAGGCGGCGGGCCAGCAGGAAGTCATAGTCCTCAAGGAAGATGACCTTGCCCTGGAATTCGGGACGCTGCGATATCTCGAAGATTTTCTTGATGAGTCCCTGTCCTGCACCATCGGCGGGATGAGCCTTACCGGCAAAGAGGAAGATGACGGGACGCTCGGGGTTGTTGACAATCTTCGACAGGCGGTCGAGGTCGGTGAACAGCAGGTGTGCGCGCTTATAGGTGGCGAAACGACGGCAGAAGCCAATGACCAGTGCGTTGGTGTCGAAGCGCTCCAGCAGCTTCACCACACGCGAGGGGTCACCCTGGTTCTTCAGCCAGGTCTCGCGGAACTGTACCTTGATATAGTCGAAGAGCTTGGCTTTCAGCGCCTGGCGGGTAGCCCACACTTCCTCGTCGGGACAGTTGTAGATGCCGTGCCAGATTTCCTCGTTCGACTGGTCGCTCATGTGCTTCTCGTCGAAGTACTTAGCATAGACCTTACGCCACTCGGCAGCACACCATGTCGGGAAGTGAACACCGTTGGTGACGTAGCCCACGTGGTTCTCCTCGGGATAATAGCCGTTCCAGATGGGTGCGAACATCTTCTTCGACACCTCGCCGTGGAGCCAGCTGACGCCGTTGACCTCTTGGCAGGTGTTGCAGGCGAAGGTCGACATACAGAACTTCTCGCCCTTGTCGTCGGGATTGGTACGTCCCATGCCGATGAACTCGTCCCACGTGATGCCGAGCTTCTGGGGATATCCGCCCATGTACTTACCAAAAAGTCCCTCGTCGAAGTAGTCGTGGCCGGCAGGCACGGGGGTGTGCACGGTGTAGAGTCCGCTGGCACGCACCAGTTCAAGTGCCTGATTGAAGGTCAGTCCATCCTCGATGTAGTCGCAGAGGCGCTGCAGGTTGCAGAGTGCGGCATGTCCCTCGTTGCAGTGGTAGACGTCCTTCTTGATGCCGAGCTTCTTGAGCAGCAGCATGCCGCCGATGCCGAGCAGGATTTCCTGCTTCAGGCGGTTCTCCCAGTCACCGCCGTACAGGGCGTGGGTGATGGGCTTGTCGAAGTCGGAGTTCATCTCATTGTCAGTATCCAGCAGATAGAGCTTCACGCGGCCGACGTTGACACGCCATACGTAGGCATGCACCTGGTAGTTGGTGTAAGGTACATCAATGACCATCGGGTTGCCGTCCTTGTCCAGCTGGCGCTCAATAGGCAGCGAGCCGAAGTTCTGAGTCTCGTAGTTGGCAATCTGCTGGCCATCCATCGACAGGCTCTGTGTAAAGTATCCGAAACGATAGAGGAATCCTACGGCGCACATGTCGACATTGGAGTCGCTGGCTTCCTTGACGTAGTCGCCGGCCAGCATTCCCAGACCACCGGAGTAAATCTTCAGTGCGGAGTGGATACCATACTCCATGCAGAAATAGGCCACGGAGGGGCGCTTGGCATCGGGCTTCACGTCCATATAGGCACGGAACTGTGCGTAGACGTCCTTGACGCGCTTCATCAGGGCCTTGTCCTTGAGGATGGCTTCCTTGCGGTTTAGCGTCAGGCGCTCAAGGAGCATCACGGGGTTGTGCTTCACTTCGTGATAAATCTCGGGGTCAAGGTCACGGAACAGGTCGCGTGCCTCAAAATTCCATACCCACCACATGTTGTGGGCCAATTCGTCCAAACATTTCAGCTGCTCGGGGAGGCTCGACTTCACGGTCAGGTTCTTCCACTGAGGAGCATTTGCATAATCTGCTTTAATCTTCATAGCGTAATTAACTATTTTATACTACATATTCTTTATGATTTCCTTGTCTCACTTTTTCTCAGGGCAATGTCGTAGGCTTCGTAATAGTACTTGATAAACTCCGACCATAGCGCCTTCTTCGACAGCGCATCGGCGCTCTTCCGGCATGCCTCGACCTCCTTGGGCGTCATGGCCGAGAACGCAGCCACGGTGTCCTTGATGGCGTCGGCCACCTCCGAGTAGTTGTAGTCGGTGCGGTGAATCACCTTCACGCCGTCCGACAGCTCGCCATAGTGGCCAAATTCCTTGTTGGCCCACAGACCAAAGCCGGCCAGGTCGGTGGTGACGCACGGCACCTTGAAGGCGACGGCCTCCAACGGCGTATATCCCCACGGCTCGTAATAGGACGGGTAGATGCAGAGGTCGTTGCCCAGCACGATGTCATAGTAGGTCATATTGACAATGCCGTCGTTGCCGTCCAGATAACAGGGCAGGAAAATGACCTTCACCGGGTCGTCCTTGCGGTTGTGCATGTCGTAGTACTTCATCATGCTCAGCACCTGGTCGTGGCTCATGTTGTGCAGCCAGTGGGTAATCTGCGGAACTTCCAGAGGTGTCTCGCAGGGCTGTTTCTGCTCCAGACGCTCCTGCAGGTCCTTGCGGGGTTCCCCTACCCAACCGGGCACCTCGATGAATGCAACGACTTTCTTCTTCAGCTCACGGTCGCGCAACAGGCGGTTCATGGCTTCCACAAAAACGTCGATGCCCTTGTTTCGGAACTCATAGCGGCCACTGGTCGAGATAATCAGCGTGTCGTCGTCCAGTTGCTCGCCCAACAGGGCGTTGGCCACCTCCAACAGACGGCGGCGGGCGGCCTTGCGCTTGCGGGTGAACACGGCACCCTTAGGCACGAAGCTGTTGTCGAAGCCGTTGGGCAGCACCACGTCGACGGGTTTGTCCAGCAGTTCCCGGCACTCGTTGGCCGTGATGTCGCTGACCGTCGTAAAGCAGTCCACATTCCATGCCGTCTGCTTCTCTATCGAGTGCTTCGACTGCATGTTAAGCTCGTCGGCCATCTGGTCGCCGTTGTAGGCAAAAAGGTAGTCATAGAGTGGTTTCTGGTTGCCTGCTATCGAACGGCCGATGCTGGTGGCATGAGTGGTGAACACGGTGGCTATCTGCGGCAGTTTCTTATTGAGGTAGAGTGCTCCCAGGCCGCACATCCACTCGTTAGCATGGTAGACAATGTTCAGCTTGGCGTTCTGCGGCTCAAGCTGGGCGTAGTAGAAGCTCTCCACCACCAGGGCTGCGGCATACGAGAACATCGACGCCTCGTCGTAGTCGCCATAGGCATGCAGCGAGTCGACGCCATAGTGCTCCCACAGCCAGCAATAGATGTCGTTTTTCTGTGCGAAGAACGGCTGGAAGTCCACGAGGATGGCAATCGGCTCACCCGGCACGGTCCAGCGGCCTACCCTGAAGTTCAGCGCCGGCAGTCCGTGCTCGCCGTCTCTCCCTTCCTTGGCCAACCACTGCCAGTGGGCAAACAGCGACTTGTCTTCCTTGAAATACGGACTTTCCTTCTCCTTCCAGAAATCGGGACCGATAAAGATAATACGGTCTTTCATTTCGTCCTGCAAGGTCTTCGCACGAGAGGACAGCACGGTGTAGATTCCACCTACCTTATTACATACTTCCCAACTCGACTCGAAGATATAGTCAGGCTTCAAATAGTTCTTCATCATAGCAAAACCGATATTTTGGGGTGCAAAGGTACTTAAAAAAAACTAAAAACCACCACGTTTTAAGATTTATTTTTCAGAAAGTCAGTGTTTTATTGATTTATATTCAGTACCTTTGCGGCATAAAAACGTAACTAATGGTAAAGAATATTTTACTTTTCACACTCCTGCTGTTTGCCTGTACAGCGGCTTCCGCCCAGCAGGAAGGCAAAAAATTTCATGCATACATAGTCAACAACGAGTACAGCGTCTACCTGAAGATTAACTTCCATGAACAGGACGTCGACGTGCCCGGCCAGCCACTCTACGGCAAGCTGCCCGGCTATTTAGGCAAGAAAAACAACTCCTTCTGCTGGCCCATCACCTCCGCCAAGCTCAAGAACGACAAGCTGGCCGAGATTCAGCTCATCAACGACTACGGCAGCGAGGACCTCAAGGCCAACCTGGTGTGTGTCAACGACTCCACCTACGTCCTGAAGCACGTCTCGGGAAGCGCCATCAAAGTGCCCAACAACGGCAAATGGCAGAAGCTTCCCAAGACCATTGTCTTCAAGACCGCCAAGCCCTGACCGGGCTGATTCCTGACATTCCCAACAGTCAGCTGACGAGGCGAACGGCCATCATGGTGAGGTCGTCGCTCTGCTCGGTGTCGCCGACAAACTGTCGGACGGCAGCGGTCATTATCTTTATCAGCTGCTGGGGAGCACTGTCACAGGCCGCGATGACCTCGTCGATGCGTTGTCTGCCAAACTGCTCTCGTGCGGCGTTCTCGGCCTCTGTCAGTCCGTCGGTATAGAGAAAGAGGGTCACTCCGCGGGAGATGTCCGTTTCCTGCTCCGAATATTTCAAGTCGGGTGCGACGCCAATGGGGAGATTGGAGTCGCAGGGCAGCAGCGCGGCCTGGACGTACGGCGCTTCGTGCCCGGCGTTACAATAGCGCAGGTGCCCCGTCGGCAAGTCGAGCACACCGACAAGCAGCGTGACAAACATGCACTCGTCGTTTCCCTCGCAGAGGCTTGTGTTCATTGTCGACACGATACGGGCCGGCTCATCGATATGGGTCGCGATATTGCGGAAGAGCGTCTGGCTGACAGCCATTACCAGCGAGGCGGGCACGCCCTTGCCCGACACGTCGCCAATGCAGAAGAACAGCTTCTCGTCGTGGATGAAGAAGTCGTAAAGGTCGCCGCCGACAGCTTTGGCGGGTGTCAGCGAGGCATAGAGGTCTATGTCATGACGCTGGGGGAAGGCGGGAAACATCTTGGGAATCATCGACATCTGGATGCTGTGCGCCACGTTCAGCTCACTCTCGATGGAAGCCTTGGCAGCTGTCGACGTCTTCAGCTCCTCCATATACTGCTTCAGCGACTGCTGCATGGTGCCGAACGAGTCGCGCAGCTGGGCTACCTCGTCGTTGTGACGGAACACGGGCAGCGGCGTATCGAAATTTCCCTTGGCCACCTCTTGGGCCGACTCGGTGAGAAATGCCAGCGGCTTGGTGGCATTGCGGATGCTCCTGATGGTGAAGAAGAAGATAATCAGACAGCCGATGCCCATGCACGACAGGATGACAATGGCCAGTATCTCACCCCAGGCAAACACCATGTAGCGATGCTGGATGACAGCCACTGTCCAGTCGGTAGCGGGCAACGGCTTGGTATTAATATAATAAGGTGTACCCTTCAGGTTTTTGATGCCCTGTTCGTCAAACAGGGCCTCCTGCTCGGCATCGAGAATACCGAGGTCGAGGGAGTCGGAACCGAAAATCCGATTGCCCTTGCTGTCGAGAATCTGGACGGAAAACAGTCTCTCGCCGTCACTATACAGCGGGGTGTCATCGCTCCTGAAGAATTCCTTCCTGACTATTTTTTCTACTTCGCCGACGACCTCGTTGAGCCATAGGTAATTCAGGTCGACGCCATACACGCCCACCTTGCGCCCCCTGTGGTCGGCAATGGGCAGCACATAGCTGCAGTACATGGCGCTGTCGACGGAGTCGTCGAAGTAGAGCGCAGTCAGATAGCCCATGCCCTGCCTGTCCTGGCGAAGCCCTTTCGCATACCACGGCCCCTGGAAGTAGTCGTGGCTGGGAGAGCCTATCTGCCGGCGCTCAACGTGCGCGCTGTCGGCATGGTAGACGTAGGCTTCAAACCAGCGACCCTGATCTTTGAAATAGTCCGGCTCGAAGGCGGCAAAACAGCCCACGAACCTGTTGGCGGTGATTTCGTGCTCCAAGGCACCGAAGACATGCTCCGGACTCTCCAGGCTTCTCTCTATCTCGTCACGATTGTTGGCAGCCGCTATATGCACCGCCCACAACGTCGGTTCTATCTTGCCCTCAATGCCGTCGACGACATACTGTCCGCGCATGTTGCTGTTGATGAGCGAGACCTTGAAGACAAAAACGAGGATGACTCCGATGATGAGCACATTGAAGCATAACATGATTGCCACGACACGCCAAGTGATGCGGCGCGACAGCATACTCTTTTTCATATCTCTTTCTCGATGGTCAGTATATTCTTTTGGTTCTCGTAGGCATAGCGCACGTCATCCATCGTGCGGCGGAGGAGAAAGATGCCAAGGCCGCCCACGCTGCGCTGTTGCCACGACAGCTCAGTGTCAGGCGACTCCTGCTCCAAGGGGTTGAAGGGCACACCGCCGTCCTCGAAACGGATGACCAGGCGGCCGGACTTCCGGATATACACATCCAGAAAGCCATCGGAACTGTCGGGATAGGCGTATGACGTCACATTCATGACGATTTCCTCGCAGGCCAGCCGGACAGCCATGACGGCCTTCTGGTCGCACGACGACACCTCGGGCGACTGCAGGATGGCTGTGAGTATCTCTTCGGCCTTCCCCTGAACGGGTTGGAAATGAAAGGTGGACATCGTCTGACAGGCCGGCACTAAGCGTAATCGAAGAAACCACTGAAACCGGTGACATCCATGACGTCCTTGACCTCGTCACTGATTCCTGACAGGCATATCTTCAGCCCCTTCGAGGCTGCCACCTTCTTGGAATAGAGCAACACGCGCAGACCAGCACTGGAAATGTAGTGGCAGGCGCTCATGTCAATAACCACACTCGAGCCTCGCTCCAGAATGGCCAGAATTTCGTTCTGTACTTGCTGGTGGTTGAAGGAGTCCAGCTCTTTACCTAACTGATATTGTTCTGTATTCATGCTATCGGCTTTTTAGTCCAGTCCATGCAGTTGCGGACACGGAGGTCGGCATAGGGCTCGGCGTTGAAGATGGTGGGATTGTTGGTCATCAGCTGCTCTGTGCCATAGAGGAAGGAGAACGGACGGGACAGCTCCATCGTCAGGTCGATGGCTTCACGCAGCAGGCCGGCATCGTCGTGGCAGTCGAACAGGAACCGGTCGGTGTCGTGGTTGTCCAAGAACAAAACCAATTTGAAGTCCTCGGGATACTTGGCAAAGTGGTCGGCTATCTTTCGGCGCAGCGTCTCGTTGCCCTTGATGCCCCGCCCGGCACGGACCTCCTCAATCAGGATGTCACGATAGACAAAGTCCAGCACACCGTCCAAGGTGCCGACATAGTCGGCCTGAAGGTCGTCCTGACTGAACGGTCTGGTGCCCTGCGCCAGGAACTCCTGCAATCTTTCGTCTGTCTTGAAATACAGCTGACCAGCCAGCTGCGGACCGATGCCGAACGCCCACACCTCGCCGAAGACCACGATGTCGCTGCGAACGGCCTGCAGCTGTTCGCAAAGACGCTGCAGGAAACGATGCGGCTGTCCCAGAGCATGGTCGATGCGGAAGGCATCCACCCCCATGCGGGCAAGACGCTCGGCCTTGTCCGTCATGAAGTCCACCACCTCGGGATTCGTCAGGTTGAACTTGGGCAGGTCGCCGAAACCCAGGAACGACACAAACTCGTCGCTGTCCTCCTGGGGATAGAAGAACCAGTCGCGGTGCCGGCCACCATTCTTGAGTAACGACTGCTCGAAAAGCGGCGCCTGATACCAGCAATGGTTGGGCACGAAGTCGCAGATAATCTTCAAGCCCTTGGCATGGGCCTCGTCCAGCAGCTGCTGGTAGTCGTCCCACGTGCCGAAGTGCGGGTCCACATCCTCGAAATTCAGCGTGTGATACCCATGATAGTTGGCCGACTTGAAAATGGGCGAGAGCATGACGGCCGTAAACCCCAACCCCTTGATATAGTCAAGTTTCTCAATCACTCCCTGCAGGTTTCCCCCGCAAAAGACGTTCTCACTCTTTGGCGGCACCTGCCAGCCGCCGTTGAATCTGTCAATCAGCAGATGATAGATTCGGATGTTGTCAAACCAGTTCTTCATATCATCGATTATTTGTTCACTTTCGCGACGTTAACGCCACAAAGATACGAAATAATGCTGACACGCCAAAGCTTTTTGGGATGATTAACGCTGGCAAGCCCCAAATTACATGTAAAAAGTGCACACTATGGTCGGTTCCCCTATCCACTCAAGAACGCGCTTCTTCAGACACAAAAGCCCGCAGCTTTGGGAAAGAATGCTCCGCGGTAGTGGATTTAATGCTCCGCGGTGGCGGATTTAATGCTCCGCGGAGCACAAAATCCGCCTGACTCTTTGAGTAAAACAAACCAAAGAAACCTCACATACACCCTTGATGGTTCTCAAATGCCGACAAACAGGAGCTTTGAGGCACGGGAGGAGGGGAGGTCTGTTTGCGTTAAAACTCTATCCGTTGCACCTTCTGCCCCGCCCGGCGATGCCGTGCAAGAAATTTTCCTGCGCCGTGCAGAGAATGTTCCTGCGCCGTGCAACAATCGTCCGGACGACATGCTTCCTTGGGCGAAGTGACGTTCTCGCTTGGGCGAAGTGACGTTCTCGCTTGGTCGAAGTGACGTTCTCGCTTGCTCGAAGTGACGTTTTCTCCTGGCAAGTGCCATGTTTAGGTAATGCAGTTCGCCATGATCCAGTGGGGCTATACCAAACGTTTGGTATATGAAATGACATATAGGGGGGATTGTGGGAGTGGGGAAATCGCCGTACCTTTGCAGCGTCGAAGAAAAGTAAAAAGGTAAAAAATAAACATGATACATTATTAATTATAAAAAAGGATAAGATTATGACAAAGATTGCAAAGCAGCTGACTGAGCTCGTCGGCAACACCCCACTTCTGGAGCTCAACAAGTATTCACAGGCAAAGGGTCTGGAGACCCCGGTCATTGCCAAAGTAGAGTTTTTCAACCCCGGCGGCAGCGTGAAGGACCGTATCGCACTGGCGATGATTGAGGACGCAGAGGCTAAGGGCATCCTGAAGCCCGGCGCCACCATCATCGAACCCACCAGCGGAAATACGGGCGTAGGACTGGCACTGGTCAGCGCCGTCAAGGGCTACCGTCTTATCCTTACCATGCCCGAGACCATGAGCGTCGAGCGCAGGAACCTCGTGAAGGCCTATGGTGCCGAGGTGCGGCTGACCTCTGGCAAGGACGGCATGCCAGGTGCCATCCGCGCCGCCGAGGAGTTGCGCGACTCTATTCCCGGAGCCGTCATCCTGCAGCAGTTCGAGAACGCTGCCAACCCCGCCAAGCACTATGCCACCACAGGTCCTGAGATTTGGCGCGACACCGACGGACAGGTCGACATCTTCATCGGCGGTGTAGGTACGGGTGGTACCATCTCAGGTACAGGTAAGTATCTGAAGGAGCAGAACCCGCAGGTAAAGATTATCGCCGTGGAGCCCAAGTCGAGCCCCGTGCTGAACGGCGGACAGAGCGGTCCCCACAAGATTCAGGGCATCGGTGCCGGCTTTGTGCCCAAGACCTACGATGCCGACGTGATTGACGAGGTGTTCGACGTAGAGAATGACGACGCCATCCGTACGGGTCGTGAGATAGCCCAGCAGGAAGGTCTGCTGGTAGGCATCTCGGCCGGCGCAGCCCTCTATGCGGCCATCCAGGTAGCCAAGCGCCCGGAAAACAAGGGCAAGAAGATTGTCGTTCTCCTGCCCGATACCGGCGAGCGTTACCTCTCTACCGTACTATATGCCTTCGAGGACTATCCCCTTTAATGTTCTAAGGCAGCAAACAACTGATCGAGGGCGGCGTCAGCGTCGCCCTCGTTTTCGTTGAGAAGGGTGACAAACTTGGAGCCGATGATGGCACCGGCGGCATTGTCCTGAGCGGCCTTCAGCGTCTGTGCATTCGAGATGCCGAAACCAATCATGCGAGGATTGCGCAGGTTCATCTGATGGATGCGGCGGAAATACTCCTGCTTCTGGTCGTCGAAGCTCTTCTGGGCGCCGGTGATGGCGGCAGACGACACCATATAGATGAAGCCGTCGGTATTGTCGTCGATGAAGCGGATGCGCTCCTCGCTGGTCTCTGGCGTGATGAGCATGATGACGCGCAAGTCATAGCGGTCGGCAATGGGCTTTACGACTTTCTGGTAGTCGTCGAAGGGCAGGTCGGGGATAATCATGCCCGAGACGCCGCTCTCCACACAACTCTGGCAGAAGTTCTCAATACCATAGTGGAGAATGGGATTCAGATAGCCCATCAGCACCAGCGGAATCTGCACTTCGTCCTTGACGGCCTTCAGCTGGGCAAAAAGGGTTTTCAGGTTCATGCCGTTCTTGAGGGCGGTCGTGGCAGCACTCTGGATAACGGGACCGTCGGCCAGCGGGTCGCTGAAGGGGATGCCGACTTCAATCATGGCAATGCCGCGGCGCTGCATGGCGAGAATGACATCGGCCGTGCCTTCGAGCGTCGGACAACCAGCACAGAAATATAAGGAAAGGAGTTTTCGGTCCTTGCTGTTTGCAAAGAGTTGATTGATCTTATTCATGACTTTATTTGACTATTTGACTATTTACTATTTACTATTTTACAATTTAAGAGGAATGTCTGGAGCTTGTTAACATCCTTAAGGGCGGGCGATATTTCGAAACGCGAGTTGAGGTCGATGCCCACACACTGGGGATGGCGGAAGGCTTTTACGCGACTGGCATCATCGGGGCCAATGCCTCCGCTCAGCAGGAAGGGGGTATCGCCATGATAGTCGGCGAGCACATTCCAGTCGAATTTCTCACCGTTACCACCGACAGACTTACCCTTCGTATCAAAAAGGAAATAATCGACAAGGCCTGCATAGTCTTTCGTCTGCACAAAGTCAGCCGCAGTAGCCACATTGAAAGCCTTGATGACAGAACGGCCTTGCAACTGGGCGACATAGGCCGGCGTCTCGCGCCCATGCAGTTGGATGATGTCAAGGGCATAGTCGTCAGCAATGCGCTGCAACGTGTCTATCCCCTCGTCGACGAAGACACCTACGCGCTTGCATCGAGTCGGCAGATATGACGGACGCTCAGCCACATAGCGACTGGACCGGGGCCAGAAGATGAAGCCCATCAGGTCGACGCCTAACGCCTCGACCTGACGGATATTCTCCGCATTACGCATGCCACACACCTTGACTATTGGACTATTTGACAATTTGACCATTTGACTATTTTAATTGAGTAATGAACTCGTTCAGAGCGTTTCCGGGGTCGGGGGTCTTCATGAAGTTCTCGCCAATGAGGAAACCACGGAAGCCGGCCTGGCGTAAGGCCTTCACCGTGGCAGGATTCGAGATGCCGCTCTCGCTCACCTTGACAGCATCCTTGGGCAACAGTTCTGCAAGACGGAAACTGTTCTCGACGTCGGTGACAAAAGAGCCGAGATTGCGATTGTTGATGCCATAGGCATCAGGCTGTAAATCGCAGTAGTCCAGTTCTTTCTCGTCGTGCATCTCAAGCAGTACTTCCATACCAAGAACATGTGCCTTATCCATGAGCTTCCGGCATTGCGACTTGGTCAGACAGGCAGCTATCAGCAACACGGCGGACGCACCGCAAAGGGCGGCGGCGTAGAGCTGGGCCTCGTCGATGACGAAGTTCTTGTAAAGGATGGGCAGGGTGACACCACTGCGTCGGGCCGTGCGGATAAAGTCATCATGACCGCCGAAATAGTGCTCGTCGGTGAGGATGCTGAGGGCGGCGGCACCATGCTGCTGATAGCTCAGCGGAATGACGTCGGCCCTACCCTCTTCCTTGATCCAGCCCTTCGAAGGAGAACGGCGCTTGAACTCGGCAATGATGCCGGAATCGCTCTCCAGCAAGGCCTGGCGCAGAGAGGGCTTGGGAGCACAGAGGGCTTCCAGTTCCTGCCGTTTGTGAGCGACGATTTCCTGTAGGATGTCCATGGCTTACGAATTAAGTTCAACGAATTTTTTGAAGGTACGCAAGGCGGCACCGCTGTCGATGCTCTCGCGAGCAATAGCCACACACTCCTCGATGCTCTTCTGTCCCTTCTCCAGTACCTGGATACCGAAAGCGGCATTAGCCAGCACAATATTCTTCTGGGCGGGCAAGGCGCGGTTCTCCAGAACGGAGTCGAAAATCTGTGCAGCTTCTTCCTCGGTGGCTCCGCCGACGAGTTCCTCGGGCTTGGCAATGTCGAAGCCAAGGTCGGAGGGCGAGAAGATGCGCTCATAGTCCTTGGTAGTTACCTTGAAGTCGCCAGTGAGCGAAATCTCGTCATAGCCGTCGATGCTGTTCACGATACCATAGTCAATGCCGATTTTTTGGTACACTTGATGGTAGAGGCGCATCTGGTCGAGGTTGGCAACGCCAAGCAGCTGGCATTGGGGCTGGCTGGGATTGACGATGGGGCCTAAGAGATTGAAGATAGTCGGAAACTGAAGAGCCTTACGGATGGGACCGACGAACTTCATGGCCTTGGCAAAGAGCTGGGCATGGAGGTAGACGATGCCGGCCTCGTTGAGACTACGGTTCAGGCGGTCTATATCGTCCGTGAACTTGATACCGTGGTGCTGGATGACGTTCGAGGCACCGCTCACACTGGTAGCAGCATAGTTTCCATGCTTGGCAACCTTATATCCAGCACCGGCAATGACAAAACAAGACGTGGTCGAAATATTAAAAGTGTTCTTGCGGTCGCCGCCAGTGCCTACGACATCGATGTAACGGTCGGCCTCCAGAATGGCAGGGACACCGGTCTCCAGAATGCCATCGCGGAAGCCGAGCAGCTCATCGACGGTGACACCGCGCATCTGAAGACACGTCAGCAGGGCCGTAATCTGCTCGTTGGGATACTCACTATGCGTGATACCAATCAAAATTGTTTTCATCTCCTCGCGGGAGAGCTCTTCGTGATTCAACAGGCGGAAGAGATAGCCTTTCATGGTCTGTTCCATATCTGTGTTGATTTATTGTTTATTGTTTTCCTGTATTCTTGTATTCTCGTATTCTTTTACAAAAAGAGCCAGTTCTGAATCATCTTACGTCCGTCGGGCGTCAGCACACTCTCCGGGTGGAACTGGATGCCACGGACGTTGAGCGTCTTGTGACGCAGAGCCATCACCTGCCCCTCGTCGCTCACTGCCGTCACTTCCAGACAATCGGGGAAACCGGCTTTCGAGACGACCCACGAATGATAGCGGCCTACCGTTATGTCGCGCTCAAGACCACTGAAGAGGGGATCGTCGGCGACGATATGACAGGCAGTGGCAACGCCATGAAAAACATCAGAGAGGTTTTCCAGCTGTGCCCCGAACGCCTCGCCGATGGCTTGGTGACCAAGACAGACACCCAGAATGGGCTTCTTGTCGGCGTAGGTACGAATGACATCCAGCAGCAGTCCTGCCTCCGACGGGATGCCCGGACCTGGCGAGAGGATGATCTTGCTGTAGGGGGCCAACTCAGACAGTTCAAACTGGTCGTTGCGCAGCACATCCACCTCAGCGCCCAACTCCTTGACTAAATGACTCAGGTTATAGGTAAAAGAGTCGTAGTTGTCGATGATAACTATTTTCATAACATTTCTGCTTTTTGAATGGCCTTCCTTAAAGCCCCAAGTTTATTATTTACTTCCTGCAATTCGTAGTCTTCATTGCTCTTGGCAACGATGCCGCCGCCTGCCTGGAACCACAGCTCACCATTACGGGAGACAAAGGTACGGATGGTGATAGCCTGATTCAGGGAGCCGTCCAGCCCGATGATACCGATACATCCGCCGTAGGCACCGCGGTTATGGGGCTCATACTCGGAGATGAGTTGCATGGCACGCACCTTAGGCGCTCCAGAGAGGGTGCCGGCCGGGAAGGTGTCGATAAAGGCCTTGATGGGGTCCTTGTCGCCATCGAGTTCACCAGACACACGCGACACCAGATGGATGACGTGAGAATAGTACTGGATGTCCTTATAATAGTCGACTTTCACATGATGGCAGTTACGGCTGAGGTCGTTACGTGCCAGATCGACCAGCATGACGTGTTCGGCATTCTCCTTAGGGTCGTTGCGCAGGAATTCTGCACCACGGCGGTCGGCCTCTGCGTCGCCTGTGCGTTTCGTCGTGCCGGCAATGGGGTCGATATAGGCCTTCCTACCCTCTATACGGCAATGGGTCTCCGGGCTGGAACCAAAGATGCGAAACCCGCCGAAGTCAAAATAGAAAAGATAGGGCGAGGGATTGATGCTCCGCAAGGCACGGTAGAGCTTGAAGTCGTCGCCCTCGTAACGCTGGATGAACCTGCGGCTCAGCACAATCTGGAACACATCACCCCGCAGACAATGTGCAATTCCTTTACGGATGTTGGCCTTGTGCTCGTCATCGGTCAGCGTTGAGCGGACGTCGCCAACAGGATGGAAATCATACGCTTTCACATTGCCGCGGTTCATCGCCTTCAGCACATTGTCGATATCGGCAGCATCACCTAACGTCACGATGCGGAGCATGTTGTTATGATGGTCGAAGACAATGACCACCTTATATAATATATAGAGCAAATCGGGGGCGTCGTTCTTCTCCTGTGTCTCGTCCTTGACGGCTATGTCCTCGAAATAGCGAACGGCATTGAACGAAGTATAGCCGAAGAGCCCGCAGACGCTGGCATCGTCACCAATCACCTGGATGCTGTCTATCAGTTCATGGATAGCCTTGTCCGAATGATAGTCCTTGGTTATCGGGTGCTCCTGCTGGCTCCCGTCAGGGTAGGTAATGGTGGCAAGGCTATGTCCAATGGCGACAGAGGCTATCGGGTTGATGCCGATAAACGAGCGGGAATTGTTTGCATCGTGATAGTCGGAACTCTCCATCAGCGCACTCTGAGGATAGAGGTCTCTCAGCCGCATGTAAACACCGACCGGTGTATATAGGTCTGCCAGAACAGTCTGGCTGGTTGTCGTATAGTTGAATGTTTTCATATTGCGTTGAAGTCTTTGGGTTAGCAATCTGCCTTTTTTTACTTTTCCGTGACCATATCCTTGTTCTTCAGGTAGGTCTCAATGTCCTTGTCGCCGCGGCCGCTGACGGTGAGCACAACCACATCGTCCTGCTTGAAGGTCAGCTTGGAAAGAGCTGCGATGGCATGGGCACTCTCGATGGCCGGGATGATGCCTTCCATGCGTGTTAACTCGTAGCCACCGCGGATGGCTTCGTCATCGTTGATACTCAGCACCTGCGTACGTCCCTGCTGAGCCATATTGCAATGCATCGGACCTACACCGGGATAGTCAAGACCGGCACTAATAGTAAAAGCCTCCTGAATCTGGCCGTCCTCGTCCTGCATCACCAGCATCTTGGCACCATGCAGGATGCCCACCGTGCCGCGATGAATCGTCGCAGCCGTATAATCGGTGTCCCAGCCATGACCGCCTGCTTCGGCAAGTACTATCTTCACCCGCTCGTCGTCCATGTAGTGGTAGATGGTGCCGGCAGCATTACTGCCACCGCCGATGCATGCCACCAGATAATCGGGGTAGTCGCGACCTGTCTTTTCTTCCAGCTGCCACTTGATTTCCTCGGAAATAACACTCTGCATCTTGGCTACCAAGTCGGGATACGGATGCGGACCCATAGTCGATCCGACAATATAAAAAGTATCGGCAGGATGGCAGCACCAGTCACGGATAGCTTCCGAACAGGCATCGCTCAAGGTCATGTTACCCGTCCTCACGGGGTGTACTTCAGCACCGAGCATCTTCATGCGCTCCACATTAGTATGCTGACGTTCCACATCGGTGGCACCCATAAACACCTCACACTTCATGCCCATCAACGCACAAACGGTGGCAGTGGCAACACCATGCTGTCCAGCACCTGTCTCGGCAATGATGCGCGTCTTGCCCATCTTCTTTGCCAGCAGGATCTGACCTATGGTGTTATTGATCTTGTGAGCACCCGTATGGTTCAGGTCCTCGCGCTTCAAGTACAGCTGGCACCCGTACTTCTCACTCATACGCTGGGCAAAATACAGGGGTGACGGTCTGCCAACATAATCCTTCAGCAGCGCATGATACTCATCCTTAAACTCCTGCGACTCGATGATAGGCAGATAAGCCTCCTGCAAGTCCTTCACACACTTGTAGAGAATCTCCGGCACGTATGCACCACCAAACTCCCCATAAAAACCCTTCTCGTCAACTTGATATTTATTCATATAATCTGATATTTTTGTATATTGTCTAAAAATTTAAAAGACCCATCGCAAGAACGACAGGCCTCTTTGTATCTATAATCCCCCTAAGATGGGTATACGTCTATCTTCTCACGATTGTTCGAATCTTGAGTTGCGCCACCACCAATAGAAAGAATGATTTATCATATAAAAAACTCGCTATTTTTACTTTCTGCTTGCAAAATTAGGTATTTTCTTTCATTCTGCCAAATTTTTCGACCAGAAAATTACAAAGATGAATATTATTTCAACAAATATAATATTCCGATTAATCATAACGACAAAAAAGCAACAAAAAGGAACCATATAACAAAGAAAAAAGCCCTGAATCATTGCTGACTCAGGGCTT
>ERZ842401.1218-NODE-1218-length-37493-cov-5.348710_pt1 | contig 37493 bp, 31 predicted proteins | sample MGYA00521270_ERZ842401 | MGnify/ENA primary metagenome ERZ842401 (study PRJEB31892, sample SAMEA3878208) | bioreactor metagenome | biome: Moose rumen | place: Sweden | collected 2011-10 | study: EMG produced TPA metagenomics assembly of the PRJEB12797 data set...
ATTCTATCGAAGCCCTCGAATGGCGTGTGCGGTTCTTCAACCATTATTTCCGGGTTTTCAAAGGCGGTGCGAAACCTGAAGAAGGCATGAAACCGTACTCGCGTTTCTACCAATATACCTACGTCGCTATCTACCGACAACTCCAAGCGGAGCGCAAGAAAGCACAGGAGCCGGAACCCGTTTCCTTTGAGCCCATAGAGCCGGAGCACCCCTTCCGCCTCAAAAAACATATCATCAATACGGGCATGCCTACCGTTTTAGACCTCTTAACCAAGCCGGGCATAGACCGTTGGCAGGCAAGTTTGCCGCCCCCTATATAAATTTTTGCAAATTTATTTGCATATTTCAAAAAAAAGCAGTACCTTTGCAGGCGATTTTGAAAATCATGCTCAAGGAGCGTTTGCGGTGTTAGCACATCGGTAGTGCATCAGCTTCCCAAGCTGAGGAGGCGGGTCCGACTCCCGTACACCGCTCACAGCAGATCGGTCTATCGCTGCGGAGGGAAAGAAAAGCACGCGTGCTTTAATCTCATCCGCAGAGGAAAGTCCGGGCAGCACAGAGCACCACAGCGGTTAACCGCCGTCAGGCAGAGCGACGATGAGCAACCCACCAACCCACCCGCTCAACGCGCGAATGTTTGGTCACTGCTACAGAGACGAGGAATGTGAAACGAGCACACTGTGGGCTGCAATTCCAAGTAAACCGGCGTCCGAACGCTGCTCGCGTGAGCCGGAGGGTAGGAAGCGAGAGAAGGACATGGTAACATGTACCTCGAGATTAATGATAGACGCCCGAAAGGGTACAGAACCCGGCTTATAGATCTGCTCCCTCCTTCCCACAAATATAAAATTTGCGGGAGCCCTAATAAGCCGTCAAACCCGTTAAATTGTCAGACCGTGAAGAAATTCTCCGATATCATTCGTTTTTTACGCTACGACATGTGGCGGGTAACGGCGACAGAGTTCGACGGGTTCTTCCAGAAATTAGGCTACAACATCATCCGCACGATCGTTCTGGTCGTACGAGGATTTGCCAGCAAGAACCTGAACGACAAAGCCAAATCCCTCTCCTACTCTCTTATCTTCGCTATCGTCCCTATTCTGGCAATGATAGTGGCTGTGGCAAAGGGTTTCGGCGTGGCGGACGTGATAGAGACCCAGCTGAACAATTCTTTCTTGGGCGAGACCAACCTTGTACCAACGATCATGGCAATGGTGGAACGCTATCTGGAAACGGCGCAGGGAGGCCTGTTTATCGGTATTGGTATTCTGATCCTCCTTTGGGCGGTCTATTCGTTCTTTGAGTCCGTCGAGACTGCCTTCAACAAGATTTGGAACGTCAAGAAATCGCGTTCCATACTCCGCCAGGTGACCACCTATATTGCTATCGTGGTGCTTATTCCGGTACTGATCGTCTGCTCCGCCGGCATCAACATCTTCCTGCATTCCACGATAGAAAGCACGATGCATATCGAGGCACTCCACCCTTTCGTACATACCTCCGGCGTGAAATTCCTTCAGTTTGCTATCTGCTGGATGCTGTTCACGGTCATGTATGTCGGAATCCCGAACACCAAAGTGCGGTTCATGAGCGCCTTTATTCCGGGTGTGATTATGGGCACGCTCTTCCAGTTGCTGCAGATGCTATCGGTCTATTTGATAGCGATGCTGAGCCGCACGAGTATCGTTTACGGAGCGTTTGCCACGATCCCTATTCTGATGACCTGGCTGCAATACACCTGCCTCCTTATCCTCATCGGCGCCGAGATGAGTTATGCCATCCAGAACAACGAAGAATTCGAGTACGAATCGGACCTGAAAAATATCTCGCGGCGGTACAAAGATTTCATTATGCTCTATCTGCTATACACGATCATTATGCGGTTTGAGGCAGACGAAGAGCCTATGACGGCGCACGACATGGCGGTTCGCGACCATTTGCCCATACGGCTTGTAAACCAACTCCTGGGACGCATGGTAGAGACAGGCATCCTGCGTGAGGTATATGTGGAAGGAGAGGAAGACAAGACTTTCCAGCCTGCTATGGACACCCATAAGATCAGTCTCGGAATGGTCACCGACCGGATTGAGAAACAAGGTAATGAACTGTTCCTGCAATCGCCGTCCGAAGAGATGCAGCAGTTCTGGAAGAAATATACCTCGATCAGCGAGAAATACGATGCGCTGGGTAAGGTGATGATTGATGAGCTGTAAAATAATGTACAATTCACAATTCACAATGTACAAAGCATCCTAAAAGTTTGGTACGAAGTTTGGAGTCCGTACAGGTCTTAGGGGGTAGAACAAAGCTCCATAAAAACCCTTGTTAATTGTTAATTGTTAATTGATAATTAAATATTATGAAAAAGACTTTTTCCTTATTAGCAAGTCTGCTGTTGGCAGGATGGCTGACGGCAGCTCCGAAGATTGAGCAGGTAGAGCCGCTCTGTTGGTGGACCGGCATGCAGACGCCGCTGACTATTATGTTCCACGGCGAAGACCTGAAAGATGCACAAGTGTCCGTACAGCAGGTGGTGAACGGCAAAGTGATGCGCGGCGCATGCCACGGACTCGTGCCCGGAAAACAACATAACGCCGAGAGCCCGAACTACCTCTTCGTTGATTTCGGTGTCTTCCAGCCCGGAACATACCGTATCACCCTCAAGAAAGGCAACAAGAAAGCTACGTATGACTACTCTATCGCTTCCCGTCGCGAGGACAGCCGCAAACGCAGCAGTTTCACCTCTGCGGACGTGATCTATCTGATCATGAGCGACCGCTTTGTGGATGGAGACGAGAGCAATAACTCCACCAAGGACACACGTGAGAAAGCCGACAAATCGAATGTCAACGGACGTTGGGGCGGAGATATACAAGGTATCATCAACAGCTTCGACCATATCGCCAAACTCGGCTGCACCGCTATCTGGCCTACTCCGATGCTTGGCGACGACGAAGAGGCTTGGTCGTATCACGGCTACGCTTGCTCCGACTACTATCATATAGACCCGCGGTACGGCTCCAACGCTTTGTATGCACAAATGGTGCAGAAGGCGCATGAGAAAGGTCTGAAGATTTTGATGGATATGGTGCCCAACCATTGCGGCGCGGCTCACTGGTGGATGAAAGACCTGCCTTATCAGGACTGGATTAACCAATTCCCGGAATTCACCAACACCAACAATGTCTTTACCGCCAATTATGATATCAACGCCTCCGAATACGACCGCAAGCTCTCTAACCGCGGCTGGTTCGACAAACCGATGCCGGATATGAATCTGGAGAACCCGGACCTGCTCAAGTATTTCCAGCAATGGGCGATCTGGTGGATTGAGTATGCTAATCTGGACGGATTGCGCGTGGACACCTACCCTTACATAGAGAGACAACCGGGCGCAGAATGGCTGGCAGCCATACGCAAGGAGTATCCGGATATCAATATCGTCGGCGAGTGCTGGACACGTCCGGCTCCGGCTGTTGCTTACTGGCAGAGCGGAACAAAGAACTTCGACGGTTTTGACTCCAACCTCCCTACCGTCATGGATTTCCCGACAGAAGAAGCCATCCGTCAGGCACTGGAGAACGACGGTAACTACTGGGGCGGCGGACTCACCAAGGTCTATGACGCACTCACGATGGATTACATGTACGCCGACGTGAACAAGTTGCTTACTTTCCTCGGCAACCACGATATGAGCCGCATCCGCGATGCGGTCAAGGACAAAGATATCCGCCGTGTCAAACTGGCTTACGTCCTTCTCGCTACCATGCGTGGTATCCCGCAGGTACTCTACGGAGACGAATATGCCATGACCTCCGAGAACAAAGAGGATCCGAACAACCACTCCTACCTCCGCGCTCCTCTGCCGCAAGGCGAACAGGTTACCGGAGAGATGAGGGACATGTATGATTTCCAGAGCCGGCTCTTCAACTGGCGCAAGGACGAACCGGTGCTGCATTCCGGCAAGACCATGCATTTCCATGCACGTAATAACACCTACGCCTTCTTCCGCTATAACGGGAAGGAAGCTGTCTTTGTGTTCGCTAACGCTTCTGAGGAACCGCGTACTATTCCTACAGCAACCTATGCGGAGATCCTTGACCGCTATAATACCAAAGGTTTCAACCCGCTTACCGGAGAACAGATTGATCTCAGCCGCAAGGACATTGAGATAAAAGGTCTCTCCACGCTTATTGTCAAACTGGCAAAATAAAGGACACAATGGCAACCGACCAAACACCCAAAAACAAAACGTGCCCCCGATGCGGGGCACATTTTGTTTGCACTCACGATGCGTTCTGCCAGTGCGTGGGAGTCATTCTAAACGAAAAAGCGCGCGCTTATCTGCGCACGCATTATTCCGATTGCCTCTGCCGGACTTGTCTGGAGGAGGTAGCCAGAGAAAACTAGGAAACTAGGATCCTAGGCTCCTAGTATCCTAGTACAATCTGTTAGCGAAATGCAGCACGGAGTCAGGAGCGTTATTCAGGATATTAATAACGTCCTCCAGCATTTCTTCGGGGTGCACTACACCGCGCTCCCAGAAATTATTCGCGCCGTTCGCCAGACGCTGCTTGCGCCAGTTATAGACGCGGCGTTCCTGATACGCCTTGAACCATGTATGTTTCTCGTCTATCTCGGCGAGTTCCGCCAGACTGTTACCTCCGGCACCTACCCACACATCCGCGTCATGGAAATAACGCAGCGTCTCCTCAACCGTTAGCGGAATAGAAGTCTCCCGCTCGTCGTCATAGAACGGATATTGCGCCCCTGCGTCCTTGAAGAGGTACGCCAGATAATTCTTGCCGGAAGGCACATACCATGTGCCGCGGAAATTATTGCCGGACATGATTGACCGCTGTGCTGCCCGACCGGCTTCGCCTGTGAGACCGCTTCCGCTGTAGGACCGCTCGTTGACACTCGCTGTAAGATGGAGATACTTTTGCTCTATGGCATTGAAAACAGAGTCCGCCTGCGGCAGTTTGCCGGTGAGCGCACCGAAGACACGAATCCACTCGGCGCGCGCAAGAGGCGTGTGTTCCTGCCATTCGTTGATATACATGGTGAACACACCCAGTTTCTCTATCCGCGCCGCTTCCAGATTGTCATACTGGCCGTAATTGACCGCCAGCAGCACATCCAGACCGGCTTGGAGCGTGCGTTCAGCACTCGGCTTCATCGAGTCACCGAGGTCTATCTCGTCGCCGCGGACAGGCGTGTAGATCAACTCCGGATTACATACCGCCACCAGGTTATCCATCGCGTCCAAGGCATAGAGAAAGCCGACCTGCACGGTACTCATCGTTCCCAGACGGCGGAGCGGCTCTTTGACACAGATGCGCTGGTAAGGTTGGAACACCTCTACCACTACGCCTGTATCCGTCTCGGTGATCTGAAACCCTGTAGCGTATTTGTTGCCTTCCGGCACACTACCCTGCTCCGCCGAGTGCTGTGCGCACCCGACGAAGCAAAGAAGCATGATAACAGATACTATGGTCTGTACTGTCCGCATTACTTGGATGCGCCGAGGTTATCGATACAGAAATAAGTCGGAGTGGTCAAACCATACGAATTGGTCTTCGTACCACTCATGGTGAAATGCAGTTCATCCACTTTGCCAAGCGTGCTCAGATCTACATAAGTCCATTGATTTACAATGTTTTCACCCTTTGCAAGATAGAACTCAACCGTGCTGTTTACCTCTTTCCCTTCCAGCGAACCGCCAATGGTCAGCAGAAGGTGGTCATTCTCCGTGAACCCTCCGGCAACTGTGGACATTCCGTCTCCCAACTTGATCATGGACTCAACGAGCGCAGTATTGCAAACATACATGCCCGGAACCGTAGCAGCCTTCGTCAGTTTGATGACATTAGGAGAAAAAGAGTCGGAATACCAAACCAGATAGTTTTTTCCGGCATAAGCACCTCCGGCAGCCGATTTGTAAGCATCAGCATAGCCGTTTTTTACATCTGTAGTAGTTTGGTTGGAAACCACACCTCCTGCTGTCATAGCACCTCCCCAGCTAACGGTCTGCTGGATTTCAAAATTACCGCTCTGCAGGAATACCATTGTGTCCACAGAATACTTGAACGTACTCTCAATGGTCAAGGGAGTGATGGCTGCTTCCTCAAAGGTAGCGATGGTTTTGTTCTCCACGTCTGTGCGCGGCTGGCATGCCGCAAAGGTCAGTGCCAGAGCGGCTACGAAAAGAAATGATTTTTTCATTTTGTTTGTTGTTTTAAATTGTTAATAAATAATGTTAATTATAAGTGTTTTTGGCACTATTCCATATGCAGGTCGATGGCTCCGGAGACCTCCGTACTGAGTTCGCCGGTACCTTCGTATGCTTCATCTACCGCAGTGTAGATGCGGACGAAATCTATGCATGGCAGTGAAACAGATTTGCCATCCGCATCTACAGCCCACGATATATCAAAACTTGTTCCTTCTTTGTCGCTGTTCGGTTTGTTGTCCGCATAGCCGAAATCCAGAATCCGCTGTACGTTCTGCCCGCTGATATTCTCTGTTGTCGGAGGCAGTAAGGCACCCGTAAAAGTAATGCTTTCCGCCTCTACCCATTGCGGGTAATAAGGCTGCTGATGGAAAGGATTGCGGATTGTATCGCTCTCGCGCGTATAGGTCTTTGACACATGGTGTTTTGTCGCCGGATTGTCATACAGGGAGCCTTTCAGTTCATACCACTCGTCGTCCGGCAGACCGTTCTTGTTCTCATCCCGACTGACCAGCACAATGCCCGGTTCGCTGCTACCATAGGTCTCATTCCCGCTCATGAGAAAGGCGTTTCCCAGGATTCGCAGGTCATAGCCCTCTTTGTTCTCTACCGCGTGGTCAAAACCGAAGATAATATAACCTCCCCATCCTCCTAAACAGATCATGCCTCCGGCATTGTTGGCTATGGCTTGCTCGCATTTGCGGCACATGGATTCTGCATCGTCCCCTTCTTCGTATTTGGGTAACACATTCACAAACTGCCCCATCGCCGGCAGATACTCATACACGCGCGATATATAAGGAGAGAAGGCTTTTACCGTATCCTGCTTCGTTGTGTCCGGATAGAGTTCATAGGCTCCGCTCACGCGGCACAAATGACCCGGTATGTCACCTGTCCGGGCGGACCAGTGCTCCTTGCCGTCGTAGCCATAGCAATGCAGCACACCGGAAGAGACATAATTCTTGGCATCTGTGATGTAGATTACATCATTCGTCGCCAGCAATCCGTACGGGTGCTCATATCCCGATATGTCTATATGCTGTTCCTGTTCTGTAAAATCAATGGTGGAGAAGGCACGAAGCAGGTGCGATTCGCTGTCTATGATATAGGCTGTCGATCCATGGATAGAGATATTGCTTGCTTTTGCATCGATCCGTCTCGTCACTCTTTCCTCCTCAATAATAGCTATCCCTTGTTCCGTGCAGACCCATAGTTTGCCGCTCTGGTCCGCCCGGATGCGTTGCGGATTCGAACCTACTGTGATCTTCTTTGTCTCTGTAAATCCGCCTAACTCTACCACCGAAACCGTCGAGTCATGCCGGTTGGTAAAATAGCCGCCCGAATTGACCGCATATAGTTTCTCGCCCACAATACAAATCTCGTCCGGCTGGTGACCTACTTTCACCTCACGGGTGATCTCCAGCGTAGCGGTGTCCACCTCAAAGACAGACCCTAACATTTCCGGCGTGGCTACAGAGCCTACATAGGCACTCACATACGCCTTGTTCCCTTTGAACGCCAGATAGCGGCAGTTGGGGATGTCCACCTGCCCCATATGCCGTGCTTGCCTGTCCATTACCTCTACTTTGTGCGAACAGTTGATCACGGCATAAAGTCTTCCTCCGTACGCTTGGATATCGTTTCCTACATCACCCAATTCCTTTAACTGGTGCGGGTTTTGAGAGCCGTACCAGTTGGCGTAATATTCCCCCGAATTAAGATTCATGTAGTCGAGCCGGGCTTTGTTAGAACCCATATTCCCCTCGCATAGTACATATAGCCCGCCCTCGCGCACTTCATCCGTCACATGCGTGCCGATAGTGGGATAGACGACCTCGTCGCCTCTACAAGAGTAAAGAGTAAGGAGTAAGGAGAATAGACAAAAATGTATAAATAAATACATATAAGTCTTTACTCTTTTAGCGAAGCGGTCTTTGCTCCTTAATCCTAATATTTGACGGCTAATGTGCATCGTACATTTTGTTTAGGCATCGGGTAGTTCTGGATTACTTCGTAATCCTGCCCGAGCATGTTATTGATCTCTAAATTCGCCTTCAGCCACCAACGCTTGATCCCCCACTCTCCGTATATACTCATATCATGCGTATACCATGGCTGGACGTAGTTATAAATGATATTCTCCTGCTGGCAGTACCGCTCGCCGACATAGATAAACGAATAGTTCAACCCGTAGTGGTCTCCCCGTTTGCTTTGCCAGTCCAGGCCGACCACTACACTTCCGCTATGCCAGGGTATGTAGGGGATCTGATGGCAATAATACGTATCATTGGGGTTCGTTACATCGATCGCTTTCTGGTACGTATAATTGAGTCGCCCGCGTAACACGAACCGCAACGGCAGATTGAAGGACATATCCGCTTTGGCATCCATGCCGTGGATCTTCACTTCCCCTAAATTCAGCATTGTCCACCGGAACTGCTGCCCTTTCGGGTAAGCAATGATCTTATCCGTAACCCGGTTGTAATAATAGGAAGCGGTTACAGCTATATCATATATTTTGGTTGCTTTGCGGTATGCTGCTTCTATCGAGTGCTGCCGGGCTAACTCCGGCCGCAGGTTTGCATTTCCCAAATCGGTATAGTACAGGTCGTTGAATGTAGGATAACGGTAGCTTTGTTTGTAAAACACATTCAGACTGAGATCGATAACGGGATAAGGACGGAAAGAAAAGAACAGTCCAGGAGTGACACGAGGCTTGTTATTATCTACAGCAGTCATTAATACGGACGCCTGTATCCTCAGATATTCCTTGATATTGAAAGCAGTTGCTGCGGACAGCCAGTGGGAATATCGTTTGAAATATTCCGGCACGGTGTCTGACAACAGGTTACTACGGTGCAAGTCATTAAACTGAAAATCATAAGCAACAGAGAAATCCCACCAGTTGAAAACCTGCACTTTGTTAGCCAGCGACAGATAGACCTCCTGCTGCGTATATTCGTTATCGGCGGGCAGCAGACGCACGTCGTTGTTCTTGTAATGCGTATAGTCGTTCGCGTATTTGGTAAGAAGACGGGTGCTCCACCGTCCGAACCATTCGTCCTGCCACTGGGCTTGAACAAATGTGTTGCGGTCCCATAAACGCTCGCCGTTCCGCCATACATTATTGACGATGGCTCCCGGCACACCGCGCTCGGAATAGTAGTTATAGGCATGAACACGCCAGAAACCCGTGGTACGGTAATAATGATGGATACCGAGTTCCGCACGCACCGCATTGACATCCCCGTTCTGTCTCACCGCCGTTGTGTCATATGCCGTCTCGCCGTTCGGCAGCACACGCCGGTATCGGAACGGGTATTTGCCATTCGAATAGACGTACTCGGCATCGAAGGTAAGCGACATGGCTTCCGTCAGCTTCACATCAAATCCCACATTCGGATTCGCCAAGCCGAACGAACCAAAACGCATCTTCCCGTGTACGTGCGCGCGTTCGCCCGGTTTGAAATAAGGTTTACGGGTAGTAAGATACACATTTCCTGCCGCGCCGAACTCGCGGGCAGACTGGAAGATATCTGACTTCTGACCATTGAAAAGCTGAATCTCTTCCATGTTATCCAGCGAGAACCGCCCCAGATCAACTTGTCCGTTCTGCGCATTGCCCAATTGCACTCCGTTATAATAGACCGCCGTATGCTGGCTGCCCATGGATCGTACGTTGATTGTCTTGATCCCCCCTACACCGCCATAGTCTTTGAGTTGGACTCCGGAGAAATAACGCAGCGCATCGGCCACCGACAGCGCATTAAGTCTCTCCAACTCCGCCCCCTTCAGCCGCTGCGGAACGATAATATCTTTCGTCAGGCTACGAGCCGTTACCTCAACCTCCTCTATACGGAAGTCAGAGTACAACGAATCGCGCTCCGTCTCGCTTTCCGCGATAACAGAGTGCGCACTGAGTGCCATTATTAGTATGAGAAAAATCTTCTTTGTCATTGTAAGCCCTAAACCTGGAGGACTTCTCAATTCGCAAAAGAAGAAAGCGATCTGACTTAGGCCTTGCGGCCATCACAGTTGCCGGTCAGTCCGGGATTCGCACCCGAGTTCTCTTTACTTCTTTGCAGGATCTGTTGTGAGATCGATTCCTAATTTCTTAAATGTTTTCCAATCTACTTCATTGAGCATTACTGTTGAATGCGCTTGACATCCCTTCAGCAGAGGAAGTGTTTCCAATGCCTTACGGCAGTTTTCGTCTTGCAATGACAGCACCGAAAGCGCCACTAACACCTCATCCGTGTGAAGTCTGGGGTTCTGACCATGCAGATAACCGATCTTCGTCTGCTGAATAGGGCTGATGAATTTCTCGGGAATCAGCCGTACTGCATGGTCAATACCCGCTAACTCTTTCATCGCATTCAGCAACAGGGCGGCAGAGGAGCCTAATAACGGCCCTGCCTCCGCTGTGATAACGCGTCCGTCCGGCAACTCTATGGCTGCTGCATGAGCAAAAGCACCGTCATGCAGAGCTCCGCTCAAAGCGCGACGTTCACGGGCTGCTACCGTGGTGCGGCGGTAAGCAGTAGTTATTCCTACCTGTTGTTGCAACAGTGCCAGTTTCTTAATCTCCGCTTCGTTGCATTTGCCGTTCGCTAAATGGCATAACGCGCGGAAATAACGACGGATTATTTCCTGCTTGCTTGCTTCGCGTACTGCTTCGTCGTCACTGATGCAGAACCCTACCATATTCACTCCCATATCCGTCGGGGACTTATACGGGCTCTCGCCGTAGATAGACCTGAACAACGCGTCCAATACAGGGAATATCTCAATATCGCGGTTATAGTTTACAGCCGTCTTGCCGTAGGCTTCAAGATGGAACGGATCCAGCATGTTCACATCCTGGATATCAGCCGTTGCAGCCTCATAAGCTACGTTCAGCGGATGTTTCAGAGGCAGATTCCATACCGGGAACGTTTCAAACTTGGCATAACCGGCTTCGCAACCGTGCTTCTGTTCGTTATAGAGTTGGCTTAGACAGACGGCCATCTTGCCGCTTCCGGGACCTGGAGCCGTAACGACCACCAAGGGACGGCTAGTCTCTATATAGTCGTTCCTTCCGAAGCCTTCATCGCTCGCAATCAAATCTACATTGTGTGGATAACCCTCGATGATATAGTGATAATATACCCGTATTCCTTTGCGTTCCAGCCGCTGACGGTATGCATCGGCGGACCGCTGACCCGAATAATGGGTAATGACTACCGAGGACACCATAAATCCTCTGTTCATAAACTCCTCCCGGAGACGCAGTACGTCCTCGTCATACGTAATGCCTAAGTCCTGACGCACTTTGTTTCGCTCGATATCTTCGGCAGAGAGTACGATCAGTATCTCTAGTGAGTCACGCAGTTGGGTCAACATCCGTAACTTGCTATCCGGCATAAATCCGGGCAGTACTCGACTTGCATGCATGTCGTCAAACAACTTGCCGCCCAACTCCAGATACAGTTTGTTGCCAAACTGTGCTATTCGCTCACGGATATGCTCCGATTGGATGCGAATATATTTATCGTTATCGAAAGCTAATTGCATAATCGGGTACAAAATTACAACAATTTTTGCATATATACAAATTTTTTTGTATTTTTGCAGTCGATTTTTTTGACGCATTATGTATTCGCCTTTTGCACTACCACCCCATCCTGCTGCTCAAAAAGCAGCACAGGACGTCATTCAAAAAGTACACGCATACATGCTCGCAACACCTGATAGCGAGTTGCATCGGTGTGGCAAGATGTTCGGGGTACTGGTACATACAGGAGGATACATTGCTGCCTTTTCTGCACAACTGGACGGCTCATATTATCATGACGGATTCGTTCCTCCGGTTTATGAATGCGCAGCCATGCCCATCGGCACTTCGCGAGAGGAGTCACAACGTCTGCAACGTCTTCTGTTTGCCAATTACAGACTCACTAACGGTATTGGAGAGACAAAAAACTTACTGGAGATATTCCGGAACGAGAAACCCATTATATCCCCGGAAGAATGGTATGTTTCCGGCAATAAGACAAGGTTATCTACTGAAAAATTACCTCCTTCCGGAGCCGGAGAATGCTGTGCGCCAAAACTGCTGCAGTATGCTTTTCTGCATGGTTTAACACCTGTTGCACTGGCTGAATTCTGGGTCGGCGCGATGCCAAAAAACGAACTCCGTCGGGAAGGTACTTTTTACAGCCCGTGCTCAAGCCGCTGCGTGCCTATATTACGGCATATGTTGCAAGGCATGGAGATAACTTCCCCTGAGCAAACAGCATCGGAGCATTTGTGCCGTGAAGTAGAAATAATCTACGAGGATGCGTATCTTATCGTAGTCAACAAGCCAGCCGGCCTACTGTCTGTTCCCGGCAAAAACGGTCAGTTATCCGTCATAGACGCACTTTTACTGAAGGGACATTCAGCAGTCATTCAGCCTGTACATCGCCTGGATCAAGACACAAGCGGTTTGCTCGTTTGGGCGAAGACACCGGAGATGTACAAAATCTTACAAGCATATTTCCAGCGCAGGGACATCCAAAAACGATACGAAGCACTTATTACGGGAGAAAATATCAAAGTTTTGCCGACTGAGGGTCTGATCTCTCTTCCTCTTCTCCCTAATCCTTACGATCGCCCGCGCCAGATGGTGGACAGAGAGCACGGAAAACCGGCTCTCACAAGATATACCATCCGTGAGTATCGGGAGGACGGTTCTGTTCTGGTAGATTTCTTTCCTCTAACCGGACGAACCCATCAACTGCGTGTTCATTCCTCTCATCCGGACGGACTGGATGCTCCAATTATCGGTGATCGGCTGTATGGAGGAAAGCCGGCAGAGCGGCTTATGCTTCATGCTGCCGAGATGGAGTTCCTGCACCCCGTTACAAAAGAAAGGATGCATTTCTGCATCCCTTCCCGTTTTTAATCTTTATTCTCACTACCGGACTGCGACTCTTCGTCGTCTTCATCATGATGATAATAGTAGTAGGAGCGATAAGCTTTGTCGTCCTTAACTAAAGCACCGTAGATCTTTCCGTACAGTTTCCCGTAGCGTTTGGACCGGCCGTTATTACTACCGTAACCATATCCATAACCTCCGTAGCCGCCGTAGCCGAAGTGGCCGTATCCATAACCTCCATAGCCACCGTAGCCGTAACCATAACCCGAGCCGTAGGAATGGCGTCCCTCTGTAGGTATATCAGAGAGAACGAGTTGGATTTTTTCCGGATTTTCAACTACTTCTTGCATCTGCTCCAGAGTCTGCTTGCAGAACGACTTGTTAGTCTGCATACAGCGGATAACATACAAGCACATATCGCTTTGTTCAATCACTGCATATGCATCCGGAACAAGACCTATAGGCGATGTATCTATGATGACATAGTCGTAATTATCCCTTGCCTTACGGATGGCTTCTGCCAGTTTGTCGGAGTGAACCAACTCACCGGGGTTAGGAGGAATAGTACCTGCGCGGATAAAGTCAAAGCCGAATGGTGTATTACGTACATAAATATCTTCCTCCTCGCAGTCGCCGATCAGGTAATTCGACACACCTACACTATTCTCCAAGCCCAGTTTGGTGTGGATATTCGGTTTGCGTAAGTCCAGATCAACCAGCAGCACTTTTTTACCGGTCATGGCATACAGCGCAGCCAAGTTGGTAGAAAGGAATGTTTTACCGTCACCGGACTCCGTGGATGTGATACAAATGACCATTTTATCCTTGCGTCGAAGGACAAACTCCACACGTGTACGGATAGCACGGAGCATTTCCGCATAACTGGACCGGGGCGAAGCGCGTACCAAAGTCGAGTTCTGGCTCTTGGCATGACGAAGCGTTCCTATTAGACGGAACATCTTCAGTTTGACCACATCTTTAGGCGAACGGATTTTGTTGTTAAGCAGTTCGCTCAGAATGATCAGAACCATCGGAATCAGGAAACCGATTATGAGATACGTAGAGGTAGTTTTCGATTTAGCCTTGGCGTTCATGATAGCGGTCGTACGCGCCTTGTCCATAATTGAGTTATCAGGCGTGTTGGAGGCTTTTTGAATCTCCGCTTCTGCTCTTTTCTGAAGGAAGAACGTGTAGTAGTTATCATCAATACGGTAATTACGCTCGATGGCCACCATCTGCAATTCTTTCTGCGGCAGCTGTTTTATGGATTTCTCCACCTCGCTGTATCTGTTTGCCAGATCCGCCTTCTCTATCTCAAGAGATGCACGCATGGAGGTCACTACCTCCTCTATCGCGGTCTTTACATTCTCGATATCCTTTGTGTATTTGGCGTAATAGACGTTTTTCTCCGTCAACTCGCCGCGTTGGATACGCAAGTCGTTCAGTTGTTGCACAAGACCCATCAGCATAGGCTCGTTCACACCCATCGTAGTAGGAGCTATTACGGCATCCTTGTCTATATTCTCATGAATATATTTGATCAGGTAATCGAAATAAGTCTCGCGCAGACGGAGTTCCATCGACTGCTGGTCGTATGCCGCAATACGTCCCATCAACTGACCGGCATAGGAGTTGACATCAACAAATTTGTTCTCCTGACGGAAATCAGTCATAGCGCCCTCGCTTACCTGTAGAGAAGACTGCAGGGTCTTGAGCTGCTCGTTGATAAAACGGATAGAGTTCTCTGCCACTTCATTCTTCTGCTCCAGGTTTTGCAGCAGATAAATCTTGGCCAGTTCGTCTATAAACTCGCAATCCCGTTGCGGCGTCTCGCTCGTAAGAGAAAGCGCAAGAACCGTCGATCCCTCTGTGACGAAAGAAAGCTGCAGGCGGCTCATGAACTCATCCACAAGGGATTCATGAGTCCTGAAACGGAAATATATCTTTCCTGAATTGACCATTAGTTCCGTCGGCCAGATAGTAATATCAAACAGCGGACAACTGATAGCCTCGCCGTAGCGGGCGCGCAAGTCAAGCGGTGTATCTTCATCTGTAGAAGCGATGCGCAGAGAGCCGTCGTTTTCAAAATTAACCTGGTATAATATGCCGTAGGCACGAGGATCAAGCCGCGTGAACTCAACAATAATAGGAGTCTGACGGTAGAGTTGGCGCGTCTTGAAGCGTCCTTGCGTGATATACTCCACATTCAGGAACGGCAACGAATCAACTACTCGGCTCATCAAGTCGTACGAACCCAGCATAATCATCTGGTTGTTCACATTCTTGTATCCGGCATCCACACCGAAACCGCTCATCAGCGCAGAAGCAGAGCCGCCGTATGTACCGCTTTCCTTGATGACAATAGTACCCTGGGAATAATACGTCGGGATCCACCTTCTGTTTTTCAGCATAGCCAGACCCAAAGCAATCACAAGGGCTATCACGAACAGATACCAGTAGTGCAGGAAAGTGAAGATCCACTCAATGGGGTTAAAGTTCATTGAACTCTCTTCATCATCGCCTCCTTGTTGCTGTTGCGGGTCTGCCTGATAATACTGCTGGTTGCCGCCCGGCATGTAATAATTGTTGCCTCCCGGGGCATAATATTGGCTATTTCCTCCCGGAGTGTAATATGGATTATTTGTGCTCATAGTCTTTATTTATACAGGAATGCTACGTAATTCAAAACGGTTGTCAGCAATGCCACGCTGCTTGTAATCAGTCCCAGGAAACCGGTATATGTAGGTACCTTGTAGAAACTGTCTTTCGTACGTGCAACATAGATGACATCGTTCGGATAAACATAATAGTATTTCGAATCAATGATGCTGTTGGTACGCATATCGAACTCCAATATCTCGGGTTCTTGTCCTCCGTCTCTCGGACGGATGATACGGATATGCCTGCGGTCGCCGCTATTCATCACATCGCCTGTCATGGCTAAGGCTTGGAAGATATTCATTTTCTCCTTGTATATAAAATATCTACCGGCATTCGCGTCTCCTATGACAGAGAAATACTTGTTATACAGTGCCAACTTAACATCCGCGTCAGGAATGATCTCGCGGAATGCCGCACGCAGTGTATCCTGTGCTTCGGCTTCCGTCAGTCCCAAAACCTTGATCGGTTTAAGGAAAGGAATATCTATCGTTCCGTCCGAATAAACGCGATAGGAATTGGCATACTGACCGCTGGTAGCCATATTATTGGCACCCAACATCTTACTCATGGTCTCATCTAGTGTAATCAGGCGGTAAATAATCTCGTCATTGACACGGATTCGGTATGGTTCATAGCTTACGCTGTCATATACCGGCAGTTTGTTGCTCTTCGTCGGTTCTTGCAGGTAACCGATAGATTTGTGGCTGTAGCAGCTTGACATCAATACCGCAGTGAGGGCAAGCAATATCAGATAAATCTTTTTCATTGGGCACCTCCTTTCGCCGGCATACCATTGGCCCCTCCACTATTGGAGCCTCCGCCGTAATATTTCTTAACATGGTTGATACCTGTCTGAACAATCGTATAGATCAATACTCCGAAAGATATAGTGGTTGCTGTTACGCCAAGAACTGTAGAGGCGGAATTGATACCGAAACTATAACCCGGGATTTGTCGGATATAGATGATATCGTTCGGCTCAATATAATAGTATTCCGAATTAACCAGATCTTTGGAACGTGCGTCAAAAGTCTTGATAGTGGTCACTCCTTCTTTCTCGCGCACCAGTTTGATCTCTTTTCTGCTGTTGAACTCATTCAGGTCGCCCGCCATGGCCAAAGCCTCAAAGATAGTCATCTTCTCCTTGTTGATCATGTATCGTCCGCTTTGCGCTCCGATGATGGAGAACGAACGGTTTACGATATTGACTTCCACGGAGACGGTGCTATATCCCGGAATTTCTTTGAGTAGGGCGCTTAATTCTTCTTCCAGTTTGTGTTTTACCTCACGTGTTGTCATTCCGCGAACATACACTTTTCCTATCGTCGGGAAATCTATGTTTCCGTCATCGTCAATCAAATAGGTATAAAGGTCATATGAACCGCCGCTGCTTCCGTTCATCTGATGGCGCATGGTAGAGGCATTTGACCCTCCGGCATTATACATAGCCGTCACTTTTTCATCCAGCGAATAGACGTACACATACAGCCGGTCGTCGATTCGCAGCTCGTAGTCCTCGAAACTGAGCGTATCTGCATAGTGCGGAATATACTTGTCCGGCTCTTGCATATAGTTCACTTTTCGAGCCGTAACACAGGACGAAAGCATATAGCTCACTATCGCAAAAAATAATATATATCTTAGTTTTCTCATTTTCACATTTTTCGTATTTCTCCTGCCCCTTAAGGGGAAGGTTGGAAAGGGGCTTATATTTACCTCTTCTCATCCCATCCGAATGGGTGTTTGGCAAGAGGCAACTTAGCCAGAGGATGATAGTCGCCTACCAAACCTATGGGTTCCGAATGGCGGATTTGAGCCACTGTCTCAATACACGGACGTGCTTCCGCAATGCGGAAACCGTTGCCGGAGAGAATCTGTTTGTAACTCTCGGTATGCAACTCCGTAAATCCGGCTGAGAACTCAAATTCCTCTCCGTCTATATTCAGCGTACGGTAGGTCCGTTTCTCGCCTTGTACGGCATTAGCTGGGAGACATTCTGCGTTGATACTCAGGAAATAGCGCACGCGTGCTTTTTCCAGCTCCAAATAGCCTGCAACGCGGTCAAAACTCATCACATGGACGATATTTTTCTTCACCGGACCGAACACCCATTGCAGCATGTCGTAGAAATGCACGCCGATGTTGGTAGCAATACCACCGGATTTATGCACATCGCCTTTCCAAGAGGAGTAATACCATTTACCGCGAGAGGTAATATAAGTCAGGTCAACGTCATAAATCTTATCTTTAGGTCCTTTCTCCACTTTCTCCTTCAGTGCGCGGATCTTGTCATGCAGACGCAGTTGCAGAATCGTATAAGCCTTGTGCCCCGTCTCTTTCTCCAGCTCTAACAAGTTGTCAATATTATAGGGATTGAGCACCAGCGGTTTCTCGCAGATCACATCGCATCCCAAACGGAGGCCGTAACGGATAAACGCGTCGTGCGTATAGTTCGGCGTACAGATTGAAACCCAATGCAAAGGATTCTCTGTCCGCATCTGTTTGGAGCAGAAACGGTCGAACTGTTCATTCTCCGTGTAGAAAGAGCAATCCGGGAACGAACTATCCAGACGCCCTACCGAGTCAAACTTGTCGTATGCTACCAACAGGTTGTTGCCTGTATCCGCAATCGCTTTAATGTGCCGCGGAGCTATGTATCCCGCTGCACCGATCAATGCAAAATTCAATTTCTTATCCATAGTTTCTTAATTATATTCTTCATTTTCTGCAGAACCAGTTCTTGCCACCATTCCGCGCTGTTGTTCGTCCATCGCTGAGGGTGTGTTGTTATCATCACATGCGGCGGTAACACACCTGCGGAAACGGCTTGAAGCAGTTCTTTGGTAGTATGCCATGTCCATCCGCGGGTATTCCATTCTTCCTGGTATTGCGGTATTTTGTCCCGGACACTCACTTTGTACCCGTCCCAGCAACGGCCTGTGTCTGTCAGATACAGCACATCGCTAAAATCGGTATCCATATACGGTTCACCTATTATACCAAGCGACTTGTAATCATGGACTTTCCAAAGGTCTTTTCCGTCATATTTGCTTGTCGGAGCGCCATGCATGCAAATCGTCTCTACCGCATAATACCTGCGGAAACAGTCCAACCACGTCTCAAAATGCGCATATGCTTTCTCCACGTCTCCGTTGCAGAGACTCATATCCTCGTAATGATAGCCTATTTCATGTCCCAGCAACGCGATAGCACGGATTGCGTCCGGCGAAAATGCCCCGCTCTCCGATGTCCGGAAATAATACGTTGCCCGCGCGCCGATGGAGTGTTCTATCTGTGCCGTCCGCAAACTGTTCTGCGGTTTGGCATCCACGTCGTGCCGGAGAATCACGAATTTATCAGGTCTCTTCCCTTTGCAATACTCCGCAAAGGGAATTAACTCATAGCCTGCTTTCTGCAGTCTCTCCAACAATTCACGATATATGTCCAGACTGAAATCTTTCATCGATTACCTTTCTGCGCGCATCGGATTTTCCAGGAAGTCCTTATATGCCAGGCGAATACCGTCTTCCAGTTCGGTCTTGTATGTCCAACCTAAAGCCGTTGCTTTGCTTACATCCAGCAGTTTGCGCGGCGTGCCGTCAGGCCGAGTACTATCCCATAAGATTTCTCCTTCATAACCGATCACTTTTGCCACCAATTCTGTCAATGCCTTGATTGTCAACTCCTTGCCCGTTCCTGCATTGACAGTCTCATTCCCGCTGTAGTTATTCATTAGGAATACGCAGAGGTTCGCCAGATCATCCACATAGAGAAACTCTCTCAGCGGCGCGCCAGTCCCCCAGCAGGTCACGGACTTTGCCCCACTCTCTTTGGCCTCATGGAAACGGCGGATCAATGCAGGCAGGACATGGCTGTGCTCCGGATGATAGTTATCATTCGGACCATACAGGTTCGTCGGCATAACAGAGATATAATCCGTTCCGTACTGCCGGTTCAGGAACTCGCAGTATTTTAGTCCGCTTATCTTCGCCAACGCGTAGGCTTCGTTCGTCTTCTCCAGTTCGCCTGTCAGCAGACAACTCTCTTTCATCGGTTGTGGCGCCATGCGAGGATAGATGCAACTTGAGCCAAGGAATTCCAGTTTCTTGCAGCCGTTCTTCCATGCCGCATGAATGACGTTCATCTCCAGAATCATGTTGTCGTACATGAAATCTGCCAGCGCATTCTGGTTGGCTACAATACCTCCCACTTTGGCTGCAGCCAGAAACACATACTCCGGCTTCTCCGCCTCAAAGAACGCTTCTACCGCATCCTGGCGGCACAGATCCAATTCTTTGTGCGTGCGGGTAATAATGTTGGTATATCCTTGTCTCTGCAGTTCACGCACAATCGCACTTCCCACCATGCCGCGGTGGCCTGCTACATATATTTTCGAGTTTTTCAACATATAATCATTGCATTTTTAAAATCACAGGATAATATACTGCATATTATAGGGTGTACCGGGATACGTAATTGACTCTTAAATGAGTGCTAAATGAGTCGTAAATGACCCGTTAGTAAATCGATAAACCCTTTCGATACAAGTATTACTTATCCACTCCTTTTTCAAGATATTCGGCGAGATTGACTTTTCGTATCTCAGCCGCTGCGTCGTCTGCTGCTATCTTTTTCATATCGTGAGCAACCATCAGTTCCACAAGTTGCTCAAACGTGGTGCTTTGCGGATTCCACCCCAGTTCGCGTTTGGCTTTGGACGGATCGCCAAGCAGGTTCACCACGTCTGTAGGACGATAGAAATCCGGACTTACAGCCACTACCACATCTCCGATCTGCACTCCTTTTCCTTGGGCGAGTGCCGGCGAGAGGCTTTCAACGATGCCTTTTTCGTCTATACCCTTTCCTTCCCATCGCAGTTCGATGCCCGCGTGGTGGAATGCGAGCGTAGCGAACTCACGGACGGTATGCTGAACACCCGTTGCAATCACAAAATCCTCCGGCGTGTCATGCTGCAAGATCAACCACATACACTCCACATAGTCCTTGGCATATCCCCAGTCGCGCAAAGAATCCAGATTGCCCAGATACAGCCTGTTCTGCTTGCCTTGCGCAATACGTGCCGCCGCCAATGTGATTTTTCTGGTCACAAAGGTTTCTCCGCGGCGTTCCGACTCATGATTGAAGAGAATGCCCGAACAGCAGAACATATTGTACGCTTCGCGGTATTCTTTGATAATCCAATAGCCGTACAGTTTCGCAACCGCATAAGGACTATACGGATGGAAAGGTGTGTTTTCGTTTTGCGGCACCTCCTCCACTTTGCCGTACAACTCGCTTGTCGAGGCCTGGTATATACGGCAACTCTTCTCCAGATGGTTTGTGCGCACGGCTTCCAGAATACGCAGCACTCCTACTGCATCCACATCTGCCGTAAACTCCGGTGCATCAAACGACACCTGCACATGACTTTGCGCCGCCAGATTGTATATCTCATCCGGCTGCACTTTACCTACCAGTTTCACAAGCGACATCGAGTCGCTCATGTCTGCATAATGCAAATGGAAATGCGGAATCCCCTCCAAATGGGCTATACGCTCACGATAATCAACCGAGCTACGGCGTATAATACCGTGAACTTCATATCCCTTTGCCAGCAAAAACTCAGACAAGTAACTTCCGTCTTGTCCCGTAACACCTGTTATTAATGCGATTTTAGCCATAGCAATCCAAATTAGGCTGCAAAGATACAACATTTTTTTAATATACGCAAGTGCGCGCGCGTTTTTCCTAAAAAAAAAATATTATTTTGCATTTTTAGTAAAACTTATTTGTTTGTATGCATAATTTGTTGTACCTTTGTACGAAATTTGGACTAATAAGCAAAAATATGAATATTTCTTACAATTGGTTAAAGCGCTACATCGCGTTGCAGGACGACGCCGAGACAGTAGCAAAAATTCTGACATCTATCGGTCTTGAGGTAGGTACAGTTGAAACCGTAGAGACCATAAAGGGCGGTTTGAAAGGTCTGGTAGTCGGCGAAGTGTTGAGTTGCGAACCCCACCCTAATTCGGATCATTTACATCTGACGAAAGTCAATATCGGAGAAGGCGATCCTCTGCCTATCGTCTGTGGAGCGCCTAACGTAGCGGCAGGACAGAAAGTTATCGTCGCCACTATCGGCACCGTTCTATACGACGGAGAGGAATCGTTTACGATCAAAAAAGGCAAGTTGCGCGGCGAGGACTCGTACGGAATGCTATGCGCAGAAGATGAGATCGGCGTAGGAACCGACCATGCCGGAATCATTGTGCTGCCTGCCGATACGCCGGTTGGCATGAAAGCGGCAGACTACTATCATATAGAAAACGATACAATCATCGAAGTGGATATTACTCCGAACCGTTCGGATGCTGCTTCGCATTTCGGCGTGGCACGCGATCTGTACGCATACTACAAGGCGCACGGACAAAATATCGCATTGACGAAACCGTCCGTAGAGGCGTTCCGGATCGACAATCACGAATTGCCTATATCCGTCAGCATTGACGCTCCGGAAGCATGCCCTCGCTACACAGGAGTCAGCATCAAAGGCGTAGAAATCAAAGAAAGCCCGGAATGGTTAAAAAACAGTTTGCTGGCTATCGGTTTGCGCCCAATTAACAACGTGGTGGATGTCACCAATTTCGTGCTTCACGAATGCGGTCAGGCGCTGCACGCTTTCGATGCCGACAAGATCAAAGGAAACGCCATTCATGTGCGCTACGCGAAACAGGGAGAGAAATTTACCACCCTGGATGGCGTTGAACGTGAGATGAACGAGCGGGATCTGATGATTGCAAACGCAGAAGAGGCGATGTGTATTGCCGGTGTATTCGGTGGCTTGGAGAGCGGCGTGAGCGAGAAAACGAAAAATGTGTTCCTCGAGAGTGCTTATTTTGATCCTGTTACCATTCGTAAGACCAGCCGCCGTCACCAGTTGCAGACCGATGCCTCTTTCCGTTATGAGCGCGGCTGCGACCCGAACAACACAATGTATGTGCTCAAACGCGCTGCATTACTGATTCAGGAAGTAGCAGGAGGACAGGTAGCGATGGAGGTTTCGGACAATGGACAAACTGCTTTTGATCCATGGCCTGTAACGATTGATATTCAACGTGTTTACTCGCTGATAGGGAAAAATATCGGTGAAGACACTATTGAGACTATTCTGCACGCGCTGGAGATAGAGATTAAAGAGAAGAAAGGTGAAGTATGGCAGTTGGCTGTACCGCGCTATCGCGTAGATGTGCAACGGGAATGCGACGTAGTAGAAGATATACTGCGTATATACGGATATGACAACGTTGAGTTCCCGGAGAAACTGAATACCAGTTTGGCATATAGCCCGAAACCTAATCCGGAGCTGTTGCGCCGCCGCATAGCGGAACAATTGACAGCACAAGGATTCAATGAGATTCTCAATAACTCGCTTACAAAAGTATCCTATTACGAGCCGTTGGAGCAACTGCCCTTGGCTAAATGCGTGAAGATCATGAATCCGCTTAGTCAGGATCTGGGTGTTCTTCGTCAAACCCTACTCTTCGGCGGATTGGAATCCATTGCCCGCAACGTCAACAGACGTAACAGCGACCTCATGTTCTACGAGTACGGAAATTGTTACCACTACAGTGCTTCCGTAAGAGAAGGAAACGACGAGAATCCGCTGCGTGCGTACACAGAAGAACCGCATCTCGGATTGTGGCTAACCGGCAACAAAACCGCCCAGAGTTGGGTTCGCAAAGAAGAAAAGACTTCCTTCTTCCAACTCCGCGCATATGTGAACAACATCCTTGTCCGGCTCGGTGTTAATCCGGACACTCTGAATATAGAACCGCTTGATAATGAGTTGTTTAGAGACGGATTGACATTAAAAGCCGCTAACGGAAAAGCAGTAGGATTTATAGGTATCGTAGATCAAAAGACATTGAAATGCTTCGATATTGAGCAAGAGGTTTATTATGCCGACCTGGAATGGAACCAATTGCTGAAACTGAACAAGCAATACAAAGCCGTCATTAACGATCTGCCAAAGTATCCGGAAGTAAAACGTGACTTTGCTTTGTTAGTTGACAAAACCGTCGAGTTCGCCGATTTGGCAAGAGCCGCTTTTGCGACCGAACACAAGTTGCTGAAACATGTCTTCCTCTTTGACGTGTACGAGGGTAAGAACCTGGAGGCAGGAAAGAAATCCTATGCTTTGTCATTCATCCTGCAGGATCCCGAGAACACCCTCAAAGACACCCAGATAGAAGCAGTTATGAACCGCCTGAAGGCCACATTTGAAGAGAAATTCAATGCTACCCTCCGCTGATCAACAAGAGATATTGAGACGTCGCACATTCGCGATTATCTCACACCCGGATGCCGGTAAAACGACATTAACCGAAAAACTCCTCCTCTACGGAGGAGCGATTCACGTAGCCGGAGCGGTTAAGTCGAATAAGATTCGCAAGACAGCCACCTCGGACTGGATGGAGATAGAGAAACAACGTGGTATATCCGTGGCAACTTCTGTCATGGGATTCGACTACAACGACTATCATATCAACATTCTTGATACCCCCGGTCACCAGGATTTTGCTGAAGATACATTCCGTACGCTGACCGCAGTGGATAGCGCGATTGTCGTGATCGACAGCGCAAAGGGCGTAGAGACTCAAACGAGACGTTTGATGGAAGTATGCCGCATGCGGAAGACTCCTGTCATGGTATTCATGAATAAGATGGACCGTGAGGGAAAGGATCCTTTCGATCTGATGGATGAAGTAGAACGCGAATTGCAGATACATGTCACTCCTTTGACGTGGGCGAACGGGCAAGGTTTGAAATTCGAGTCCGTATTCGCACTCAACAACCGCCCGTCGAATATTACCGGGAAGTTAGCGGAAGATTTAGAGATGGTGGATGGAGTGTATCCTGAATTTGACAAAGAAGCATATCTTCGTGGCGAGTTGGCGCCGGTCTTTTTCGGCTCTGCTTACAAGACCATCGGAGTACAGGAGTTGCTGGATTTCTTTGTGGTCAATGCTCCATCTCCCCGCCCAGTAACAGCTGAAGAACGAACGGTAGAACCAATGGAGGACAAATTCACGGCGTTCTGCTTCAAGATTCACGCTAATATGGATCCAAACCATCGCAGTTGTATCGCGTTCTTCAAAATCTGCAGCGGCAAGTTCCTGCGCAACACCTATTATTATCACGTGCGCAAGAACCAACAGATGCGGTTTGCCGCTCCTACCTGCTTCATGGCCCAGAAGAAAGAAACGGTTGATGAAGCCTTTGCAGGTGATATAGTAGGTCTGCCGGATACCGGTAATTTCAAGATTGGCGACACACTCACCAGCGGCGAATTACTGCATTTCAAAGGTTTGCCTTCTTTCTCGCCCGAGATGTTCAAATATATCGATAATGCCGATCCAATGAAGCAAAAACAGTTAGAGAAAGGTATTAATCAGTTGATGGACGAAGGAGTGGCGCAGTTGTTTGTCAGCCAACTGAACGGTAGGAAGATTATCGGAACTGTCGGTCAATTGCAGTTTGAAGTCATCCAATACCGTCTGGAACACGAGTATCAAGCCAAGTGTCGCTGGACACCGCTCCAGATGTATAAAGCCTGCTGGATCGAGAGTGATGATGCTGCGGAACTGGATATGTTCAAAAAACGCAAAGCGCAATATATGGCGACCGACAAGGAAGGACGCGACGTGTTCATGGCGGATAGCGCCTATGTGCTCTCCATGGCGCAGCAGGACTACAAGCATATTACGTTCCATTTTACATCGGAGTTTTAGCCGCAACACACCGTAATTTAAAACAACAATATTATGAAAAACAGATCACTTCAAATTCGCCTCATTGTGATGAACTTTTTAGAGTTCGCTGTCTGGGGCGCGTACTTAACCTCTATGGGTACATACCTTGCTACGCATGGTATGGCAAATAACATCGGATGGTTCTATTCCATTCAGGGTGTTGTCAGTCTGTTCATGCCTGCCCTGATGGGTATTGTAGCAGATCGCTGGCTGCCTGCGCAAAAAGCACTCAGTCTTTGCCACGCATTAGCCGGAATATTCATGGGCGCAGCCGGCTTATACGCATACACCGCAGCAGACGTTCATTTTGCTACCCTATTCTCGTTATACACAATCTCTGTAGCATTCTTTATGCCTACAATAGCGCTAACCAATTCCGTTGCCTTCAATGCGCTGGTAAAAGCGAACATGGATACGGTGAAAGATTTTCCGCCTATCCGTGTGTTCGGTACAGTAGGATTTATTGCTACTATGTGGTGTATTGACTTGCTCGGTTTTCAGGCAACGCCATGGCAGTTTGTAGTCAGCGGCGGTCTATCACTCCTTCTGGCTGCTTACTCGCTTACCCTGCCGGCATGCGAGATCAAGAAAGCGGAAGGCAATGTGGATCTGGTTGAGGCTCTGGGATTGAAGGCATTCACGCTCTTTAAGCAAAAGAAGATGGCGTTGTTCTTCATCTTCTCCATGATGCTGGGTATGTGCCTTCAAGTCACCAACTCATATGCGAACCCGTTCATCACTTCATTTGGCGCGATAGAAGAATTTGCCAGCACTTTCGGTGTGCAGCATGCCAATATCCTGATTTCCATTTCCCAGATTTGTGAAGCTTTGTGTATTCTGGCTATTCCTTTCTTCCTGAAGAGATTCGGAATCAAGAATGTGATGCTTATGGCTATGTTTGCCTGGGTATTCCGTTTCGGTTTCTTCGGTGCCGGCAATCCCGGATTCCCCGGTGTCATCCTCTTTGTACTGAGTTGTATCGTATACGGCTTTGCTTTTGATTTCTTCAATATATCCGGAGCCCTTTATGTAGATCAGGAGACAGAGCCGGCTCAACGCTCGTCAGCGCAAGGTCTGTTCATGATGATGACCAACGGATTGGGTGCTACTATCGGTACGCTCTCTGCCCAGGCTATTGTCAACAAACTGGTTTATGCTGAGAGCGTAACGGCTCAAGGTCCGCTTGCTGTTTGGGACGGATGGAAAGAAGCATGGTATATCTTTGCAGGCTTTGCTTTGGTAATAGCTATCCTCTTCTGGATTTTCTTCCCCAAAACACCTGTCAGCAAGGATATCGAAGTAAAACACTAAAATGGCAAATGGCCAAATGGCTCAATGTACCGCAAGGAACTTACATATTATTTCTCGACACCGATAGCGTATATTGTCATAGGATTGTATCTGTTGGCAATCAGTCTTTTCCTCTGGGTCATTCCCGGTCAATGGAATATCATTGATTCGGGATACGCCCAGGTGGACGGGCTTTTTCAACTCAGCCCGTGGCTGTTCATGCTGCTCTGTCCGGCATTAACGATGCGGCTATTATCGGAGGAACGTCAATCGGGGATATGGGATCTGATCCGGACCAAACCGGTTTCGCTGTCACGGATCATGCTCGGCAAATATTTTGCGGCATGGACATTGGTGTTGATAGGTCTGCTACCCTGCTTCGTTCATTATTTTGTAGTAGCATATATGGCTGAACCGATAGGAAACCTGGATAGTGGAGCTTTTATGGGGTCATTTATCGGACTTATTCTTCTCAGCGGTACATTCATGGCTATCGGCTTACTATGCGCCACATTCAGCAAAAGCCAGATTGTATGCTTCATCAGCGGAGCACTATCCTGTTTCGTGTTTTATTGGGTTCTGTTCCAAGACCACTACTCTTCTCTTTCCCGCGGAGTGCTGGATTTACGGGATGTTGTTTTCTTTGTATCTATTGTCTTGATATTTATCATAGCCGCTATAATTTCCATAGACCGGATTACGAGAAAGTAAATAACCGGTTATATACCACAAATATAAGATGACAAGAATAGGTCTTTTGTCTGATACTCATGGATTGCTCGACAAACGTGTATTGGAGCATTTCAAGGATGTAGATGAGATATGGCACGCAGGCGATATCGGTTCGGACGAAGTGTTAAGACGTTTGCGAGAATTCAAACCTACTCGCGCTGTTTTCGGGAATATGGACAGCGGTGATGTGCGATATACTCTCTCCGAATTTTACCGCTTTCGCGTGGAGGATGTGAATGTGCTGATGACGCATATCGGCGGCTACCCAGGGAAATACAATCCTTGGCTGATTCCTATCTTCCGAAAAGCCGTAGAGCATTATGACGATCCGAATCAACGCATTGACCTATTTGTATGCGGTCATAGCCATATATTAAAAGTGCAATATGATTCCCAGTTCAAGTTTCTGACCATGAATCCCGGAGCCGCCGGCAAACAAGGATGGCAACCGTGCCAGACATTATTGCGTTTTACCATAGACGGAAGTAAGATAAATGACCTCGAAGTGATCGAATTGGAGCGAAAATAGGCATTTTGTAAAGTCAATTTTGCAAAACATGCTAAATAACATAAAAAAAAATTTGGTCATATGAAAAAAAAGCAGTACCTTTGCACCGGATTTAAGAAAAGAACATAAATCCTATAAGTAGACCAATCTTTTTTGTACCTTAAATAAACAGACTAATACCTTAGAAAAACAGGCGTCGCGATGACGACTGTTTTCGTTTTTAAAAGAACATTATTGATGCTACTCAATCCTAATTGCAAAATTAATTTAGGGCTTCGTGTCATTCACAAGCGCAAAGATGGTTATCATGACTTAGAAACCATCTTTGTGCCTGTTTATGCGCTCCATGATGAGTTGGAAGTGGAAGTTTCCGACCGTTTCTCTTTTACCCAGGAAGGAATTGCTGTAGATTGTCCGGAGGATGACAACCTGATCATCCGTTGTTATCGGCTGATGGCATCCCGATATCCTCAGATAGGAAATGTATCTGTTCGGTTTAGAAAGAATATCCCCTTCGGTGCCGGTCTTGGAGGCGGAAGCAGCGATGCGGCACACATGGCTGTTGCGCTGAACGAATTGTTTGGGTTGGGACTATCCAAGGAGCAGTTAGCAGAGGAAGTAAAACCTTTAGGAGCGGATTGTCCGTTCTTTATCTATAACACTCCCTGTTATGCCGAAGGTATCGGAGACAAGTTAACACCTGTTGATTTGGATTTGAATGACATACGGATTGTTTTGGTCAAGCCGGAAGAAGGAGTCAGTACGCGCGAGGCATACTCCGGTATTACGACGCACCCGGAAGCGGCAGGACAAATCAAATCATTCTTCTGTCAGAATAGAGGTCTTCGCTCTTTCAGCGGAAGCGGTCCTTTCATCAATGATTTTGAAGAAACGGTTTTTCCTAAGCATCCTGTTATAGGATATATTAAAAAGCGTCTGCTGGACGCAGGCGCTTTTTATGCATGTATGAGCGGTAGCGGCTCAACTGTTTTCGGGCTTTTTAAGAACGATACGGAAAGTAGTACCTACGCCGATCTGGCTTTGTTTAAGGAGGAGTTTTCCTCCATGGTACTGCTCGATGATACGTTTGGCGAGTGGAAGGCCTAACCCCCATCCGCGGTCTTTTGATGTGAAACCCGGCTCGAATATCCGATGCTGGGTTTTCTTTTCAATACCTTTCCCCGTATCCGATACATCCAGCATCAACTCATGTTCGTTCTCATGCAGTTGCAATACTATTTTCCCTTCTCCGGAGATAGCATCCACTGCATTCTTCAGCAGATTTTCTACCACCCATTGCATCAGAGGAGCATTTACCATTACTTGCCGTTCCGCCCCCGTCAGCGCGTTGTCATCTATTTGTATGCGGCTGCTGACGCGTGCACGCATATAGGAGACTGCATTTTGCACGACGGGCACCAAGTCCTCCAGTTGCAGATCAGGTTCGCTGCCGATTTTCTGGAAGCGGTCTGCTATCATCTGCAGACGTTCTATATCCCGCTTCATCTGAGGTACATACTCGTCGTTCGGATAGGTTTCAGCAAGCAGTTGCTGCCACGCATTAAGCGAAGAGATAGGTGTACCTAACTGGTGAGCTGTCTCTTTGCTCAGTCCTACCCACAAGCGGTTCTCTTCACTCCGTTGACCGGTTAGCATAGTTATCACGGCAATGGCAATAAAGATAAATATCAGTGTGAACTGGACATATGGCACATATCGCAAATTAGTAAGCAAACTGCTGTCGTCCCAATAGATATACTGAGTGGTAGATTCGTCTATCTTCAGTTCTATAGGACCATGTTCCCCTACTCCGTTTTTGCCTTCCGGTACATTTCTGCTCGCAAGCACTTTTCCTTCTGCGTCGCAGATATAGACAGGTATTGTGGTGTTCTTCTCTATGATAGAGCTGACGAAATCTATATCCGCGTCGTCGTCCGCAAAGATCAGTTGTCGCGTAGCATCAGCCCAGATGGCCATGTTTTTCTGCTCCTCTTCCTGGAGCGAACGGGCCAAGTTGTTGGTAAATAATACGGAAATAGCCACGATCAACATGGCTATTACCAATACTATTGTTCCTATTTGTCGGTTGGACATTCGAAATTACGAATTTTAAATTACGAATTACGAATTAACCAAGCATCGTCAGGAGCACTCCGGCAGCTACAGCAGAACCGATAACACCGGCTACGTTCGGTCCCATGGCATGCATGAGCAGGAAGTTAGACGGATTTTCCTCCTGGCCTACGGTCTGGCTGACACGCGCTGCCATAGGAACGGCAGACACTCCGGCAGAACCGATCAACGGGTTGATCTTGTTCTTGAGGAAGAGGTTCATGAACTTAGCCAGCAGCACACCACCGGCGGTACCCAGACCGAAAGCTACAATACCCATCGTGAGAATACCCAGTGTCTTGAGCGTAAGGAAGCTGCCGGCTGTAGCCGTCGCACCCACAGAAAGTCCGAGGAAGATAACAACAATGTTCATCAACTCGTTCTGTGCCGTCTTGGACAGACGTTCCACTACCCCGCACTCTTTCATCAGGTTACCGAGCATCAGACATCCGATCAGCGGAGCTGCATCCGGCAGGATAAGAGCCACGATAGCAGTAATGATGATCGGGAAGACGATCTTCTCTGTCTTGGAAACAGGACGAAGCTGACCCATCTTGATAGCACGTTCTTTCTTTGTAGTGAGTGCGCGCATGATAGGCGGCTGGATAACCGGTACCAGTGCCATATAACTATAGGCAGCGATAGCGATCGGGCCCAAGAGATGCGGCGCCAGTTTGGAAGTCAGGAAGATAGACGTAGGTCCGTCTGCTCCGCCGATGATACCGATAGAGCCTGCCTCTGCCGGGGTAAAGCCCATCCAGTTCGCACAAAGGAACGTAACGAAGATACCTATTTGCGCAGCTGCACCCAAGATAAGCGATTTCGGGTTTGCAATCAGCGGACCGAAATCCGTCATAGCTCCTACTCCGATGAAGATCAGACAGGGATAGACACCGGCTTTGACGCCGATATAAAGCACATCCAGCAGTCCGGCTCCTTTGAGGATCGCGCCATACGAGTGGTAAGCCGGGCTGTTAGGATCCAGGAATGCTGTCCATAACTCGTCATGGAACATTCCTGCTCCCGGCAAGTTGGTTAGCAGCATACCGAAGGCTATCGGCAGCAAGAGCAACGGCTCGTATTTCTTATGAATAGCAAGGTATAGCAGGAAGAACGACACCAAGAGCATTACGCCTTGCTGCCAGGTCATCTGCATGAATCCCATGCCTTGAAAAAATTCAATTATATCCATAATTGCATTTCAAATTACCATTTATTCATTTACCATTTGGTCATTTATTGTACCATTTGGTGATTTAGCCAAGAACGATGAGGAGGTCGTCCTGCATTACATTCTGGCCCGGAGTAACAGCAATCTGTTTAACGGTACCGTCCTGCTCTGCCATGATAGCGTTCTCCATTTTCATTGATTCAAGTGTCAGAAGCGTGTCGCCTTTCTTGACTGCCTGACCCTCGGAAACAAGCACTTTGATTACAGAACCGGGCAGCGGGCTCTTCACTTGCAAGCCGCCTGCAACAGGAGCTGCCGGTTTCGGAGTTTCAGCTTTCGGGGCTGCGGGAGCTGCTGCAGGTTTGGCTGCCGGAGCAGCTGCGGGTTTCGGAGCTGCTGCGGGTTTGGCAGGAACTTCTGTTTCTACTTCATATACTTTGCCGTTAACGGTTACGTTCGTTTTGCCGGCTTCTACTTCTTCTACTGCGCATTTGTACTCTGCGCCATTGATTTTAAATGTGAATTCTTTCATAAAATTGTTAATTTTCAAATTCGGTTTCTCAAAAACCGACATTATTCTTAGCCCTTTCGGGCACGATTAATGCGGTCAAAAACCGACATTATTCATTCCTATTGATTTCTCATTCCATGCCGTCTCGTGTTTATGAAGCGAGATCATAGCTGTAGGAATATCATGTTTTTTGTTTTGCGCGAGATAGAGCGCATAAGCGATAGCAACGACATCATCATTGCTTGCCTCAGAGATTGCCATGGCGATAGCAGCTTTCTCTCCTTCTGTAGGTTCGCCTACAGCTTTCTGAGCCGGCTTTTCTACCGGTTTCTCGGCCTTTGGCGCGCGCGGAGCGGTGGCTTTCTGCATGACCCATCCAAAGAACTGGAGGATAAACACCAAGCAGAAAAGCAACGCCAGCACGATGCCAAAGCCCAAGCCGGTTACTATCCATGTCTCTGCTGTTACTGCTAAAAGTATCATAATTACAGCGGTATATTAGAGTGTTTCTTCAGCGGATTTGTCAGGCGCTTTGTCTGGAGCATCTCGAACGCACGGATGATACGGCTACGGGTGTAGCGCGGCTCGATCACGTCGTCGATATATCCGCGGTTGGCTGCCTGATATGGAGAAGCGAAGAGGTCTTTGTACTCTGCCTCTTTCTCGGCAATGAATTTCTTCTTCTCTTCCGGATCCTCGATTGCCTTGATGGCTTTTGCCTGGAGGACACCTACTGCACCGCTTGCGCCCATTACGGCGATCTCAGCGTTCGGCCATGCGTAGCACATGTCACCACGGAGTTGCTTGCAACTCATCACGATATGGCTTCCGCCGTAGGATTTGCGAACGGTGATAGTTACCTTCGGAACGGTCGCTTCGCCATAAGCGAACATCAGTTTTGCTCCGTGGTCAATGATACCTGCGTACTCTTGTCCGGTTCCGCAGAGGAAGCCCGGAACATCTACGAGGGTCAGAATCTGGATATTGAATGCGTCGCAGAAACGTACGAAACGTGCGGCTTTGCGGCTTGCGTCACAATCAAGCACACCTGCCAGCCAGCTCGGTTGGTTAGCGATGATACCGGTAGAACGGCCGTTGAAACGCGCGAAACCGCAGATTACATTCTTGGCGAAGTCCTTGTGAACCTCCATGAAATCACCGTCGTCCACGATGGTGTTGATGATCTCATGCATGTCGTACGGTTTGTTCGGATCAGCCGGAACGATATCGTTCAGGTTGTCGTCCACGCGGGTGATATCATCGGTGCACTCTACAAGTGGAGCCTCCTCCATGTTGTTCTGCGGGATGAAAGAAACGAGACGGCGTACTTCAGCCAGCGCCTCTTCCTCCGTAGCTGCTACGAAATGGGTCACACCCGATTTGGTAGCGTGGATCTTGGCGCCGCCGAGTTGCTCTACGGTCACGTCCTCGCCTGTTACGGATTTTACAACCTTCGGACCGGTGATGAACATATAACTGTTCTGCTCGGTCATCATGATAAAGTCCGTCAGAGCCGGGCTGTACACTGCTCCACCCGCGCACGGACCGAAGATAACACTGATCTGCGGCACTACGCCGGAAGCCAGAATGTTACGCTCGAAGATCTCTGCGTAACCGGCAAGGGCACATGCGCCTTCTTGAATACGTGCGCCGCCGGAGTCGTTCAGACCGATGATCGGGTCACCGAGTTTCATTGCCTGGTCCAGCACGTTGCAGATCTTCTGAGCCATCGTCTCGCTCAGCGAACCGCCGATGACGGTAGCGTCTTGCGCAAAGACGAATACCAGACGGCCGTCAATTGTACCCGAACCGACAGCAACGCCGTCACCCAGGAACACTTTCTTCTCCATGCCGAAATCGTGGCAGCGGTGGGTCAGGAACATGTTCACTTCCTCAAACGAACCTTCGTCGAGCAGCATGTTGATGCGCTCACGGGCGGTATAAGAACCCTTGGCATGATGTTTCTCAACGGCTGCTTCACCGCCTCCGGCCATCGCCTTCTCGCGGTTTTCTACTAATTTTTGTAATTTTTCTGTATCCATAAAAATTATAATATTTGATAATTTACAATTTGAAAATTTGAAGATTGAATCTACAAATACCTCATACCGGAGATATCCGAATTTTTAAAGTATTTAATAAAATTATAGATAGAAGTATTTAAGTTAATAGACCTGTCAATGTATTCCTTATATTCCTCATCGGAAATAAATTCCACATCTCTGGCGCGATGTAACTGACTGCGAACTTCTCCACAGAATCCTTTTGCGATGTATAAGAATTGAATAAATTCCTTATTGTTTTCCTTCTCAAATCCCTCTGCAATATTATCATTATAGATCCAGCTGCAGCACGGATTTGTCCGCAAAAACGATAATCTTTAGAGAATGGCTCGGTTGACGTCAGCCGGTATATATCTTTTGCAAGAATACGTGCTTCCTGCCAAATAGGTAAATCCTCAAACCTCGACCAAGTTGCCATAATCTTCAAATTTTCAAATCCTCAAATCTTCAAATCCCTTAATCCGGTTGTTGGCAGAGCTCGGTCAAAACACCCTTGGTGCTCTTCGGATGCAGGAACGCGATCATCAGGTTCTCTGCACCTTTGCGCGGAGCCTTGTCGATCAGTTGGATTCCGGCTGCTTCGCATTCAGCAAGTGCTTCTGCTACGTTCTCTACATTGAATGCCACGTGGTGTACGCCGCCGCGACCTCCGTTTTTCTCAATAAATTTAGCGATAGTGCTCTCCGGGCTCGTCGGCTCGAGAAGCTCGATCTTCACTTCGCCCACTTTGAAGAAAGCGGTACGAACTTTCTGGTCCTCAACGACCTCGATGGAGTAACACTTGTTCCCGGTCAGGAACTCAAAGAACGGTGCAGCCTCTTCAATGGAAGTAACTGCGATACCTAAATGCTCAATGTGCGTAGGTTTCATAATGAAAATTATTATTAGTGTTAATTTTTAATGTATTCAACCTTCATATTTCGCAAAACACGAAATCGGGTACAAAGATACAACAAAAAATTGACATATGCAAGCGCGCGCGCGTTTTTATTCAAAAAATGTATATTTTACGAAGCCGGAATTTGGATATATGGAAAAAAAGTATTATCTTTGCAACGGATTTGGGAGAAACTTTTCTTTGCGACCTTTTCTTGCGTTTTTTCTCCCAATGACGTGCCTCGAATATCCCCCTAATCACCCCGTAATCACCCCCTTATCACCCCCTTTTGAGTGCTTGAAACCTCTGTTTTTTTCTTGTGGAGGAATAGGCTCGCCGGTGCATCGGCGAGAGGTTGACGGATGGCGGAATGAGCGGGCAATTGAATTGCCCTGAAACTACCAAGAAAGAAAAACGCCGGATAATATCCGGCACAATGGACGTTGAGGGATCCGGCGGCAAAAATGCCACCGAAAGGAACAACCGGCATTAAATGCCGGGCTAATGGACGAAGGGGAAATAAAGCGGAGCGAAACTCCGGCAACAGAGATGCCGGACACAGGACACCGCGGGGCAGAAGAACGCTGAGCGAGGAAAAGGAAAGGACGCGGAGCGTAAACAACAAAAAGGGGATAGCACCGCAGGTAAACGACCAAAAGCCGCACATGGATGGGCGGCGCATAGACGCTAATATATGGGCGGGCAATGCTATGAGTAGTTGTGTTTGACTATGGGCCTGGCGAAGCCCATAACTATGCAGATAGCGTATATACCCTTCGGAGCAAGCGCTCCCATGCGCACATACTTTCGCGTACCCCTTCGCGAAAGAATGGCTCCGAGAGGGTATATACTGTCTCCGCGCTTGCGCGGAGGGCTTCGAGTGGAGGGAAAAGCAGTGGAAGGGCGAGACTAATGAGAAATTATACCTAATGAGTCCAAATCATGAGCAAGTTGGATAGAAAATAACTCTGACCCCAATTTGGTTAAATGAGTAGCATTATAGAAATATGTTGTATCAGCACAAATGTCTGTATAATTATAATCTAAAATTGGAATTTGATATTTGTCTGCTAGTGTTTGGTAAGTATCATATACTTCTTGCATATTATCAACTTTTGCTGTAAGTCCTGCATAAACCGGAGAGTAGCAAAAAATAACTTGAATTCCATCTTCTTTTCTTGCTTCTAAAAAATCATCAAACATTTTAAGTGTACGTTCCTCTGCTTTGAAATGGCATGAATTCATATCATTGTAAGCTTCTCCATCCCATACACGTTCCAATCCTTTATATCCTTTGTATAATATCATTTCGTATGACGATGCTTCTTTCATGACAGAGAAAAGCCCTTTGTATGTAGTGTAACGATAAATTGGAAGATATAATTCCATAAAAGATAAAGGTTCTACTTGACATATTTGTTTACGTATGTATGGATTAAGCAAAAATGGGAAAAATTGTTCTCGCTCATATCCAATAGTCCATCCAGATAGCGCTGATACGTAATCAATGTTAACTATGATATATTTAGGTTTTACTTTCTGGTAATGCTTAAATACGTTATACTTAATAATTTGTCTATTCAGGCATGAGCCATCAATTCCTAAATTGTATGAGTTTGTTTGTAAAACACTATCCAAGATAAATGGGCTATAATGTACCCACGCACGAGAACTACCCATTATTATGACGTCAGCATTTAGTTGAGTATGGACAATATCATTCCATCCTACATATTTACGGTCTCTATTATGTTGAAATTTTTTAGAAACATAGATATCTAAGCACAAGTTGATGGCATATAGTATTATGGCCATCAATAAGCATATTTTAATAAATTTTTTCATTAGAATTGAGAATATATAAATTGAGAAGGAGTGGCTGGTAAAAAGAATATTATCATTTCGTAAATAAGCACAAATATAACGACTCTATATATTGGCTTCAGTTGTGAAATGTCTAAACCATGTTGTTTGTTGCGCTGGATCCATTCTATAAATAACATTAGCATACATGACCAAGTAATAGTTCCTATGCCATGCTGAATAAAGAAACGGTAACTTGCGCGGAGAGTGCCAAATTGAAGCATACCACAGATATATTCCCATGCCTGAGTGATTGTTTCAGCGCGGAAGATGATCCAGCCGAGGACGACAAGGAGGAAAGTAAAGAGGATTTGGAGGGATTCTTTCCATGTGGGCAAGAATTGTCCTTCGGCTACTTGGTTCGTGTATTTGCGGTTTTTGCCAAGAAGGATGAGGGGAAGGAAAAGGATGGCATGGTATGCACCCCAAGCAATGAAGGTCCAATTGGCACCATGCCAGAAGCCGGACAAGAGGAAGATGACAAAAGTGTTGCGGATGATGATTAGTTTTTTGTAGCGTTCGGGGTGCTGGATGTGGGCTGGGACTTCCGGACGAGAACCACCAAGCGGGATATAGATATAATCGCGGAACCATGTTGTCAAAGAGATATGCCATCTCCGCCAAAACTCTGCGATATCGCGAGAGAAATAAGGATTGTTGAAGTTGCGCATCAGTTTGATGCCAAAGAGTTTGGCTGTTCCAATGGCTATGTCACTATAGCCGGAGAAATCGCCGTAGATTTGGAAGGTAAAGAGAACGG
>ERZ842401.1219-NODE-1219-length-37482-cov-6.426136_pt1 | contig 37482 bp, 42 predicted proteins | sample MGYA00521270_ERZ842401 | MGnify/ENA primary metagenome ERZ842401 (study PRJEB31892, sample SAMEA3878208) | bioreactor metagenome | biome: Moose rumen | place: Sweden | collected 2011-10 | study: EMG produced TPA metagenomics assembly of the PRJEB12797 data set...
TTTCCCTACACGACGCTCTTCCGATCTTTGTGATTCAACTTGTTGATTATCTTGTTGATTTTCAGGTTCAGAAGTTTCTTGATTATTAACTGGATTATCATTACTTGGTGCTGGTTTACTAGAACCTTCAGCCATTTTTTTGATATTCTCTACATCTTTTAAAGTATTAGATTTCTTTATTAAGAACTTAATTCCATTTAAATTAGTAGTAAAATTATATATTCCTTTATCAATAAGACTACTTAAAAATCTAGGTGTACATAAAGAGCTTCCTTCTGGTAATAAAAAAATAATTTTATTAGCATCTAAGCCACTTACTAATACCTCATATGTTTTTACATCAGTATACTGTTTTAGAGCAGTAACATCTAAAATCATCTTACTATAGAAAAAATTCTTAAACATATCAACTATTTCTGAAGGCTCAAAAACACCATTAATATTCTTAATGATGTCAACATCGATATTAGATAATTGATTTTGATTTTCATTAGCCACAATTACGTTCATAATTATCTACCCCAATTTATACTAATTTAACAACTTCCCTTTGAATCCCTCTCGATTGTCTTAGTATCACCAGTTACAAAGAATGCACTTATGCCACGACGACCTGGATTATCTGGATCAGTACCTTCAATATTTAAAATATTTTCTAATATAGGAATACTGATACTAATCCTTGTTACCACATGGTAGTAGCATCTAGTCTTCATGTCATCAATATCATTTACCTTGATACCCTTAATACAATATAAACCATTTATACCAGTATTTTCATCCCCAAGACAATCAAAGTTATCAGGCTGATAACCAATACTCTTAGCATAATCATCTATTTCTTTACCACAAGTATCATTTGGGCATACACCTTTATACTTTTCATAAACAGTGATAATTTTATCCTTCATTCTAAATGCTTTTGTATAATTAACATTGTAAGCTAAGTATCCTAAAGCAAATACAATAAACACAACGATAATGGCAATATTTACAGTTCCACCTAAAGCATCTCTCATTCTATATCACTCCCCACTACCTACTATGAAGGCTTTCTTACAGCTCTTGTTTCTCCAGACACCTGAAAAAACTCAAGCCCCATTATCTTATTCACAATAGGAAAATTAATATCCACTTGAGTTACAATTTTATAGCACCTATATAGAGCACTACTCTCACCAGTAGATGCACAATCTACCCCATCAGGTGTTGCACAAAACAAATTACCAATTGATTTTTGTCCATTATGACAACTTATATTTACTGTTGGCCTATAATTGATATGAGCCGCACGATCACTTATACGGTTAAAGCATGCTTTATCTGTCTCAAAGCAACCAGATCCTTCATATTGCTCAATAGTAGCTATAACATAATTTTTCATTCTAAATGCTTTTGTGTAAGAAACTGTAAATGCAAGAATGCCTTCAACTATAACAAGAAAGATTAAAATCAAAAATATATTTAAAATTCCTCCAAATGCCTCTTGCATTTACACATCACCTATCTTTCTCAAAAACTATATTGTTCCACCAGTATTACTCATGTTATTACGATCGTTAGTATTAATATCATTCCATTGATTGTTAATACCATTCTTAATTGGTCCCCACATGAACCAGAAGAATGCGATTACTGCTCCAATCGCAATTAAAGTAATTACAGTTAAGTTTAATTCTCCTGTAGCTGCTTTCATTAAGTATCCCATCCTTTCTATAATCATCAACTATATACATTATAACAAATATATTTTTTTTTAACAATACTTTTTTTTTTAAAACATCATCATCATAGATATTAAAATTACAACCATGACTCCAGCACCTGTAACTACAAGCATTATCATAGTCTGACTTTCCATATGGTTAAGTCTTTCTTTATATTTTGTTTCTCTAGCTTTATTTTGTAAACTTGACACTGTTCTAGAGAACATCATAAGTCTTTCTTGTTTTCTCTCTTGAGAACCAATACCTAAACGATATAACAGTCTCATCATTCGCATTGAATCTCTAACTGGATAAGTATTGGCAAATTCCATATAAGGATCAACTGTCGCATCACCAGAATTAATTCTATCAATCATTCGGCGAAGTCCTGGTTTAAATATATCAGGGGCATCACCTATTGATTTACCAATAGCTACCGGTACAGTATAGTGTTGAATTAAGATTTCCAAACTCTTTAAGTAATATGGTAGCATTACATCTATTTCATGTAAATGTTGCTTATAATAGCTTTTTAATTCCAAATAAGGCATTTTAAATGCTCCAGCTGCTACTACAAGGGAAAGTACTAAATTCAAGAAAAACTGTGAATTAATTATTTCATATGAACTATTATTTGATATTGTTAATACAAATACTACTAAGAAAGCAATAACTGCTGTTGAAACTCTTTTTGAGTATAATTGATTAACATCAACATCTTCACCATACCTAGCATATACTAAGAATTGATAATCATCTTCTTTTAATGCTTCTAAGTATTTTTGGTTGTCAGCAAAGAATTTATCTTTATCAATAGTATTATTATAAACTAATATAAATAATATAATTGCTCCTACTATTAATATCTCCATTATTCAGCACCTACATTCTCATTATAGTATTTTTCTCCTTTTAAAAGGAAATATGTATTAACTATTAATACACCATGCATTAATAATTGAACATACCATCGTTGTAATAGTACTAAATAAGTATCTCTTCCCAATAAGTACTGAACTAACATAACCAACAGATATAAAGTTATACCGAATGTTAAAAAGTTCTTATGGAAAGAAGATCTCTCAATTCTATCACGATAAACACTCTCTACTAGCATATCGATATCCATTTGCATATTTTCTAAAGAATCAGCTGAATTTTGAGCACCTTCTTTAGTTATTTGTAAGAATAATTGATGCATATTCTTAACAATATAATATGGATATAACTTACTCATATAATCAAGTGCTTCGTCAATAGTACCATTATCATAACTCATTGTAATCATCTGTCTTACATCACTAAGTACTGGATCTTCTAAGATACCTGAATTAGCAACACCTTCCAAGGCTTTAACAAATGATTGTGTAGTAGCAAATTCCATAATAGTATTTGAAGTATAAACTTGTACTTGTTCGAATAAGAATTCTGAATATACTTTTTTGCATCTCAAATATGTTATATATGGTACAAATGATACTGCAATAAAAGCATATATAATACTTATAATCAAATTATAAAAGTATAAATAAGTTACAACTGCTGCAAATCCCGCAAATAGTGTTACTTGAATAGTATATTGTCTAGGTGTATATTCCTGACCTAATTGTTTAGTCTTTTCACGAACAACTTTAAAGGAATATGGAGCAAATCTGTCATACATTCCTTGAACTTGCCCTACAACATACTTACCTACATTATCACCTTTATAATTACGATATAGATAAATACCTACAACAAAACCAATTATAATGAATAATTCTGTAAAATACATAACATCAACTCCCTTTATCCTTCCAGTTTCGCAATATTAGGTAATGGACTTACTCCACTAACAACATTCTGAACTTGGGAAGCTACATTATTATCAACCATTGAAGTAACTGCTGGTGCTGCAGCTAATTGAACATCACCGTTATTAATAACCGGTTCACTAGCTTGTCCTTGTTGAACAGGTTCTTCTGATAATGTTGGTACACTTGCTGCTGGCGCCACAATTTGAGGGGCTGCTTGAGCAGCTGTCGTTGGCTCATTCTGTTGTTTATTTTCAACAGTTTCTACTGGAACATCAACTTTTGCTGGTGCTTGAGTCTCAACTTTTGCAGTTTCTTGGGTAGCTGGTTGATTAACAGCTTCTTCACTTTTATTATTAACATCTGATTGCTCAGATTCATTATTTTCATATTCTTCTTGAAGGACTTCCTTCATTGGTAATTCATCAGGTAAATCTTTAATAATACTTTGAACCTCTAGATTTTGATTTTCAATGTATTCAATCAAATGTGCACTAGGTTTACACATCATTGGTTTTCCAAATATTTTTTGATATATAATCCTAGATCTAGGAACATTATCATCATCAACATAGAACTCTGCAACCTCATCCAATTCACGATGGAATTTACCATATTCTTTACTATAGAAAGCTTTAATATGTACACCCAATTGAATATAACGATATATTGTTGTTAAGAATTGGTGAACATCCAAATCTGTTTCCATTAACGAATATAAACGGTAAGGTATCGCAGATGCTTTATCAGCATGGATTGTTGACAAAATGTTATGTCCTGATGAAATAGAGTTACGTACAGCAGAAACAGCTTCTGCAGAACGAACTTCTGATAATAGAATCCATTTCGGATTCTGACGCATACAAGTAACTAATACATCAGAATATGAAGCAACATTATTAGTTTTCATTGCTACTATATCTCTTTGTGGGAAAATTCGATCTAAGTGAAGCTCTAATGTGTCTTCAATAGTTATAATCTTTTCATTAGTTTTTGTATGACTAGCTAAATACTTAACAAATTCTGTTTTACCAGAACCAGTTTCTCCAGCAACCATTATATTACAATGACCTTCTACACATCTTATTAAAAAGTCATGTATGGCTGGAGTAAAATAATCTTCTTGAATTAATTTTTCTTTCTCCAATCTAATTTTAGCTGGAGTTTTACGAATAACTAGTGCAATTCCATTGGTAGCAATAGACTGATGAACGAAATTCATACGTAACTCAGCAGACTCTGCATCTAGGAATGGCTTTGCATTATTAAAAGTTGTTCCCATTACGTTTGAACATTGAAAGGCCAACTTCTCAACAAAATCTGGAGTTGCCCCTTCAACTTCTACACGTAAAGATCCCTGAGTTAATGAACGAATCCATATCTGTCCGTTATTATCATAGGAAATATCGGTAATATCATCATTGTCTAATAGAGAACGAAATGGTCCAAAATCCAATTTATCAAATATATTTTCGTTCATTTAACTCACATCCCTTTTTATTTTTATTCTAATTTTCTGTCCAATAAGTATTCTTATTGATCCATTCTTTTAATTGTTCACTACTAATCTCTAACTCTCCTGGTTCATCTTTAACACTTTCGTTAGTAGGAACTAATACTATATTAGTATCATAAGTTCTCATGTATCCAGCTTTTGAAAGTAATACATAATACTCTTCTGGTACAGCGAAAACGATCATTGCTGGTGTTCTTCCTTCATCAATATTTTGGAAAACAGGGCGTCCAGCAGAATCTTTAACTGCTAATACTTGAATATTAGACATTAATTTACCATACATAATCTTATTAGCATTAGCTCTTTCATCAGCAGTAAGTTTATCCTCATCAGCAACTTTATAAACTGCCTTTAGCCAAATGTCAATATAGTTTCCTGGATATACTGAGTTACCATAAGTAGTCGCAATATTAACTGGTAAATTGTATAATACATATCCTTTTGGATAATCTAAAATTATATTAGCTGGTAATTGTTCTTTTTCAACAACTGCACGCTTATAGAATAAGCTTCCTTCAGGAATTACCACATCAGCTGCTGAATACTTATCAATAACATCACTCTTAGTTCTAATTACGTCACCTTTTAACATTGAAGGTGGAACTTCTCTAGTATCAACCATTGCTTCAGTTATTTGAGTTCCTGCAGGAATTTGTTCAGATGCATAAGGAACAACAACTGGATTAATAGCTCTATTAATTCTCATTGTATATGCAATATATAAAATAAAGATTGCTGCAATAACTCCTACTACAGTTACTGTATTTTTATTTTGCATAAATTTTTTAAAACTTGTAGTTAAATTTCCCATTTTATCCTCTCACTTTCCTTTTAACTTTCTCTTACGGCTTTACAAGCCTCTTGATTTTTATCCTGCAATCCTTCTTCTACAGCAAGGTTTGTCAAATACTTAGTTTCTAGAATTGCATCATAACTAGTGCTAATATTTTCACTAGTATCTTGACCACTAGTATTTCCTCTAGCTTTAACTGTAAAAGCTGTCATTGAATCAACTTTTACACTTACCTTTGGAGGTACTTCATTAATATCGTAAAAACCTACCTTATATCCTCTAGTGTTATCAACACTATCAGCGAATCGATAAAGAAAGCTCTCAACGAACTTTTCTTTATCTAATCGGTAAACTCCACAAGTACGAAGATAATAAATATCAATTGAATCTTCGATTGCAGCATCAGTAGTTTCTTTAACTAAATAATAATCTAATTCACTACCGGTTGAATAATTTGTTAAAACATTAATTAATAGTAAGGCGATTATACTTAACAAGATAATTCCTACTGTTAACATACCTTTATTCATAAATTATTCCCCCTTCCCATCATGTATTTTACTACATGTTTCACTACTATAATTTTCAACATTGTTACATCCAATTGCTCCTTCTCTAAGGATTTTTGATCCTTCAGAGAATATACCACTTCTAATAACATCACTTTGATATGAAATCATACCGTGGCGTGTAACCATCTCACCTTTGTAATCACTATAATTCTTAACTTTTGATTTTAACTGTCCTAGAACACTTCTAGTTAAATTAAACTCATAATCAAGATTTTGCTCACTATATAAATTAGTATAATATTCTGGACTTTGAATCTTTTCAGCATACACTGAAGGTAAACTTTGATATTCTTTATTTTTACCATTTTCAGCAGTAATATCTGCATTCTTAGACCAGTTGAATCCAGGAGCTCTCTTGCCATCTGTTCCTTTAGCATCTGGGAACAAGTTTTTAAAGTCTATTGTTCTAACTCGATATGCAGTTATTTCATCAGAAGAATTTGGTGTATTACATTTTTCGTAACTAGTTGAGCTATCATCTTTAGTTTCCATACCTTTTGAATTTAAAGCATAGAAACAAGATATATCAAAACTCCATCCATAGTATCCGAACATTCCAGTTGAAGCATTAATGTTCCATCTCTTAACACCATTAACATCCCAACTTTCAATATCATCTTCAGAAATACTTGTTGTCGTTGGAAGTTTAACACAATAAACTCCAGTTGAAGTCTCATCCATTGATGTTGTATGAGTAGCATCATAATATCCATAATAATACTTCCACCATTTAACATTAACATCTTGAGCATCTAATGGAATACAGAATTTATTGTCTTTTTCTTTCCATCCAGTAGTACTATCAGGAACTTTAAATGAAATTTGACCTGTCTTCTTATTTATCCATGTTCCAGGGAAACTCCATCTAGTATGATATTGAAGACTCTTTCCACATTTTTTGTAGCATCCTAAATAGTTTTTATAATTTAGAATAACACTATCTTGTCTATCTACTACACCTTGATTAGGAGTACAATTTTCAGCTTTTCCATTACTTATTAATTCATCAGCTGATACTGTATATGGATAATCAATAGTTTTAATTGTTCCTTTACTATTTTTATAATCTGCAGAAATCTTAAATGTTGCTGTTTTAGTCGTACATGAAGCAGATGCCTTACATGCATTTATTCCAACTCTATAACTCTCTAAATTATCCAAATAATCATCAATAAAATCACTCTTATTTACATAATCATGTCTATTACATCCAGTGAAGAAGCATGGATCTTTACAAGTAGTTGTATTGTATAGTCTTTTCTTATATCCTGATTCTGGAACATAGTGTCCTCCATGTGTTAAGTGATCACGATATGTTCTGCCTTTTTCGAAATATTTATAATAATTAGCATATCCACTACCTGACCATTGTATCTTTGTGCCAGAGAAGTAATGATGGCCAGAAAAACTGTATTCAGTTGAATATATTTTTTTAGCTTCATCACTATAATCACTTGAGCTAGTTTTATTACTAGAATCATTTTCATATACTTTTTTATAACATTTTTCGCTACACTTTTCAGTATATTTACCACCATCACATGATTTAACACAAGCTTTATACTCATCAGTAGCACCTGCTTGATGTGTATGACCAGGGATGTCATTACAATATGGTACAGGTACACAGAATGGTGGATTAGCTGGTGGAGGAGTACCCTCCATACTAGTAGTACATTTTACTCTACTAGTGACTTGTACTTGATATTCAAAGCAAAGACCAGCTTTAGATGCAATTGGCGGACCATATTTAACTTCTACAGCCTCTTCACATTTTTTGCTACAAAAATTATTTACCTTTATTTCTTTAACTTTAGGATTATCTAAAGAACCCCATTTTGAATATAATTTATAAGTAACACTTGATTTTGATAAATCATATGCATAATAACTTTGTGTATTAGCATCTATATTATATGATCCATCAGTTTTAAATTCTAACAAGTTAGAAAAATCTGTGCTCGAATTAGCAGTAACCTTACACTTCATAGAGAAGGCTTTTCCTTTAGCTCTAACTAACGCTCCATACTTTCCATTCTCATCAATAGCCTTATAGAAATTACCAGTTCCGTCAGCATAATAGAAGTTACCTGCCGCTTTAGCAGCTCTTTTTACTTTATCAAAATCAATTAGCCAAGGGTCCCCATTAACATCATTATTACCCGTGCCAATACCATTACCTTTCAAAGTGTTATATGTTTTCCATGTTGATAAAGCTTTTTCAATTACTTTAATCATTTCACTTTCACTAAAAACATAAACTGCCTTTTTACTAGAATCAAAACAACTTGGAGCAATAATACTATAATAACTTCTTGCATTTGTAGAACTATCATATTCTTTTAAGATATCAGAATTAATTTTTCCATGATAATTGCTACCTTCTCTAAGAGCTCTACAAACACCATTATAATTACTACTATTATCTTCTTTGAATTTTGATTGATCCCTGGAAGAATAAGGAATAACTATTTCAAAATCACCAGTATCAAAAGTTGCAGTACTTTGTCCTGCCGCTTTTTTTCTTGTAAAATCAGGTAATGAATCACAAGCACCACTAGCTTTTGATAAAGCTAATTTAACAGTTGCAGAATTACCCCTAGCGCTATCTTTAATATTTAATTTAACAGAACTAGTAGCACTAACAACTCCTTTCTTACCGTCTATAACATAGAATCCATCAGCATCTTTGCTAAAAGAATTGGTAAAGAAATTAGTATCAATTCTTGTAAATCTTAATTCTCCGTGTGATGCTTTAAAAGTAATTGCAGTTCCATTTTCGTTCCAATCATATTTTATATGAAAATAATTTTTAAGCCACTCTAAATTAGAGTTTGTACAATCTGTTGGAGGATTAGTAGAACTAGTACTTGCTATAGCTTTAACGGTAGTAGTTGGAATCATCCAAAACAATGACATTAGTATCACACTTAGTATTACCCCGTTTAAACTTCTATGCTTCATCATCTGAATCTCCACCTCTCATTACAGTTTGAAAATTAATATACTCTTGAGTTTTATTAACTTTATTCAACTTTATTTTTTCTTTATCCCTTAACAGTCTACCTACTACAACAAAATGTATATTATTAGACTCTCCATAAATATTTGTACATGTATCTAAAGAAATTATCTTATCATTTTCATTAACATCAACATTATAATCATATAAAGTTGAATCTTTTAAATCAGCTAAATACTTTTTCATTTTCTCTGTAGAATATTCTTTTTTATTATAAACATCCAAATCTGATCCATCAAAGAATGTTACTGCAAATATCCGATAAACATAGTCTTTTTCATTAAAAGTATATTGAATAAATTGATTGTCTTTAGCAAAATCATAATAAGCAAAGCTCATAAGTTGTTCAAATCTACGATGATTTTTGTTTCTAACTAAAGGATGCGTTGATAAATTCTTGATATTATGACCAGATATATAAACAATATTATTGAGTTTACTATAATCGGCCTCAGTCCATGCAAAGTCTTCTGTTTCATAAGTAAAGTTATAATCAGGAGCATATAGAATTGGTAAATCTATATTAGTTCCTTGAACTCTTAACCATCCAACCGTTTTTTTGTCGGCTAGATTATTTTTTTGACGTTTTACTAAAGTTGATGTTCTAGACCGAACTCTATAATCCGTATCTGTTCTTATCTCATAAATACCAACACTAATCACAAATATTAAGAATATTACTGAAATAGTAATCCATTTTATAGCTTCCTCTTGTTGCTTTTGATTTTTTTTCTTTTTTCTCACTTCTTATTCACCTACTTTTTCACCGTAAAAGGATTCATTTTTGTCCCTTTACCACTATTTACCAAAACATTTTTATCGAAATATGCAGCCGGTCTAATACCATATGTTTCAAACGTTGAATCAACACCATACATTACCGCACCAATTTCACTCATACCAGGATTTTCAACATCACTAATAGTTGAATTAACCATCCAATATGAAAATATTAAAGGATCTTCAGTAGTTGCACTAAACATTTCATACATATTCGGAGCAAAAATCTTGGTTTTATATTTCTTTGTTTCTACTTCTTTTTGATAATTTGGTTCTTCGTGATAAATAGGAACTTCTATTTCATGATTAACAAAATACTTAGTATCTATAAATTCACTAGAACGATTATTAATAATATAGCCAATATTTCCTTGTTGTTCTGGATTATAAGTTAAATTACCAGTTAACTTTTCATCATAAGCTATTATTACCGGATCTGCTCCATCATATAAAGATTGTTCACAAATAACTTTTGTTGTACCATCTTTATCAACATCAACTATTCTCCATAGCATTCCACCATAATTTATATACTCACCAGTAGTTCTAGTATTCAATGCATCATTTTTCTTCACATTTATATAGTCTTTTAACTTGTATGGATTTTTTTCTGTTCCATCACCAGATATAATCAATGAATCACCTTTAATAGTAATTACTGGTCTTATACCAAAATTATGAACCTTTTCAAAAGCCATATAATTACTAGTTGTTCCATAAAAATATATTCTATTAGCATAAGCATTTTTTGTATCTTTACTATTAGACAACCAAGTAATCGTTCTTCTTTCTAAATAATTACCATCCACTGCTTTTGCTCTATTAATATCATCAATAGATAATATTCCAAATTTCTTTTTAACACTATAATTATTACATTGTGTTGTATCAAGCGTTTTATCAGTAATGTCCATATTACAATACTTTGCTTCTACAATTAATTTCTTAGAAGCATCGGTTAGATGAGCTTCATAATATTTAAACCACTCATCAATAGCATCATAATTGACATTAGCAATATCCTTATCAGCAACAATCTTAACATCATTACCATTAACACCAATTATTCTAAAAAGCATATTTGAAAAATAAATATAGTTTTTAGGGTTCATTCCTAAATAGTAATCAACCTTTCCCGTTGCTTGTTTAACGGTAGAAGCTAATTTTTGAACAACAGTTACAGTTCTAGTAACAATTGTTTTATTATTTAAGCTATCAAATGCTATATAGTTAATCTCATAAACCCCTACTTTAGATGTATCAACTTTACCTTTAATAGTAACATCTTTAACATTTAATTTACCATCTGAGTTATCTACTACACTTTTAATACCTGGATCTGTATATTTAGTTCCCAAATCCACAGTAATATCTTTATCACCTTGTAACCTTATCTCTGGACCTTTATGATCAACTACTGAAGTTAATATTCCACACTCTAAATAAGTATAGTACTTATATTCTCCATTCACTCGTTTTACTTTAATCCAACTATTGGAAATAGAACAAGTTTTCTTAGAATATGGGATAAATACATCCTCTTTTAATAGAGATTTATCATACAATGTGCCAAGTCCGATTGTTTTAACTCTTTCACCAACTGGAAGTTCATTACTATATAGATCAAAATATCTTTTAGCAGCTTCTTCTGCTTTCTTTTCATTTCTATGAAAAGTAATCATTGGAGAAACAATTAAAAACCAAACAAACAACCCAATAATAGCTATTGTAATAGCTATTTTCATTTTATTCTTTAATGCTCCACTCATAAATGTCTCCTTATTTCAACTTATAAGTATACTTCTCATTCCTAACTGTATAGACAATTGATAAAGACTCAGACTTAGCCATCTCCTCTGGAACTAAAGTATAAATACTTTTTCCTTGAGCTTTTTTCTTAAACGGATATTTAAACTCTACAGACTGTTCCATCTTACTATTATCTATATAAACAATTTTACCATAATTAGCCGAAAAGTCAACCATGTCTTTGCCTTCAAAATTAGTTGAACCAAAATCAATTTTCAACACTACATAGCCATCATTAGCAGTGTAATTTTCTTTTTCAGTATAACAGTTTGTTGTATTACAAATTCTAATTGTATAAGCTATAGTTTTAGAAAATTCATATTTATCTAAGGAAATAACTTCTTCTTTTGGTTTTAAATTAAGTTTTAATTCTTCACCTAATTTTTTAACTCCCTTATCTTGAATTTTGCTAACATCAGTTATTTTTAATTTTATTTTTCTAAGTATTCCATTACCCTCTTGGTAATAAAGAGAAAAATTATCTTTGTTTATATCTTTGCCAACTTTAAATATGACAATAAATTCATCTGTTTCTCCTCTTTTTAGCTCTTTAACATTGTCATATGCTTTACCTAAATCTTGAAATTCTTTTTCGTAAGTCTTACCAGTAGTAATAAAATCACTAACCCCACTTTTTAAATGGAAATTATCTAATTTGATAGTTCTACTTTCAGCATTATTTTTAATAGTCAAATCAACTACAACAAAGTTACTATTTTTAGATATGACTTCACCTTTATTATCCTTGTCAGTAAAATATGACTTATTAATTTTAATTGTATAACCATTAGCTGAATAAAAGTCACCTTCACTATAACTTTTATTAGTAATAAATAATGTTTTAAATACACTAAACACTATAATTACACCAAGAATAATAAAAACAGCATTACAAATTCTTTTATGTTCTAGATAAAAGTAATTAAGGTGCCTAACTACTCGGTTATATAATCTAATGAAAATATTTTTATCTATTTTGATTCTAAGTTCTACTTGTTCTCGATCTTCTTCACTTAATTCTAGAAATTCTTCATCAGAAGTAAAATTAAATTTATTAAGGTCAATTCCTAATAAACGCATACCAAAAATGCCTGAAACTCCCATGCTTCCGACAATCAATATAAACAATAAATCTCTAGAAAATCTAATATCTGTAGCTGCAATAGTGTTATTATAGTGACTAAAGAAACTACTAACCATATTTAAAACAAAGAATAAGAATATAAACTCAATAATTGGAACTAGATACATTTTCCAAGGTTTTTCTTTCCTTTTAAGTAATAGCAGTAATAGAAAACTCCCAATAATTAGAATAAAGATTGCTACATACAAAAGAATAGTAATATGCTTACTAATAGGATTATTTTCTAAATCATAAGTACCAAAACTCATAAAGTCGCCAATAAAGTTACTTATACTGAATAACTTAAATAGTACATAAAGGCTTACTATTAATAAAAAGGCATGTACTTTTTTAAAGTTTTTTATAAGGAATGCATATGGTTTACGTATAATCATTTACAACACTCTCCCTATTATCACTATAAATAAGTATACAATACTTTTAATTATTTTGAAAGAAGAATATAAAAAAATAATTATTTTTCAATAATTATTTTCAAAGTACCATTATTAATATCTTCAAGTATCTTCTTAGATAATATTACTTCTATCGATGTATAATCAAGCTTTTTATTATAATTATAGGTTTTAACAATACCACTATTAGTAAGTAATATTACTTTTTTTAAATAATAAGTATCATGGCTATTATTAATAAATTTTAAGTTTATTAGAAAGCTTTCTCTATTTGAAACATTAAGATAATGCTTAACGCTTTCTATTGCCTTTGTACTATACTCTATTCTTTCTCTTTTATTATTATTAATCATTATCCGATAATCCATTGACTCAATAAGATTATCATCCCTATTAGGTGATGCTTCTTCTGTAATTATTGGATAATTACTTGTTTTGTTTGTAATTATCAGCAAAACTCCATAAATTAACAATACCACTGTTCTTTTCATATTTCCTCCACAAAAAAACTTATTCCTTTTTAGAATAAGTTATCTGCTTTAAAAATATTGTCGAAAATTATTTTATTTCAATTATTTCAATATCATAACTTCCATTAGGACTTTCTACAGTCACAACATCCCCTACTTTATGATCAAATAAAGCTTGAGCTATAGGACTTTCATTAGAAATCTTTGCTTCAAATGGATCAGCTTCTTGAGATCCAACGATTTTATATTCATCTTCTTCATCATCATCAACATACTTAATAGAAACAGTGTTACCAATTCCTACTTTATCTGTTGAAACTTCTGAAATAATAGAAACATTCTCTAACATTTTTTCTAATTGCTTAATTCTACCTTCAATTTGAGCTTGTTCATTTCTTGCTGCATCATACTCAGCATTCTCTGATAAGTCTCCTAATGATCTCGCTTCTTTAATAGCCTGTATATTTTCTGGGCGTTGTACATTAATTAAATCATCAAGTTCTTTCTTTAATTCCTCTAAACCTTCTTGAGTTAAATATACTGTATTTTTATTTCCCATTTTTATCACCTCATATTTTGTATTAATATAACGCCAGTTATCATATTAACTTGACATAGTATATCACACATTTTTTTCTAATTCAATAGTTTTTTTAAGAAATCTCTTTCAAAAAAATTAGGCATATTATAACATAAATCTCTCAAAATATCAAGTTATTTTTCAATTTCTCTTATAAACATTTCATCAGTCATACCAGCTATAAAGTCTATAACTTTACGCTTATTATTAGTATTATCTAAATAATTTTTATCTTGACTATTCAAAAAATGATAAATTGCACTACTTTCATTGTTAGTATTAATGTCATTCAAATATCTGTCAAATAATTTGCGCATACCCTCTTTATAGTAAAGTATTTGTTCCTCAGTCATACTTTTACTATAAATATATTCATAATTAAACTTCTTTAATTTAAATAAAGCTTTATATACCTCATCACTCATTTTAATATATGGCTTATCCATACTATTATTAATAATATCAATAATTATTGTATTAACAATTTCTTTATTAGTTGAACCTAACACTTGAACTACATCATTAGGTATATCCTCTCTTTTTATTTTGCCTATTCTAATAGCATCTTCAATATCTCTTCCAATATAGCCAATAATATCACTGATTCTTACTACACAACCTTCTAAAGTCATAGGATGATTTTTATTAGACTTCTTTATATCTTTATATGAATCATTGAATTCTTTTAAGAATTCTTCCTTATCTTTATTTACTGGAGTATACTTAGAATCTAACATTTCACCATTATGACACATTATCCCATCCAATACTTGAATGGTTAAATTTAAACCTTTACCATGGTTTTCTACTATCATTAAATGCCTTACACTTTGTATATTATGTGCAAAATACTCATTTAGTTCTTCCAAAGATATCTCATTTAAAATTGCCTCTCCAGTATGACCTAATGGAGTATGTCCAATATCATGACCTAATGCAATAGCTTCTATTAAATCTTCATTTAAAGATAAGGCTCTTCCAATTGTCCTAGCAATTTTACTAACTAAAGTAACATGAGTTATTCTTTTACTAATATGATCATTTTCTTCTCTAGTAAAAACCTGAGTTTTATCTAAATATCTAGTATATGATAAAGAGTGAATAATACGATCAATATCATGAAAAAACTCTGGTCGAATATCCTCTTCATCTTCTCTTAACCTAACAGCATCACTATTCCTACAAGCATATTTACTAAGATATTTTTCATTATTTAAAAAATTATTCTTAGCTTCTTCTAATATAGTCATATTATTCACCTTTTCTTTCAACTATTTTTAGCATTGAATACTCTGGTATTTCTAAATCACTATCTACTTTTAAATAATAAATATTATCGGGATGTCTAGCTACATCTAATTTATTCATATCTTCATCAAATAGTTCTTCAACAATAAAACTAATATGTTCTCCATTAGGTGTAAATAATTCTACTAAGTCCCCTACTTCAAAATAGTTCCTTTCATAGAATTTTAATAAATTGTTCTCGTATGATATAACTTGTCCTAAATAATCTTGATTAGATACTTCACTTCTTCCACTATAATATTGATCTGTATAATCTGCTTCTTTCATAAAATAATGTGTTGAAGTTTCTCTGTTGGCTACCCTATCTAATCTTTCTTGTAGTACTTCCATAATTTCTGGAGTTAGTGTTTTATCATAATACCTATCTATTATTTCTCTATATGTACCAATAACAGTAGCTAGATAATATAGAGAACGCATTCTTCCTTCTACTTTTAAACTACGCACTCCAATATCTATTAAATCGCCAATATACTCGGCCATATTCATATCTTTCAAGGCCATAGTAAATTCTTTTTCATTTTCATTTTCAAATGAGAATCTACATACTTGAGCACAACCACCACGATTCGCATCACGATTAGTTACATAATTTGATAAAGCACATCTTCCACTAAAACAAGTACACATAGCTCCATGAATAAATACTTCGATGTCACAATTCACTTGATCAATAATTTCTTTTATTTGTTTTTTGGAAAGTTCTCTTGCAAGTACTACTCTATCTATTCCTTCATGTTCAAAATATTCTATTGCTTTATAATTACTTGTTGAATTTTGTGTAGATAAATGAACTTCTACTTTAGGGAAATTAGTCTTTATATAAGAAATAATAAATGGATCACTAACAATAAAAGCATCTATTCCTGCATCCACTACTTTCTTTATATAATCTTCTACACCTGACATATCTTCATTGTGGAAAACAATATTTAAAGTTAAATGAACCTTTTTCCCCAATTTATGTGCAAAACTACATGCTTCTTTAATTTCCTCTAAACTAAAATTATTGGCATTAGCTCTTAAATTATATTGTTCTCCTCCAATATATACTGCATCAGCTCCATATAAAAGAGTTACTTTTAATCTTTCTAAGTCTCCAGCCGGAGATAATAATTCTATTCTTTTCATTTTTTCACCCTATAAATAGTCTTCTTAAAAAAGAAGTTTGTACTATCCCCTAACTTTTTATATTTAGAAATGTATTTATCATCATTACATTTATCTTCAATATACTTTTTAGTATCAATTACTAAATCTTTAAAATTATCTATTCCATATTCTCTAAAAATAATATATTCACAACCAGCACAATATAAATCTTTAATAACACTAGTACCATTAGTGATCTTATCTAAGAAAATACTAGTACCATTACTATCTTCAATAAATTCATAATTTGTATCAGTTACTTTCTCTTTAACAGTAATATCATTAGAAATAGTTTTTCCTAAATCTTTATAATAATTAGTTACTAATTTTCTTTTAGAAAAAGCTACACTAGGTTTACTTACTACTTCTACCATACTAGTAATTTTACTTTTATTAATAATTTCAATTATTTCATCTAAAGTTATTTCTTTACCAAGTAAAGCATACTTAACACCATGATTATAGTAATAATCACAAGTACGATAATTATTAACCATATGTGTTTGATTCCAAATTAAATCTACTTTTAAATCTAATTCACTTTTTAATTCAAGAATAGCTAAATCATAGAAGAATATTCCTTTAATATCTAATTTGTCTAACTCTTTTAAGATCTTAGTTATATCTTCAATGTCTTCATTTAATAAATTCTTGTTTATTTTAATAAATAGTTCACAATTACTATTCTTAGAAATTTCTTTTATTTCTGCAATTGAAAAAGAAACTATACTTTCAACTGCATAATCTTTTAATGGTAATATTATTCCATCTGTACATTCACTATACAAATTATTTTTAGTACTTGGTTCAATAAGTAGTTTCATAAAACACCTCGCTCATATTATATTACAAAGTAAAAAGAAAAGAAAGAACCCTTTCTTTATCTTGAAACTGCCGTTGATCTAAATATTTTCCAAAGAGGCTTACTAGATTTACGGTAATCCTTACTTGTTCTTATACCTAATTTACGACTCATAGCATGTACTATTTCATTTCCATTTCCAGTCATCATTGCCCAATGGCCATGGTACATAACAATATCCCCTGGATGATGTGGAGCATTAGTAACATCAAGAAAATATTTTTTGTTAAGCAACTTACTATCATCATTTGAAGGAACATCAATACCAAAATGTTTATAAACACCTCTTACAAAACCTACACAATCCGTTGGTGTATAATTAGGACTTCCATCCCATTTTCCACCAAGCTTATAAGGTTTGCCAATAAATTGTTTTGCATAAGCAACAACAGCTCGCTCCGTTGGCGTACCAGATACAGTAGTATCTGCTCCACCGGTAGTACCTGTACTAGCTTGTGGAACTCCTAAATCATACTCATCAGGTTTAGGTAATATTGAAGTAGTTTTCTGATCATCATAAGGACTAATATATTTACTAGTTTGTCTTGCTAACTCTGCTTTACTTTTTGCTTGATCCCAACATGCCTTTACACTGAAATCACTACTTACCAATCCCATTGTAAAATTAATAAATACGGGTACAAAAAATACTATTGCTGCAGCAATAAACTTATTTATTAATTTCTTAATACCTTTTTTCTCTTCTGGATTCATCACTAACTGCATTAATTCTATCGTTGCCCAAACTATTAGAATTATTGGTACTACTAATTGAATTAAGCCCATTACTTTTCTTGCTGTATCTATGATTATTACCAATCCATGATCACTACAACAAGTTCCTAATGTTCCACTGCAACTTAGTATTTGCATCTTACCACCTCACAATTAACTTTTATCAGTTTCGACTAATAAAAATTCAAAGTGTTTAGATTCAAAATATTCTTCATCACCAAAGATAGAATAAAATACAAATGGACGATAAGCAATTAAATCCCCATTCTTAATATAATAATGAACATTATCTAAATAATTAGAAACATCACGATATCCCAAATAACATTCATAATTGCATTCTTCTTCAGCATAATATCCTTCTTTTACCAAATCTGAATAATACTCTTTAAAGCCATTTTCAATTATCTCAGAAACCTCTTCTTCAGTTATTCCAAAAAAATCTAACAAACTTTCATCAGATATCACTTTCTTAGTATCTAAATTAATATTATATGTTCGAAAATAAATCTCTGGAGCATACTCTTTTTGATAATCCATTACTTTAACAACAACAGATAAAAGAATACCATTTATATTATATTCGTAAGTAACAAGAGTTTTATCACTATCTAAATAACCCTCAACAAAACTATCTATATCCTCATTTACTTTGTTGACAACATCTGACTTTATATTAATATCTGGAACATATTTAGGAAAAGTCTCATCGCTCTTTTCAATTTTTGAATAAACTAAATAATTATTTTTATCGCGTTTAATATTATTAAAATTATTACTACTATTAGAAGTCCTATATACAATGATTACCAAGGTAATTAAAAAAAACGCTCCTCCAATAATAAAGGCTTTTTTTGTACTGTCTTCCAACTGAGAAAACCTTTTTTTTAGCTTTTTTATAGTCTTATTCATAATAAGCCTCCTATACAACCCCATTTACTCTAACAATTCCTATTAAACGTTTAACACATTTACGATAGTCTTTACTAGTTATAACTCCATACTTTTTACCTGCGGCATGAATTATTTCATTCCCATTACCAGTAAGCATCGCATAATGCCCATCATAAACTACTATATCTCCTGGATGATGTGGAGCATTTGTTACTACTGTATATTTTTTAGGATTTTTCATATACTTATCTGTATTCTCTGTCCAATCAATAGTTATCCCAAAATGCTTATAAATACCTTCTAAAAATCCTATACATGAAACAGGAACATATGGTAATTCTCCATTCCATCTACAACATCTACTATAAGGCTTTCCAATGAATTTCAAAGCATAAGCAGCAACGTCTTCTCCATAAACTTTACCGTCAGCTCTAACTCCTAGAGCGGAAGTGTTAATATCAATATCACTATTAGAATTTTTTTCTTTACTAGCTTCATAATCATCAGGCTTAGGTAATATCGAAGTGGTTTTCTGATCATCATAAGGACTAATATATTTACTAGTTTGTCTTGCTAACTCTGCTTTACTTTTTGCTTGATCCCAACATGCCTTTACACTGAAATCACTACTTACCAATCCCATTGTAAAATTAATAAATACGGGTACAAAAAATACTATTGCTGCAGCAATAAACTTATTTATTAATTTCTTAATACCTTTTTTCTCTTCTGGATTCATCACTAACTGCATTAATTCTATCGTTGCCCAAACTATTAGAATTATTGGTACTACTAATTGAATTAAGCCCATTACTTTTCTTGCAGTATCAATGATTATTACCAATCCATGATCACTACAACAAGTTCCTAATGTTCCACTACAACTTAGTATTTGCATTTTACCACCTTACTTTTTTACACTAACAGCCATGCCATCTCCAATATCTAAAAATTCCGTTTCATATTTATCATTTTCTTGTAGAAAAACTTTATATTCTCTAATTTTTCTAACTAATTGACGTAAGTTTCTACTAATATTCTTTTCTACTTCTATATCTACTAGTCCATGAAAATTCATATTATCTGTAATAATAGTTCCATTATTAACTAGATTATTTTCAAATTTTTCGAAAAACTTTCTATTTTGTGCTTTAGCTGCATCAATAAAAATTAAATCATACTGCTCATCTAATTTTACATTAAAAGCATCATTATAAATCAAATGAATTCTATCTTCTAAATTAGTCTTTTTTATATTTTTAATTGCTTCTAAATAACGTTTCTCATCTCTTTCAATAGTTGTAACTTTAATATCATCACTTACTCCACACATCATAATTGCAGAATATCCAATAGCTGTACCAATCTCTAAAATATTTTTGATTTTATTTTTCTTTATATACTTAAGTAAATAATGTAATCCTCCTTCAGTTATTATTGGAACATTATTAACTTTAGCATAATCTTTCATTTTTTTAATCATGTCATTATTTAGCATAAAATTACCAAATCCAATCTCCATTTTTCTTTATTTCAGCAACTTTTTCATCGTGTTCTTTATTAGTTCTAGTATAGTATATATTTCCATTTTTATCAGCAACGAAGAATAAATAATCACTATCAGTTGGATTAATACTTGCTTCAATACTTGATAAACTACAACTACAAATTGGTCCAACCGGTAATTTTCCTATCATATTAACTGATCTAGTATTATATGGATTATCTCTTAAAAACTCTTCTGATGATAAATCACTAGTCATAGGTTTTTGTAAACCATAATAAGTAGTAACATCACTTCCCATATTCATACCTGAAGACATTCTGTTCTTAAAAATACCTACTATCATCTTTCTATTAGTAGTATTAGTTCCCTCTAATTCTACAACAGATGCCATAGTAATATAATCATGGGTATTCTGTGATAATTCAGTACGATATTTACTAAGTTTACTATCTGTTTCTTGTAAAACTTTTTCAATTATCTCTTTTACTTCAACATCTTTATTTTCAAAATGATAAGTATCAGGAAATAAATATCCTTCTAATGGATAATAAATATTACTATCTAATATTTTATCAGTTAAAAACCAATATTCACTAATTAATTCTTTAGCATACTCTCTATCTTTAAAGACATTTATTACTTCATCATAACTATGATTAGTTTCAGTAGAAATCAATTTTGCATAATCAGTTATTCTTTTACCTTCTTTTAAAGTTAAAACAACTAAATTAGGATTATAACTACTACCTTTTTCTAAGCTATTAACTACTTCTTTCATTGACATACTTTGATTCAATAAATAAGTACCAGCTTTTAATCCTTTAGTAGGAATAATAGTAGTATATACTTTAAAAACTAAAGAACTTCTAATTACCTGCTTCTCTTTTAAAATATCTCCTATTGTACTTCTACTAGTACCAGCTTTTATTTCTACTTCAATATCTTCTTTATTATTAATATTCACAGGTCCAATCAAAGAAAAATACATGATAATTAAACCTATTATGATTACGCCTAATATAATTAATATTTTGTATTTAGGCTTAATATCCTTAACTACTTTCATGTTACCTCCGAAAAAATAAAGAGCTATTGCTCGTTATTTTCTTCATTCTTTTTGTTTTTTATTTCTTCTTGTAATGTTTCTAAAATTGTTTCAATAACTTTCCATTCTTTTTCAGATTCAATTGCTTCTAATTTACTTTGTGGATCTTCAGGGTTATAAGTTGAAGCATACACTTGAACATTTCCCTTTTCATCCTTAGTATTATCTGTATATGCTATATAATTCTTTCCTGTTTCATCATTTTCAAAAGTAAATAAAACATCATAAACAACTTCTTTACCATTTTCATCTAACATTGTAAAAGTATTTTCTTTCATATCACTTATCACTCCTATCCAAATACGTTTGTAAAATAATGGTTGCTGCCACAGAATCAACAACTTTTTTACGATTTTTTCTTGAAACATTACCAGCTATTAAGACATCCGTAGCTGACTTAGTAGAAAGCCTTTCATCTTGTAAATAAACTGGAACATTTACTTTTTTTTCTAATTCTTCTTTAAATTTTAAACTAAGTTCACCTTTAGGCCCAATCGTATTATTCATGTTTTTAGGAAAACCTAAGATTATCGCTTCAATTTTTAATTCATCAACTAATTTAACTACCTCATCTAATAACATTTCATAGTTTTCATCATGTCGAATAGTCTTATAATTACTCGCAATAACCCCTTGACTATCACTTACTGCAATTCCTAAAGTTTTACTGCCTAAATCCAAACCTAAATAACGCATTATTTCTTTTGGAAATCCAACAACAATATTTCCACTATTTTAGCACGATCTATCCCTTGAATCTTGTTCCTAGCTTCTTTATAACTAGAAATATATCCAGGGTCACCACTAATCAAGTAACCAACAATTTGATTTGTTGGATTGTATCCCCTTTCTTCTAAAGCCTCATAAACCTCATGTAAAACTCTTCGTGTAAGTTCAGTATCAAGTTCTTTTACATCAAATAAACTAGTTTGTTCTTGTGACATAATTTCACCTCACCATTATTTAACACAATTTTATTTTACCATTTCTTATTCTTAATTACAATAAAAACCTAATCTACACGCTATAAACAAATGCAATATAGATAATAAAGGCCGTAAAGATTAAAGTCATAATCCAACCATTACTTTTTTCAAAAACAGTTGTCTTATCTTTTACTCCTAATGATCTAGTAATTAGAACACCTCCAATTAATCCTCCAATATGACCAAAATTGTCCACTCCTGGTAGTATAAAACCTAAAAGTAAATTGAAAAATATTAATGGAATAATTTGACTCTTTAAAATATTTCCTAAGTAAACACGGTAATAATAACCAAAATATACTAATGCTCCCATTAAACCAAAGATAGCTCCACTAGCTCCAATAGAAGCAGAAGCCCCTCCAAAAGTCATTGAAAACAAAGAACCCATAATTCCTGAGAAAAAGTAAATAATTAAAAATTTAGTCTTTCCCATAAATGTTTCTATTTGCGTTCCAATGACATATAATGCATAGCAATTAAAGAAGATATGCCAAATACTACCATGTAAAAATATTCCAGTAAGAAGCCTATAATACTGCCCACCTCGAATACTTGGTCCATGAATACAGCCTGCATTTAAAACAAATTGATATTCTCCTAAAAGAAGTGGAATAATATAAAAAATTATATTAATCGCAATTAAAACATATGTAAAATATGGGAATTTACTTTTAAATACCTGTTCTATTCTTGAAGCATCCTTACGATTGTGCTCATTAATATCTCCAGTTATTTTTGCAAATAATTCAATTCCCTTTTCAGAATACTTCATCTTATTTGCTAAATCTGGGAAAACTTTTTTTATTAAGTCACTCTTTTTAATATCACTTTCATCCTTAACATTAATACACATTAATTTAGGATCTTCATTTATCTCTGCAGTAACATTTTCTCCCATATCTAGAAAAATACTCATGACTGGTATATTAAAAGAAAACGTTTTTTTCTTAATCTTCTTAACTATTCTTTTTGTCTTGAAAACATCAAAGTTAAATTGTTCATTATTATGTATATAATTTGAAACTATTCTAACTACTTTGCATTCTTCATCTAAGTTTTCTAACCAAATTTCATTCTCAACCCCTTGTAAAATTATAGGATTATAGTTCTTTTCAGTTATGAAATAATGAAGCAATTTCATAGTTAAAACATTTTTATCATCAAGTACCACTTCTGTTTCCATAAAATTCCTCCTAAAATATTAATAATATTATAATATAAAACATAAAATAATTAAAGAGGAGATGATTAAATGATTAAAAAGTTTTTTAAATACTTATTTTGTTTACTTCCTTGGTTTATAACCTATTTAATTCCCCTAGATTATAATTATTTTAAAGTTATTAAAACCCCTTTCTTTACTCCCCCATCTTTATTTTATCCAATAGCCTGGACAATTATTTACATTTTAATAGCAATTACTATTTATCAGATTACAAACCTGTATAAATTTAAAGATCTACCTAAGAAATATAAAATAACTTTACTAGTTAATTATTTATTTAATCAGAGTTTTACTATTCTATTCTTTGGTTTAAAAAATAATTTTCTAGGATTTGTAGCTTGTCTAGGAACATTACTTTCAACATTATTCTTATATGATGAAACGGCACTTATTAAAAGCAAAGTATCTAAACTACTATGTCCCTATATCTTACTAAGTATTTTTGCTACTATTCTTTCTCTATCAATTTATTTATTAAATGTTTAAAGAGCACTATGTGCTCTTTTATAGTCCAAATATTTCTTTTAATGGAGTATCTTCTACTTTAGGATAATGTTCACTAAACATACCTGTAGATTCTCCAGTAGTAGTTCTTCCTAATCCTTCATAATATTTATCATTCTTCTTTTCATAATAGCTCGTTCCAACAGTCGCATCAAAAATATAATATTTACCTTGATATTCAACATAATTCCACATATGTTCTTCTGATAAAACTAAATACGAATTAATTCCAATATTTTGAAAAATAATTTGTGAAGCTTTAGCAAAACCTGCACAAACAGAAGTCTGTTTAGTAAAGAAACTATAAGCTGACTGATTAGTTCCTAAAGAGGTAAACATTCTATCATAATTATGAGATGCTACATAGTCATATACATATAATATCTTCTCTTTCTCATTCATATTTTTAGTATCATTACGGATATTTTCCATTTCTCTTTCAATTCTCATTGCTCCTAAAAAAGATTTTACTTTACCTAAATTTTGATAATTATTGTAACTAATCTTATTATCTTGGAAACGAAAAGAATGTATTCCTAGAAAACTAATTAATTCCGGATGATCTAAATAAACAGCATAGTATGCATCATAAAATATTTGTGTACAATCATTATTACAACTAATTTCTACCGTATCAAGATCTTCAACACTACCCTCAATTATTTTATTATAGACAAAATAATTTTCTTCTGATAAAACTTTCTTTTTGAAATATTCATCACTCATATATAGATTATTAACAAAAGCAGCACTATCCTGATATTTCGGAGTTATTAGTTTATTTCCTTTAATAGGCCTTAAATAGAAATTAACCGCAAACATTATAAATACTAAAATAAAATATAGTATTACTCTTTTTACTTTCATAAATAATCACCTACATAATACAATTTAGAATCAATCAAGCGAACTCCTGGCATTAAAAAATATTTATTCATAGTATTTAAATCATTAGTTGTATTTGTTCCAGCATTGTTAATAATAAATTCTAAATCTCTTTTACCCTGAAAATATGAAGAATACTTTTGAATCATGTTTTGTTCAACAAAAGTAGTTTTTTTCATACTATCATTTTCTAAAGAAATAATTTTTTTACTCATTAAATTTAAATATTCTAAATATAAAACTATTACAACAAATTCAAGATTATTAAGATTGTAGACTTTAGCTTGTTTTGAAATTATACAGTTTTTACCATCTCTAAAATCAAGAAAAACACGCAAAATAGTTTCAAGCGTAGCAGTAGCTTGAATTCCATAAAAACTAGCAAATTTTACATATTGTTCAATTTTTATTAAAGATAAAGCATATTCTTTTCTCTCTTTTTCTGCTTTAATATTCATTAATTTATCATACAAAACGAAAAAGATAATATAAACAACTGTAAAAATAGCAATAAAGATTATAAATTCTTTTAGTCTCATATACTTACCTCTATTTTCTAAATTATAGCATAAAAAAAAGCACTTAAGCGCTTTTATTTATTATGATTGACATATTCTTTGGCAATATTCAATACTTTTAAATATTCATCTTCTAATTCTTTAAAGTGTTCATTAACAAAATTAGAATCATTTTCCTTACTTTTTAATTCATGTTGATAAGCAATTTCTGCTAAAGTCATAAAACCTAGATACTTACAATCACTCTTTAATGAATGAACTAAAATAGCATATTCACTCATATTATTATCATTTTTATACTTAACAATATCATTCCATTTATTTTCTACTTCACTCGTAAAATCATTAATGGTCATGTTATACATTTCCATATCACCAAGTAATTCAAGAGATTTATTCATATCTACTCCATTAGCTTCTAGATAACTTTGATCATAAATCACCTCAGATGATTCTTCATTAGAAACATCTAACTCTTCAACATCAGTTGCTTCTTCTTGATAATTTCTATCTAATTTTTCACCTAGTATTTCTTCAATGTTTTCTTCGACTGGAATTATCTTTTCACTCTCTTCATCAGTTGCTTTTTCTTCAGTATTTTGTTCTACTTCTTGTTTTATTTCCTCTTGTGGTATTTCTTCAGTAGCACTTCTTCCTAAAACTTGATTAATAACTTGAATTAATTGCTCTTTTTCAATTGGTTTAGCTAAATAGTCATCAAAACCATCAGCTAAATACTTCTCACGCATTCCCGTAATAGCATTAGCAGTTAAAGCAATAGTTGGAGTCTTAAAACCTGGTATTTCTTTTAACTGCTTTAGAGTTTCAACTCCACTCATCTTAGGCATCATATCATCTAATAATATTAAATCATAAGTTTCACCCTGTTTAATACGATCTAAACACTCAAAACCACTTTCACAAGTTACTAACTGGTTAGCTCCAAAACGCTCTAACAGTTTACAAGCAACCTTTAAATTTAATGGTGTATCATCAACAATTAAAGTACGAACATCTTTTAAGTCTAAAGTAGAACTTACTTTCTTCTTTTCTTGTACTTGCATAGTTTCAATTTTTTGATTTAAAACAGCTGTAAATTTAGATCCTTCACCATAAACAGTATGAACAATTACTCTACCACCCATTAATTCAACTAACTGTTTAGTAATAGCTAAACCTAATCCAGTACCTTCAATAGTCGTATTTCTATCTTCATCTAATCTCTGGAATTTAGTAAACATCTTATCAACGCTTTCTTTTCTTATTCCACGACCAGAATCTTCTACTGAGATAATCAATTTACAAACATCTTTAGTATTTACACAATTAACTTCATAATGAACATATCCTCTGTCCGTATACTTATAAGCATTACTTAAGAAGTTAGTAACAACTTTCTTTAAATTAGCATGATCTCCAAATAATGTTCCTGGTAAATCAGGCGCAATACTATATGTAAACTCAAGACCCTTTTCCTTCATCTTAGGAGTTATTAATTTAGCAAGCTCTTCAAATGTTTCTGGGGCATTATAAGGTTTATTAATAATTTCAATTTTACCAGCTTCTATCTTAGAAATATCTAAAATACCATTAACTATTTCTAGTAAAGTATCACTAGCATTAACAATATCTTTAGCATTTTCTTGAGCTTCATCTAAATCTTTTGCTTCTAATATTTCATTACTAAAACCAACAATAGCATTCAACGGAGTACGTATTTCATGTGACATACTACTTAAGAATTCCGTCTTAGCACGATTGGCTTTATCAGCTTGTTCACGAGCTACTTCTAGAGCTCTTGCCATTTTAACATCAGGATTTTCAATAGTGAACAACATAATTAAATTAACATAAGCTAATACCATAGAAATTATAACAATCGTTTTATCAACTTGATTTAAAACAAATACTAGAATAAAGAAAAGTATTAACACATATAATGGAGTTAATTTTCTTGTAATAGCCTTTTTAAAATTTATAATTAGACAAACAACAATAGCCATAAAATAGAAAGCGCATCCAACTATTGTACTAGTTAAAGCCATTCCATCACTATACATAACATTTCCATCAACATGAACATCTACATTCATAAATAATAATAAAATCATTAATATAACGTCAATAACAGTAGTAAGATAAAAGAAAAAATTATATAGCTTTACTTTTTGATCTTTATCTTCTTTTGAAGTAACGTAATAAACATATAGAAAAAAATTACTAGAAAATAGAATATACATTGCATAATCTACCTTATTTAAAAACTTCATTAATCCTATACTTTCTTTATGAAATAGAGCTAAACAAATGATAGTAACCATTAAAATACTATCAACTAAACTATATATTAAGACACGAGAAAATATAGCAGTTTCCTTATTTTGTGCTCTTTCTTTTGAAAAGAAAACAATATTACAAATAATTGCAGTAATTAAGGCACATATTGGTATATATAAGTTATAAACTCCTGCCATATTATTGTCACTCCCTATTATGTTTAATTATAACATATAAAGACAATTATTGACATTATTTTTCATAAAAAAAGTTAAAGAAATTATTTATGTAAAACTTTCTCTAACTCAAAACTTTTTTCGGTAATACCAGGTCTAAAATTACCATCTTCATCAATTGTATATTCATTTTCTTTTGCTTCATTATCTAAAAACAATAAAAACTCTTGTTCTTTTTCAGAATTATATGTAAAACCAAAGGCCTTAAACTTTTTTAAATAAGTATGGTTAAGATACATTATCGGGTCAACATCACTTAGTTTAGCTCTTTCTATGCCATAATCCTTCCATATTTGATTTCTTATATCCACCATATTTTCTTTTACATTATTGGTTTGTAGTATTAAATCATTATTACAATCTATTATAATAGGCTTCCCAAATCTTATAAGACATTTTTTATATAGATTATTTTCGCTTTTAACAAGTTCATCTTTTTCAATATATTCCACAATTGTTGGAACAATTGGTGCTTGAGTAATAGCGGATATTACAGATACACCTTTTCTAATATTATGCATAGGCATTGTCGGATGAATATTCCAGGTACCTTCCCCAAATATTACTCCATCATTACCAGCAAGTATTTTATTAGATAATCTAAATATTGAATCTTGCCTTTCAATCTTATTTCTTCTATCTAATAAAGTTGCATTTGAAATGTTAAAAATTTCTGTTGTAGCTGGGTTCAAGCAATCAGTAGCAACCATAACACTTCCTTTTCTTTCTAATTGAGAAAGAATTTCATAAGCTGTAAAAATATCATGAGAATTACTATGATTAAGTAAAAATATAACATTAGAATCTTTGGGTATATTTTCTACACCTTCTAATTCTAATTTATATCCTCTAAAAAAGGGATATACATTTTTTATTATTCCTTGACCAATATGTAATTGTTTGTCTTTAAACAAAAGGCATTGTTCACGTAATTTTTTATAATACTCTTTTTTGTCAGAAATTGACAATTCTTTTAAGTTAATATTATTTATTTGTTCCATATAGGATGTCCCCTTTAAAATTGGTATATATAATACCACTTTTTCTATTATTTATCAAGATAATCAAATCATATCCAATTTACACGTAATTGTCAAATTACTTAACATTTATTTACATTAATCATTTATGGAATATCCTAATAGTTCTAGCCCCTCTATTGTAAATGGAGTTAATTCTTTTTTTGATAAGTCTTTTATTTTATAAAAATTACATCCGTTTGAATCTATTCCATCAGCTTCTTCTTTGACATTATCTTCTTCTACATCTACTTTATAAAGTATTCCAATATGATGTAGATCTTCAATTACATCTTTTTCCATTTGCCATTTAAATGTTCTAGATGTAGCAGTTAATAATTCATAACCTTTTACAGTTACACCAGCTTCTTCCATAAGTTCTCTTTTTAAAGCCTCTACTGGAGTTTCATCGTGTTCAATACCTCCTCCTGGTATATCTAATAATCCAGTATAACCTCCACGGGCCTTTTTAATTAATGCAACATCATCATTTCTAATGATAAATCCATACGCTCCTACATGTGTACTTTGTACTTCTTTCATAATTACCTCCTAATAAAACATAGCACAAAAAGGTATAATTATTTTATACCTTTTTTGTTTTCTCTTAAACTTTTTACTTTAACTTTTTTCTCTGTTTGTTCATGAACTTTTTGTAAATCCAAAGCATTTAATTCACTAAATCCTTCTATCTTATCAGTTAATAATTTACTTTCATCAGTTACTTGTTTAATTTCAACATCTTTGTATCTGATTTCCATAATTTTAGTTTCTAACTCAGCTATTTTAGTTAATGTATCTATTTTTAATTTCACAAAATTATCAGCTTCCATATCAATAATAGTTTTATCTTGATTAATAATATTATTATATCTTTCAGTATATTCATCTAATATACTTTTAACTTCAACTAATAATTCTTTTTTATCTCCTGAATTAAGAAGATTTATTCGATTGACAAGATCATCTAAATTCTTCATAATTGTATTTTTTAAATTTAATGATTCTAATTTTTCATCTTCTAAAGTCTTATCAAATTCTTCGATTGAATATGATTTAGCCATTACCATTCTATCAACATTTTCTATTTCTCTTAATCTTGAAGCTTTAACATTAATTAATTCATTCTCTTCTTTTTTCTCTTTAATAGTCTTAGAAGAATCTTGAATATATTTAATTAAGTGTGCTCCTGGAATAAAATAATCACTCTCAGCTAATTTCTTAGCACTTATTACAAAGTCTTCTATACTAGCTATAGTATAAGACCATAATAATGAAGCTTCTACATATTGTGTTATCGTAGATGGTAAAAAGATAGATAAAATTGCGGTGGTAGAAAAACCTAAAGCAACCGGTAACGCTGTTGTAGCAGCTATTCCTTTTACCTTTCCTTTAATAATAGTTGCATTTGTTCTTTCCATGTCTTCTAAATAATCTAAATATATTCTAGCTTCTGTAGGAGAAGGTAAATCATGTCCAGAATTCATTTTCTCAATAATTTCATTTCTTTCCTTTTCCTGTTTTTGAAGTAAATTTTGCTTTTCTTCAATAGTCATACTCTTAACATATAAATCTTGTAATCTTGAAGTAACTTTATTATATTTTCCAAAAGCATAGTTATCCATTGCTTCCTTATTAACATCAAATTTATAAGACATTGATCTTGGATAATATTTTTCTCTTTCCTTCTCTACTAAATAAAAGCAATTAGTTTCTTTATCATACTTAACAGAACTTTCTTCCTTAACAACTCTTTTTTCTAAATCATCCATGTACTTATCAAAAAGAGTTTCTTGAACATTTTTCTCTTTTCCAGTACTTTCACATACTGTACCTAATTCCGTAATAATAATTTTTCTTCCGATGTAATCGGCACCTAAACGTCTTAATAATTTATGTTCTTCTTTACTATATTTATCTCTTTCATCCCAATATATTGGAAAACTAAATGCTGATTCAGTTTCTTCTTTATCCTCATGCAATGGTGGTGTTTGTGACTCTATCATTCCCATACTTATTCCCCCTTAAAACGGCTTATATTTTAGCATAATTCAACAAATAAGTCAATTTAAAAGAGTAGCCTACTACTACCCTTTTTTAATCATAATAAATAACTTGGTATCCAGGATCATAGAAACAGTTGTCTACTCCATCTTCACAATAATATTTATTATCCGAACATGGCATAATTTTAGCGGAATTCTCAGCTCCCCAATTTCCTGCTGAATCTATTACTAATAAATCACCAATTTTAACATTATCACGAGTTATTCCATCTTTATAACCAACAACACACATCCAATGTCCATTACCAGTACTTGAATTAACATGAATAATGCATGGTTTTCCATCTTTTGTTAAACGATCATATGCAATCTGAGCTTGTTCTTTTCTATTTTCAGCCTCTTTTGTATATCTCTCTAGTCCTAATCCCCCAAATCCAACATCTGCAAAATCTGCAACTTTACCAGTTTGAGCATATAAACAGTATCCCCTGGCATAATTATCGCAATCACCTTCAGCAAGAGGGTATACTCCTGAGTCATCAGCTTGACCACCAAATTTATCAGCTATACCTTGTGGATTACAATCAAGTTCCATATACTCACCAGTAGAGATTAATTTAGTTGATGTATCGTTGTCACTATACATTTCAGATAAATCCACTGATTCTGAAGATGATGTATCATCAATATACATGTCCTCTAACTTCATATCAGGAGATTTGATATAGCAGCTACTGTTTTCTACTTCAACACCTTGATTTTTAATTTCAATTCTATTAGTTGTTGTTTTTGAAAAACTTGTCATTTACTCACCTCTACTTTAATTATATAACATTTATAAAAATATTTAAATAATAAAAAAGAATCTATTCAGACTCTCTTAATTCTTCAAGCTTTTCATTAAATTCTTTTGGTGGTTCTACCGTAAAGGCTAATTCTTTACCAGTTCTTGGATGTTTTAATTTAATTGAATAAGAATGTAGCATTTGACCAAACTCTGTACTTTTCTTTCTATTATATGCTGGATCATTAGTAACAGGATATCCTATATAAGCCAAATGGACTCTTATTTGATGAGTTCTTCCTGTCTCTAAAATACATTCAATTAAAGTATTACTCTTAAATCTTTCTAATACTTTAAAATGCGTAATTGCTTCTTTAGCATTTTTATCAGTAACAGCCATTTTTTGTCTATCATTAACATCTCTTCCAATAGGAGCATCAATTTCCCCTGTATCATGTTTAATTAATCCATCAACAATTGCTAAATACTTTCTTTCCACATTTTTTGTAGAAATCATATTAGATAACTTTTCCAATATTTCATCATTTTTAGCTACTAACATTAAGCCACTAGTATCCTTATCTAATCTATGAACAATACCCGGTCTTAAATCAGAAGTTGCTTCTTTTCCTAAATAGTAAAGTAAAGCATTAACTAAAGTACCAGTATAATGACCAGGTGCTGGATGTACTACCATTCCACTAGCTTTATTAATAATTAATAAATCATCATCTTCATAAACTATATCTAAAGGAATGTTTTCTGGTTCAACATTAATATCATAGTTTAAATCATCATTTACTTCTATTTCATCATCTAATTTAACAGTATAAGAGTTAGATACTTTACTACCATTTACTAAGACTAGTTCATCTTTTATTAATTTTTGTATTTTACTACGTGATAAATTTAATTCTTCAGCCAAATAACTATCTAATCTTGAACCCTCTTTGTCTTTTACTATCATATAGTACCTCCAATCAACATTTATTATATCATAATTAAAATAAACATGTTATAATTACTTTAGGAGATGATTATATGAGTGCATATGTTGAAGTTATAGGATTACTTCCTGGTGACACAGTAACTGATGCGATTGATACTTATTTAGATTTAAAATTAAAAGGCTTAACTGCTGACTACACTGTTGTAGATGTAAATGGGCAAGGCTACCCTATTGGTTACTTTGATGAAGATAACATAGAATTGTTTAAACTTGGAGTTACTACTCTTAATAATATTTCCTTTTTAGTAGATAAAGGTTCTGATGAATTAGGAGAAGAGTACAAAACTCATACTAATTATTTTATTGACCAACTATTTGAAAAATACGAAAAAACTTATAAAATAGAATCAATTCTAAGAGAATTCTCTGAAATTGCAGCAACAAGTAAACATACCTTATTAGATGAAGAGCAATGGAATTCAGTACATCAGAGAATTGAAGAGTTAAACAAAGCGCAAGAAACTCATAAGTAAAGAAAAAAGAATCTTTCTAGATTCTTTTTTTTAATCACCAATTTCAATATATTTCTTATCAGATTTCTTTTCTTCTGGCTTTACTTTAGGTACTTCTAAGTTTAAGATACCATTTTTGAAACTAGCTTTAATTTCATCTTCTTTGATATCTTCTCCTACATAGAAACTACGACTACATTCACCAGTAAATCTTTCTCTTCTTACAAATTTACCTTTTTCTTTTTCTTCTTTATCACTAGATGTTTTAGCATTAATAGTTAAATATCCATCTGTAATATCTACTTTAATATCTTCTTTCTTATATCCTGGAAGATCGATATCAAGAATATAATTATCCTCAGTTTCCTTTATATCTGTTTTCATTAGATTGTTTTTTTCTCCTTTGAAAAAATCGTCTCTAAAAAAGTCATCACCAAATAAATCGAAATCTCTTCTTGGCATTAACATCATATATATCAACTTCCTTTCTTATTACAATTTAATACTAGCACCATTTTTAGCACTTGTCAAGTGCAAGTGCTAAAAATATAAAAAAATAAAATGCCATTTTACATGACACTTTATTATTTCTTTATCATTACTTTTACTCCATCTTCTTTTAGATCTTCGATGTCATCATAATCTACATATTTAGTATCTCCATCTAAAGATAAGGAATCCAAGTGTTCTAAATCATCATAATCAACATCAGTATACTTACCAATGCTTAAATATAAATTATGAACGTTCTTTAAATCTTCTAAATAATCATCATCAATATCTAGAGGAACCTTTTCAGAACCAAGTAATAATTTATCAATATTTTTTATATCTTCTAGAAATGGATATCTTTTAAATTCAAATCTTCCTACTTTAGGATCCATAGTAATAGCAATTGAAATATTATTTTTAAAATTACTACCATCTACTACTCTTAAACTTTTTCCTTCACTATAATCATCCATTTGTAGGAATTCTACATTAGATAAATTATTTAAAAAGCTATAATCAAAATCATCATCAACTCTAATTATTAAACTATTAATATGTTCTAAATCAGTATTAGTATAAATATTATTTTCTACTTCTCTCCTATCATCAAAAGTAACTAATAATACTTTATCTTCTAAATCAAATGTCTCTTCTTCTATTTCCTCTAAAGTTTCATCAGAAGGAAGATTATCAAGATTTATTTCTACTTCTTTTTTAGGTATACCACAACGCACTAATAAAAACGCACTGAGAAGTATTGTTCCTGTCTGAATAGAAATTTTTCTTAATTTAGTATTTGATTTAGATAACATATTACATCCTCCTATAATTATTTCTTTAAGTATTGTTTTTGTTTTTCAAAACCAGATAATTTTTCATTAACAAAATCATTAATTAATTCTAAATTATATTGATGCTTACTCTCATCTATTTCAATATTACCATCGATAGTTTTTCTTTTCAATGCTAAGTATTCACTATTCTTTTCAAAATAATCTAATATAAAATTAGTTAATTTGTTTAATTCTTGATAATTCTCTTCATTAGCTAATTCATTCATTGTATTAAAAAACTCAAGATTATAAATAGCTAAGTTACTCATTTCCATAAGGATCATATCATCATAATCATATGTTGCAATATCTTCTTTAGCAAAAAGTATTGGAAGCAAGTTTTTTATTTTAGCTCTACTTCTCCATTTTTCATTTGCTTGCATTTGTGAAAAAGCCCTTTCTAAATATCTATCAACATCAAAAACAACCTTAGATAAATATTCACCAAAGTCTCTTAAACTATCAATTTTATTTTCCCCTACATCATATTTTTTGTATTCTTCTTTTAGGCTCTTGAGCCCTTCACTTGTTTTCACAACCACACCTCAATTTCGTATGGCTAAGTATTATAGCACTGTTTAGTTAAAATTGCACTAAAAATTTATTTTTTTTTCTTAGTTGTAGTAGCATTGTCTACAGTTTTGATGATTTTATCAATAGTTGCCTGTGTTTTTTTGTCCTTTGTCTTCTTTTTTGCCTCTTTCAAAAGACCTTCTACTGCATCTCCAGCTTGTTCAACTTTCTTTTTATCTTTAAGTAAATCCTTAGCTTGTTTTTCTAAATCTTTCATTATATTTCCCATAAACGTACCTCCTAAAAGTATTATAGCACATTGTTTTTATTTTAAAAATATGATAACTTATAGTCGTAAGGAGTAATTAAAATGAAGAAAGTATTATTAACAACTATTCTTTTTATTGTAATTGGATGTTTTATTTATACTAATCTAGCTTTAAAAGATGTAAAAGCTACTAATAAAAAAATTAATAAAGACATTAAAGATATCACAATTAAAATCGATAAACTTTCTAAAGATAATAATACATATACAACCGAAATAGATGAATTAAAGAAACAAAACCAAATTAAAGATGAAGAACTAATAATATGGGAAAAAGCAAAAGAAAAGCTAAAAAAAGCTCTTTCATAATTACTCTTATTTATCTATTAATCATCGGTATATGTAGTTATTTATCAATAAATAATTATCTTCAAATAACAAAAATAAAAACTAATAATATTAAACAAAAATCTCAATATAAAAAACTAAATAATAAGTATGAAGAATTACTTAAAAATAATAAAAACTTTTCTAATGAATTAGAAAAAGAAAAAAATATTGATCAAACTATTAATAATACTAAAACAGAAGTTTTTGATTTAGCTAAAAAAGTAGAAGCAAAAATTCAAAATAGAAAAACCACTTATAAAATTGCTTATCTTACTTTTGATGATGGTCCTTATTATTTAACACATGAAGTATTAAATACTTTAAAAGAAAAACAAGTAAAAGCAACCTTCTTTACTATTGGGTTTGGAAAAGAATCTTGTATAGATAATAGAGGTTATAATTGTACTACAGTTTATAAAAAGATTGTTGATAATGGTCATACTATTGCTAACCATACATATTCTCATGCTATATTTGCTGGACTATACAGCAGTGTTAATAACTTTGTAAATGATGTTCAAAAGCAAGAAGATTTAATTTATTCTCATACTGGAGTAAAAACCAACATCGTTCGTTTTCCTGGTGGTAGTAGTACTGCTAAGAATTTAAAGGGAGAAATAATTGAACGGCTTAGAGAAAAAGGTTATGGTTGGGTTGACTGGACTGCTCAAGATGGTGATGGTGGTGGCTTAAAGACTAGAGAACAAGCTTGGAATACATTCACTAAAACAATTAATGACAATATAGAAGTAGTTCTATTTCATGATTATAACTATATAACATATTCTATTTTACCTGATGCAATTCAATACTTAGAAGATAACAATTACATAATTCTACCACTATTCTATGATAGTGTAATGATAAACAAATAAAGAGCTTAATAATAGACTAGTCAACTAAAAGTAGACATAACTAAAAAGAGACATCAGAACCCTGATT
>ERZ842401.1220-NODE-1220-length-37475-cov-10.369134_pt1 | contig 37475 bp, 37 predicted proteins | sample MGYA00521270_ERZ842401 | MGnify/ENA primary metagenome ERZ842401 (study PRJEB31892, sample SAMEA3878208) | bioreactor metagenome | biome: Moose rumen | place: Sweden | collected 2011-10 | study: EMG produced TPA metagenomics assembly of the PRJEB12797 data set...
ACCAATCAAAGGGGAAGATAGACAAATCGTCCCAAGTTATTTTTTGATCATTACTAAAACTAAATAATGACAAAAAAATTAACGTTACTATTTGCTTTGATGCTGTCAACCTTGATGGCAAGTGCCCACGACATTGAAGTTCAGAATGCTGATGGCGTTACCATTTATTACAACTACATTAATAATGGTACGGAATTGGCGGTTACTTACCGTGGTGACAGTTATTCTTCTTATTCAGACGAATATCAAGGCAATGTTGTTATTCGTTATTCCTGAAGAAGTAACCTATATGAACAGAACCCGTAAGGTGACGAGCATTGGAGAGCATGCGTTCTATCCATGCTTTGGCCTTACCTCCATCACCATCCCCAACAGCGTGACGAGCATTGGAATTTATGCGTTCTATAATTGCTCTAAACTTACCTCCGTCACCATCCCCAACAGCGTGACGAGCATTGGAGATGGTGCGTTCGACGGAGTTGATATACCTACTGTCATTTCACTGAAAGAGAATCCGTTTGCTATAACAGGAAAGACATCGGATTATAGAACATTTACTCAAAACACTTTTATGAACGCCACCCTTTACGTTCCAGTGGGCACTAAAGATAAATACAAGGCAACAACAGGTTGGAAGGACTTCGTGTTTATAGAAGAAGGAGCGGGCGGTGGCGATACGCCAGAAACGCAGAAGTGTGCTACGCCTACCATCAGCTATGTTGATGGCAAACTGACGTTTAGCTGCGCTACAGAAGGTGCTACCTGCCAATACTCTATAACCGATACTGACATCAAGGCTGGCAGTGGTAATGAGGTGCAGCTCACAACAACCTACAAGGTTACTGTATATGCCACAAAGGCTGGCTACGAGAACTCCGACGAAGCTACTCTGGAGATTAACGTCGGCGGTGGCACAAGCGGCCTCCGTGGTGATGTCAACAACGACGGCACAGTAAACATGCCTGACGCTATGTTTATCGTCAACAAGATTCTCAACGGCAAGTTCCCGGATGAGGAGTGATAGATTAAAGATTAAAGATTAAACATTAAACATTAAATTGCGGGCTTTTAGCCCTCAGTATTATAACCTTGCTCACGTAGAATCTTCTCTGCGTGGGCTTTTTATTCTGTCTGCTCTTGCTTAATCCTCCTGCTCGTAGTAGTAAGAATAGTCGATGCCCTTCATGAAGATTTCGCGATCATTTATTTTGTCGGTCATTGCACCTTGAAGCAGGGCTTTGATAGAACGGGTGTCTGTAGTACTTTGGCGCATAGCGGCCAGATAGTCCTTTTTATCTATCTTACTCCAGTCGACACACAGTTTCAGTCGCGCCTTGAATATCAAGTCTAGCCAAATGCGGGTGCTACGTCCATTGCCTTCCATAAACGAACGAGCACGATTATTGGGATAGTTTTCCGCCAAAGTCTGAACACAATCGCTATCCAATGCGTCAGCAAAACGTTGTTTACCATCAGGAGCTTGGAATTTGAAGTCGTGAGTGATGCTCACGAGTTGAATACCATCAGTATTGAGCTTCTTTTTCAGCCATCGCCAATAGTTACCAGCCTTCACATAATCATCCTCATTGTTTATGGCACGCACAATATTTTTTTCCTTTATATTATTTCTGCCCAAAATAATGCCTCAAAAACTTGCATATCTCGCAGTTTTTTCGTATCTTTGCATATGGAAAGTAATTCCAACTTAACCTTATTTTTTCACCATTAAAAACACACAAAAGCTATGAAAAAGAATTGGAAAACCGTACTTCATGTAATTAGTTACATCATTGCCGCCATTCTGGGCGCTGCAGGTGGAGCGACAGCGATGTAAGATGTTAGATGTAAGATGTTAGATGTAAGATGTAAGATGTTAGAGGGCCTTACTTACTATGGAAAACACACGCTTTAAAATCTCTCAGTATGCCTGTGCGGTGCTGCTTATCGTGAGCAGTATCGCGCTGGTGGCATATCAGGTGGTCGAGATAGACGATGTAGCATCAGGGTTGCTCTATTATGTAGCGCAGTCGTTCCTGCTGGCAGGTTCTATCTTCGGCCTTGACCAATACATCAAACATTTAATTAAGAATTAAGAATTCAACTTTTGCAAACTCTGCTTGCTGGGAGTTATGCGCTTTGCGCAGGGAGTTAAAAGAGAAGTTAAATAGGGAGTAAAGCACTGCGTGCAGGACAATACTTCTGCTGATAGCAAATGTAATGTCCATTTTAACTTCCATGAGCGAAGCGAATTAACTTCCATTTTTACTTCCATTTTTACTTCCGAAACTTGAATTAAGAGTTAAATATGAATGACATAAAACTTTCAACTCATTTTAAGCTGAGCGAATTTCTCAATACGGGCAAATACCCACAGAACATTCCTACTATGCAGGACGTAGTGAATATGACCTTCGGCTGTCACTTCCTGCTGGAGCCGGCACGTAACGAGGTCGGGCCTATTATCATCAATTCCGGCTTCAGAAACAATGACGTAAACCGGAAGGTTGGCGGCGTCAGCAATTCACAACACCTTATTGGTCAGGCTGCCGACATACATCCCCGTGACACGAAGCAGTTCCAGCATCTGGTGGATTGCCTTCGGAACAATCCCTATACCGACCAACTGCTCACCGGAAACGGCTGGCTCCACATTTCATGGAACCCGTTCGCAAAGCCAAGACACTATATCAAGATTGGCTACTACAAGTAATCTATACACAAAAAAAAAAATACCGGAAGGATGTGTCATCTTTCCGGTATTTTTATTCTTTTCATTCTTTCATTCTTTGCAGGACTCGCTGATGGGCTGCTTCGTAAGTGTCATCCTTTATCATCTTTACGGAATCAACTGCTTCTCCGTCGCCGGAGCGGAAACGAGCATGCCAGCTTCCTGCGTGGGTGTTGTAGTAATAGCCATCTACGCGATACAGGTCGAAGTCTGCCAGGTATTCTCCACTGTAGTAGTCATTGAACGTGCCTGAGAAGCGTGAACCGGACAGTGAATAGCGTGATATCACCACGCGAGTTCTATCATCATAGTCTATGTATATTCTACCATTCCTTACCTCATACACAAAACGGCTCACATAATAGTAGCAGTTGCCGTGACGGTCGTAGCCGGTGTAGTCATACTCAATGCCATCGCCCTGGGCGTAGCGATATGGATTCTTATAGAACTCTATATCCACGGACTGATAATCTACTGCCGTGGAGTAACGGTTGAGGAAATATGCCTGTGCCACCTCGCCCTCCCAGATGCCTGCGAGGTCTTCGGCTATCTCATCATCGCGGCAGGAACTGAGTGTCACCAATACTCCCATTGCCATAAGGGCTAAAGTAAAATACTTCTTAATCATTATCTGTTCTATTTCATTAAATTTGACTGCAATTTTACAAAAAAGTAATTGGATATTAAGCTATTTTTTTCTATATTAATAAAAAGATATTAATAAATGTTTTAGTTTTCATTTTATTTTGTTTTACTTTGATTTCTTAATCTTCCGATATTCCTTCTGCGCCTTTTTCATCTGTTCTATGAATGCGGGGCAATTCTGCAGTACGACATATCCTATTGTAGCACCATTACGGCTGGCATCTACGTCGCTCTGCCAGTGTGCTCCTGCAATGACGCGGCTCAGGGCATAGATATGTGCACGATAGAAGATGGTGTCAGCATTCTCTGGTGCTATCTGCGCCATCGCCAGGGCGCATGTCTGTCCACGCAAAGCATGTCCGGAAGGATAGCTGCCCTCACCACGCAGGATGCTGTCCTCGCCTGTCAATGTCGGCTCGTCAAAGCGTTCAAAGGGACGCTGACGATGATAGTATGCCTTCGGAGCTACACGCATCTGGTCGATGGTATTGATGGTGGTAGTAAGCAGCTTGTATATCTCAGGAGTGCCCTCTGGCGTCACCTCAAGACCAAAAGGAACAGCAAACTGATGGAGCAGAGAGTCGAGAGGATTCCATACGGCATCACCCCTCACGATGGCGACACGTTCTTTGTCTGCACGCTGCTGTTTCCCCCATGCATAGCGCACTATGTCGCTGGCAAACTCAGGACTGCCAAAAGCAGGTGGCGCAGGCAGGCACTTTATGAGGTTTGGCAATTGCTCCGTAGTGAGATAGGTATCATTCTGGGCAGATACATTCACTACTGCCCAAAAAGCAATAAATAACGCTGATAAAAATTTTCTTACTTTCATTTTAATTCCCTTAAGTGTGGGACAAAGGTACTATTTATTTATTATAATTGCAAAAAAAATTTGCATTTTTGCTCACTTTTTTGTACCTTTGACCCCGATTTTGGTTAGTTATTAGAGGTGAGAGGTTAGTTTAATGTTCAATGGTTTAAGAATGAAGTTTTTTTCCACCATACTTTTATTTATGACCCTATGTGTCACAGAGATGTGGGCACAGGCTTCTCAATTCCATCTTTTCTCGCCGCTGAAATACTACCCTTCCGTCACCAAGGAAGTGATGAACAATGACAGCGCCTCATTGAAAGACAGACTGTTGCTGGATATGTATATCAAACATCCGGAACTGGTGGAGAAAGATATTGAAACAGGAACAGCTGTCATAGGGGAAACTCCTGAAACGCCACCTTCGCTGTCGCTGACAGACACTACGAAAGTGCTGCCTTTTGCAAAGATGGAAGTGCCGATGAAGGCACCGAAACAGCAGGATTTTTATATCACAAAGCCGCATTTCTGGACTTTCATGGGTGACTACTACCTGCAATTCATGCAAAACCACGTCTCTGACAACTGGTATCAGAGTGGCAACAAGAGCTGGGCAATGCTGGGAACTGTAACCCTGCAATATAACTACGACAATGCCAGGAAGCTGAAGTTCAACAACAAGCTGGAGATGCGTCTGGGATTCCACACTTCGGATGCTGATACCGTCAATAATTTCAAGACTTCAGAAGACCTGATACGCTATACCGGAAGATTTGACCGTCAGGCACACAAGCAATGGTACTATGCCTTGCAGGTATTGGCATACACACAGTTTATGAGAGGTCTGAAGGATAATGACAAGAAGACCTATTCGGACTTTATGTCACCTTTCACTCTTAACGTCTCTCTGGGTATGGATTACTTCGTTGAGACAAAGGACAAAAAACTGAAAGGTGTCATACACCTTGCGCCATTGGCTTTCAACTTCAAATATGTGGACCGCAAAGCGTTAGCAGCAGCAAACGGCATAACATCTGATCATCACACACTGGAGGATTTCGGTTCGACGACAACGGTGGAACTGGAATGGAAGCCTATTATTGATCTGCTGTCGTGGAAGACACGTTTCTATGCCTATACCACATACCATAAACTGCTCGTGGAATGGGAAAACACCATTTCGCTTAAGGTGAACAGATTCCTCTCAACAAACCTGTTCCTGTACCCACGATTTGACGACAGCGTAAAGCCAATAGAGCCAGGACACACACTGCTACAATTTAAGGAATACTTCTCCTTCGGCTTCAGCTATAGCATGTAGTTAAGGGTTAAGAGGCATTTCCATCTTCACATGTGGAATGCCTGCCTCTTCAAATACAGCAGAACATACGGAGAATCCTGATTTCTCATAAAACCTTTGCGCTTGCAGTTGGCTTTCCATACGCAAGAGTTTACCGCCCCTTCTTTCTGCCTCCGAGATAACCGATGCCATCAGTATTCTCCCTATCCCTTTTCCGCGACGAGTCGTCAGCACTCGCCCCACATGCCATATATTTGCCTCTTCCTCAGGAAACAATCGTGCATATCCAATTATTGTTGATTCATCCTCTAAAAAGATATGTATGCTATCATAATCAATGCCATCAGGATCTAAATAAAAACAACGTTGCTCCATAACAAAAATCGAAAAACGCAGTTTCAATATTTCATACAATTCCTGTGTAGTCAGTTCTGAAAATGATTTAACAACTACCTTTATCATTGTTGTAATGTGAAATGTAAAATGTGAAATGTGAGACCCCACCCCATCCCTCCCAAGTGGAGGGGGCTTTCAATGTTCAATGTTCAATGTTCAATGTTCAATGGCCGAAGGATAAAGTTACTGTTCTGCATCAACGGGGTCGTCTTTGGTATAGCCACGCAGGATATTTACGTCTTTCTTAATCTTAAAGATTGTGCCGTCAGCACCTTTGGCATTACAGAGGACAAAATACGTGCCCTGCTTTACCTGACGTCCGTTATATGACCCGTCCCAGCCTTCTGCTGTAACATCATTCCACTCATAGAGTTTCTGGCCCCAACGGTTGAAGATAATGGCACGAAACTCCACAATACTCTTGAATGACTTAGGCTTGAAAAAATCGTTTACTCCATCGCCGTTGGGAGAAAACGCATTAGGGAACGTAAGCTCGCTCTCGCTGGCCTTGATGGTGAGAGGAGTAGCATCAAGGGTATAATATTCACGCCTGAACTCTATTACCTCCATCTCGCCAATCGACTCATTCCACCTTTCAAAAGTAGCATAGAGCGCTATGGAATCAGTACCGGCAGAGGTAAACTGTATCGTCGGATTCTCTTCATATCGGGTGATATAAGGACTGTCGAGATTACCGTCCTTATGACATACACGCCATTCATACTTCATATCCCATCCGTCACCATTAGTGACCTTCATATAGAATGTAGCGTCAATAGGAGCCGAACCCTCATATTCCGTAGCATGTTCGACAGTAGCACCATCGGCACCGGTAGCATCAAACCATATCTCTAAAGACGGCTGGGCATTGGCATCAATGCCTGAAAACAGGAAAATAACGGAAAAGAGGACCGAAATTGGAATGTATGATAAACTTTTTTGCATAAAATTGTATTTTTTTTTGCGTTTCACGCGTTTTTTTATACCTTTGCAGTCGATAAAAGAAAAACCCATATATGTAATGAAACGTTTAACTTCATTTTTTATTGCATTAATCATCTGTTGCAACCTGTTTGCACAGGACACCCTGAAGGTTGGCGTCATGCTGCCACTGCATAAAATTGACGGTGACGGCAGACGTATGTTGGAGTATTATCGCGGCCTGCTGTTGGGCATCGAAGATTTGAAGAAACAAGGTAAGAATATTACCGTCCGTGCATGGAACATGCCGGCAAATGGGGATGCACGAACAGTACTCGTACGAGAGGGCGCCTCAAACTGCAACATTATTTTCGGTCCCCTGTACTCCAAATATGTGAAGGTGATAGCTGACTTCTGTAAGGCATACAACATAAAACTCGTCATTCCGTTCTCCATAACAGGTGACCACGTGAACAGTTATCCTAATATCTATCAGGTTTATCAGCCACAGTCATGGATAGACGAGGCAACAGTACAGCGCATCATGATAAACTTTACAGGATATCATCCCGTAATAGTCAACTGTAACGACACACTTTCGAAAAAGGGAACCTTCACAAATATGCTGAGACAGGCATACGAAACAAGGGGAATACAATATAACATCACAAATGTGCTGAACCCTGACGACACCTTTGAGAAAGCATTCTCAACAAAGAGGAGAAACCTCGTCATCCTCAACAGCGGACGCTCACCGGAACTGACAAAGGTGATAACAAAACTGGACACCCTCAAAGCCCACAATCCGGAAATGGAGATAACAATGTTCGGATATAACGAATGGCTGATGTATGCAAAGTATAACAAGGCTAACTTTGAGAAATATAACGTGCATCTGCCATCAAACTACTACTATAACGAAAATGGGAAACAGGTAAAAGCGCTTGAGGACAGATACGTCCGCAATTTCCACGAGAATATGCAGTATGCCCTACCCCGCTTTGCCCTTACGGGTTATGACCATGCTATTCATTTCCTGGGAAACTCCACAAGATGGCTACAGACGCCGCTGGACTTTGAAAAGATACCTGGCGGAGGATATCGCAACAAGGCATATTATCTCATACATTACAAGCCTACAGGAGGTGTAGAGGCCATAAAATACTGATTTCTGCAACACACTTTTCTTTTCACTAAATGCGCAGACAACTTTTCATCATAACAACACTTTGCCTTATGCTCTTCACCCTTAATACGAGGGCGCAGGTGGGAGATTACCGCAACAGCATCAGCGTGGGCGTCAGCGGAGGATATATACTGACAAAGATGAGCTTTGTCACAGCTGTGCCACAGACAATGCTGGGAGGTATGACAGGAGGTGTCTCGTTCAGATACACTTCAGAGAAGTATTTCTCCACACTATGTGCCATACAGGCAGAGGTTAACTATGCGCAAAAGGGTTGGAAAGAGAAGATTGAGACATACGACAACGGACCCGTCATAAATCCGAAGACCGGTGTGGCAGAGGAGTATCAAAGACGCATCAACTATATTGACATTCCCATCTTTGCACACCTCTCATGGGGAAAAGAGAACAAGGGTATCAACGGTTTCGTAAACCTCGGACCACAGTTTGGCTTCTGCATAGGAGAATCGACGAAAAAGAATTATGATATCCCATATACGAAAGCCAATACTGAGAAAGGTGCTTTCGCAGAACAGGGTATTACACAATTCTCAAGCCGCAACGGGCGCATAAGCCTTGTTGAGGCACAGGAGACAATGCCTGTGGAACACAAGTTCGACTATGGCATCACCTTTGGTGCGGGTGTGGAAGCATGTTTCGACAAGATAGGACGCTTCGACCTGGAGGGACGCTTCTACTACGGACTGGGAAATATCTACGGAGACTCGAAGAAAGACTACTTCGGAGCTTCTAACCATACCACAATATACATAAAACTTTCTTACTTCTATGACCTCAAGAAAAACAAACATTGAAGTTTTAGGAGCAAGAGTGCACAACCTCAAAAACATTGATGTCACAATACCACGAAACAGTCTGACCGTAATTACGGGACTCTCTGGTTCTGGGAAATCATCATTGGCTTTCGACACCATCTATGCCGAAGGACAGCGACGGTATATCGAGACCTTCTCGGCATACGCCCGAAACTTCCTCGGAAACATGGAGCGTCCTGACGTGGACGAGATAAAGGGATTGTCGCCCGTCATCTCCATAGAGCAGAAGACGACAAACAAGAATCCCCGCTCTACCGTCGGCACCACCACTGAGGTATATGACTTTCTCCGACTGCTCTATGCAAGAGCCGGAACGGCATACAGCTATGCCACAGGAGAGAAGATGGTAAGATATACCGAAGACCAGCTCGTAGAGATGATTCTGGGGCATTATGCCAACAAGAAGATATATATCCTCGCCCCTCTGGTAAGAAACAGGAAGGGACACTACAGGGAACTCTTCGAGCAAATGATGAAGAAAGGTTTTCTGCAGGTACGCATAGACGGCGAGCTGACAGAGATGACTCATGGCATGAAGCTCGACCGATACAGCAACCATAACATTGAGGTGGTGGTTGACAAGCTGAAAGTCAGCGACGATGAACAACGCGTTCGCAAAAGTGTTGAGGTGGCGATGAGACAGGGCGAAGGCCTCATCATGATTATGGATAAGGACACAGAGGAAACCAGATATTTCTCAAGAAGACTGATGTGTCCTACCACAGGTATGGCATATCGGGATCCTGCTCCTAATGTCTTTTCATTTAACTCTCCTGAAGGAGCCTGCCCTTATTGCAAAGGATTAGGATATGTCTCTGACGAGGACCCTCTGGCAGAAGCCGACATGAAGAATGTTGAGGAAGAGGAGATGAGGGAATTTGCAGTCTGTCCTGCATGTAAGGGAAAGAGACTGTCACAGGAAGCTTTGTCATATCGCCTGTACGACAAGAATATAGCAGACCTCGCAGACATGGACCTTGACGAGCTCTACGAATGGCTGGGAAACGTACCACAGCATCTGGAGCAACGTCAGAACGAGATAGCAGGAGAGATACTGAAAGAGATTCGTACCCGACTGAAATTCATGCTCGACGTGGGGTTGGAATATCTTGCCCTCAGCAGACCGTCGTACACCTTGTCAGGAGGCGAGAGCCAGCGTATCAGGTTGGCGACACAGATAGGTTCGCAACTGGTTAATGTGCTGTACATACTCGACGAGCCATCAATAGGACTACACCATAGTGACAACAAGAAACTCATCAACTCGCTGCAACAACTGCGTGACCTGGGAAATACCGTCATCGTGGTGGAGCATGACGAGGAGATGATGTTGGCAGCAGACTATATTATCGACATCGGTCCCGGAGCTGGCAGAAAGGGCGGAGAAGTGGTCTTTCAGGGTACTCCAGAACAACTGCTAAAGACTGATACCCTGACAGCAAAATACCTTAATGGCACCATAAAGCGAATCGATAAGACGAAGACGAAAACGAAAACGAAAACCAAGACAGAAACGGAGAATGTCATCACCCTTAAGGGTTGTACAGGCAATAATCTGAAGGATGTCTCTGTCAGTTTTCCTCTCGGAAAGATGATTCTCATCACAGGTGTCAGCGGTTCCGGAAAATCGACACTCATAAACGAAACACTCCAACCAATCCTGTCACAACACTTCTATCGTTCGGAGAAGAATCCCCTACCCTATGATTCTATAGAAGGTATAGAATATATAGATAAGGTAGTCAGTATCGACCAGTCGCCAATAGGTAGGACGCCACGAAGTAATCCTGCCACATATACTGGTGTATTCTCTGATATCCGCTCGCTTTTCATAAATCTTCCCGAGGCAAAAATCAGGGGATACAAACCCGGACGTTTCTCCTTCAACGTTGCAGGAGGACGTTGTGAGACCTGTAATGGTAACGGATACAGGACAATAGAGATGAACTTCCTGCCTGATGTCTATGTACCATGCGAGGTGTGTCAGGGAAAGCGTTATAACCGTGAGACTCTTGAGGTGAGATATAAAGGCAAGAGTATTGCCGATGTGCTTGATATGACAATCAACCAGGCAGTAGAGTTCTTTGAGAACATGCCAAAGATACTCCGCAAAATCAAGACGCTACAGGATGTCGGTTTGGGATATGTGAAACTCGGACAATCGTCAACAACACTGTCTGGTGGCGAAAGCCAGCGTGTGAAACTGGCTACGGAACTCTCAAAAAGAGATACAGGAAAGACCCTCTATATACTCGACGAACCTACTACAGGACTGCATTTCGAGGACATCAGGGTACTCATGCTGATATTACGCAAACTGGTTGACAAAGGGAACACAGTTATCATCATAGAACACAACCTCGACGTCATACACCAAGCCGACCATATCATAGATATGGGTCCTGGAGGAGGAAGAAAAGGGGGGAATGTTGTCTCAGTTACTGAAATTCCTTAATACGTTGCTCTTCTGACAGTTTACAGATGAGCAGTTTTCCGTCACGTTCAGCAACAATATATCCGTCAAGACCCTGAACGACAACTTCCTTGAGACCGTTTACATTGATGATACAATTTACGGTATCAAAGGTTCTGACAGCAGCATCCTGACTGATTACACCATTCTTATTGGCATCCTTCTTAACAAGGGTATGAAGAGAGCCCCATGTTCCGAGGTCACTCCATCCGAAGTCTGCAGGACATACGAATATCTCGTCAGCCTTCTCCATGATGGCATAGTCAACAGAGATGTTGTCGCATTCTGCATAACGCTCAGCAATAATCTCTTTCTCTTTTGGAGTACCATAGATTTTATTGTCAAACATCTGCTCGAAAATACGGGCAATACCTGGCTGATACATCCGGAAGGCATTAACAACGGTGCTGACATTCCATACAAAGATGCCGGCATTCCAGAAATAGTTGTTATGCTTGATATATTCCTGAGCCGTCTCAAGATTTGGTTTCTCACGGAAACTCTCCACGCGGAAAATCTCCTTATTACTCATACTCTGAGCCGAGAGGTTGGCCTGAATATAGCCATATCCTGTTTCAGGACGTGTTGGTTTCATACCAAGAGTAACGATAGCATCAGACTCTGCAGCAAACTGCATTGTTGCCTTGATAATTCTCTGGAACTCCTGTATATCAGTAACGATATGGTCACTTGGAGTAACACAGATGCTGGCCTTTTCGTCTTTTGCTTTTATGCGATATGAGACATATGCTATACAAGGAGCAGTATTCCTGCGACATGGCTCTGCAAGGATGTTCTCTTCAGGTATTTCCGGAAGTTGTTCGTGCACCTTCTGTGCATAAACCTCCCCTGTTACCACCCATACATTTTCCGGGGCACAGATACCCTTGAAACGGTCATATGTAAGCTGAAGAAGCGAACGACCTACACCAAGAACGTCAATAAACTGTTTTGGATTCTCTGTGGTACTCAAAGGCCAGAATCTGCTACCTATACCACCTGCCATTATCACAAGATGATTCATATTTTCTCCCCTCTCTTATCCCAAGTATTTTATCAATATCTTTGCATTTCCTGAATCACGAAGTTTCAGGATAGCCTTCTCACGAATCTGGCGAACACGTTCACGTGTCAGGCCCAGCTCGTCGCCAATCTCCTCAAGGCCCTTTTCTGGACATCCAATGCCGAAGCATTCACGAATGATGATTATCTCACGATCCTTCAACACACGACCAAGAACAGCATTCAGTTCATGAGCCATTGACTCATGATCCACGCCCTTGTCAGTACGTGTATCATCACCACTTGCCATAACGTCGAGCATACAGTTTTCCTCACCATCCTGGAAAGGTGCATCGATAGACACATGATGTCCGTCGGCCATAAGGCTCTGGCTTATCTTCTCTTCGTCAATATTGGTAACCTCAGACAGTTCGCCAACACTCGGATGGCGCTGGTTCTCCTGCTCAAACTTATTGATTTCGTGATTTATCTTATTAAGTGAGCCAACCTGGTTCAGTGGCAGACGTACAATACGGCTCTGCTCTGCTATAGCCTGGAGGATGCTCTGACGAATCCACCATACGGCATAAGAGATAAACTTGAAACCACGTGTTTCATCAAACTTCTCAGCAGCCTTGATCAGACCGATATTACCCTCGTCAATAAGGTCGGTAAGTGACAATCCCTGATGCTGATATTGCTTTGCCACAGAAACGACAAAGCGCAAGTTGGCTGTGACAAGCTTCTCCTTGGCACGCTCAGCAGCAGGACCTCCCTTACGGATTATTTGCGCCAACTCTATTTCCTCGTCAATGGTAATAAGTGGTGCACGACCAATTTCCACAAGATACTTGTCAAGTGCCTCACTGGAACGATTGGTAATACTCTTCTGAATCTTTAACTGTCTCATCTATAAAAACTTCTTATTGTTTTCTTTCCTACAAAAATATATCCAGTGACCCCGATGGGATTCAAACCCATGACCTCAGGAACCGGAATCCTGCGCTCTATTCAGCTAAGCTACGGAGCCTTATTATCTTCCGTGTGCGCTCACATACGTCGCGCAGGGAAAAAACCGGTTGCAAAGTTACAAAAATAAAATAACATATAAGCATAAAAGCTCAAAAATAATGTTATAAAATGATAAAAAGCAATTTTGCAGCATATTTTTTTATACCTTTGCACGCGAATTATGTAAAGAAAATTCGCCCTATGAATAAAAAACTTGGTAAGATAATTGCTCTAGCAAACCAAAAAGGTGGTGTCGGTAAGACCACTACTACCATAAACCTTGCCGCATCATTAGCCACATTAGATAAACAGGTACTGGTAATTGATGCTGACCCGCAGGCCAATGCCTCCAGCGGATTGGGAGTCGATATGCAGACTGTTGAATACTCATTATACGATTGTATTTCAGGAAACATAGACATCAGAGAAGCTATTTACACAACAGATGTTACAGGGCTCGACATCATTCCAAGCAACATCAACCTTGCTGGTGCCGAGATAGAGATGATAAAGATGGAGAAAAGGGAATATGTATTAAGAAACGCCCTTGAACCATTACGTCAGGAGTACGACTACATCTTCATTGACTGCTCACCATCTCTGGGACTCATCACCGTTAATGCCCTTACGGCAGCAGACTCCATCATCATTCCTGTGCAATGTGAATACTTTGCACTCGAGGGAATTGGCAAACTGCTCAACACCATAAAGCTGATTAAAGGACGCCTGAATACGAAACTCGAGATTGAGGGTTTCCTGCTGACCATGTACGACAACCGACTGAAGTTGTGCAACCAGATTTATGACGAAGTAAAGCGTCACTTCCAGGAATTGGTATTCAAGACCGTCATACAGCGTAATGTGAAACTTGCGGAATGTCCTTCTCACGGACTTCCTGTAATCCTCTATGACGTTAATGCTGCAGGTACCAAGAACCACTTGGCATTAGCAAAAGAAATTATCAGCAGGGAAAAGCAAAAATAAAAATACAATATGGCAGTACGTAAAAAATATAACGCATTGGGCAGAGGACTTGACGCCCTTATTTCTACCGACGACATCCACCCACAGGGTTCTTCGACAATCAACGAGGTTGCAATAGACCTTATTGATGCAAATCCGGACCAGCCGCGTCGTGATTTCGACCAGCAAGGTCTTGAGGAACTGGCATCTTCCATAAAGGAGCTGGGCATCATACAGCCTATCACCCTCCGTGAGATGGAAGGCGGACGTTTCCAGATTATTGCAGGAGAACGCCGCTGGAGAGCTTCACAGCTAATTGGCATGAAGGCAATACCTGCCTACATCCGTACCATCTCTGACGAGACAGTGATGGAGTTGGCTCTCGTAGAAAATATTCAGCGTGAGGACCTCAACGCCATAGAAATAGCATTGGCATATCAGCATTTACTCGATACAGAAGGCATGACACAGGATAAGGTTTCTGAACGCGTCGGAAAGAGTCGTGCAGCAATATCAAACCACCTGCGTCTGTTGCGTCTGCCAGCACAAATACAGTTGGCATTGCAGAAGAAAGAAATCGATATGGGACATGCCAGAGCTCTGCTTTCTCTCGACTCCCCTTCCACACAGATTAAGGTGTTCAAGGAGATTCTGAAGCACAACTTCAGCGTCCGTCAGGTGGAGGAGTTCGTTACTCGCCTGAAGAATGGAGAAGACGTTCAGACAGGAGCCAAAACCATCAAGGGAAAAGCTCAGATGCCTGAAAAATATATCGTCATTCGCGATGCCATCTCAAAAGCTGTCGGTACTAATGTTTCTATCTCATGTACTTCTGCCGGTAAGGGTAAAATCACTATACCATTTGCCTCAGAGAAGCAACTGAAGGAAATCATGAAGGCTATTGAGTAATGCGAAAGGTAACTATTCTTCTTACTCTTTATTCATTACTTATTTCTTTCCCTGCCATTGCGCAGAGTGAAAGGAAAGATTCTTTGGTGTCAGTCGCCACCGAAGTCTCTGACACCTTATCTGACAACATCGGTGCCGAGATAGCACAGCAGGCTGACTCTGCCATTAACGCAGATAAGTCCCTAAAAAAACTCAAGATAAAACAAAAGCGCGACTGGGCAACATGGAAGCCAGACCCTAAGAGGGCCCTGTGGCTCGCACTCGTTCTACCCGGAGCCGGACAGATATACAACAGGAAATACTGGAAACTGCCGATAATTTACGGAGGCTTCATTGGTTGCGCCTATGCCATGAGGTGGAATAACCAGATGTATCTGGACTATTCACAGGCCTATCTCGACATTATGGATGACGACCCTAATACTGCCAGCTATACCCAATTCCTGCATCTGGGCAATCAGATTAATTCTACCAACATAGAACGTTACAAAGAAGTATTCCGTTCACGCAGGGACCGCTATCGCCGCTGGCGAGACCTCAGTTTCTTCGTCATGTTGGGAGTATATGCTCTCTCTGTTATTGATGCCTATGTCGATGCCTCTCTATCGACCTTCGACATTTCAGATGACCTCTCCTTACATGTGCAGCCGGCCATCATAAACAACAAGATGACAGTTTCTCCGAACTCGCCGCTCAGCAACAATGCAATAGGCATACGGAGTTCACTGAATTTCTAACTGACTATTTTCTGATTATCTACTATGCCAAACAAATTTCTCTTCATATTCCTCATGATGTTCGCCAGCAGCCATGCTTTCTCGCAAAGCGTGCTGCCGACAGTCTCCGACTCTCTTCGTGCCCGACAGAGCAATCTGAATGCCTTGGAATATGTCTTTGATGAAGATGAAATTCCAGAGAGCATGAATCAGGAGATGGAGGACCTGCTAAGGGATTATAATGCCCAGCACTATCTGTTTGTCGATTCCGACTGCGTACAGATGCCCAGTGGTCCCATATTCACAAAGGAGGAGACTATCGAGCGTCTCCGTAGTATGCCGACATTTATAGAGATGCCCTGGAATGAGGTTGTGCAGAACTATATCGACCGCTATGCCAACAAACTGCGCCGTCATGTCAGCCTGATGCTGGGAGCACAGAATCTGTATATGGATATTTTTGAGGAGGCTCTTGAGACTTACGGCCTTCCTCTCGAATTGAGATATCTTCCCGTCATAGAGTCAGCCCTTAATCCTAATGCTGTCAGTCATGCCGGAGCTGGAGGTTTGTGGCAGTTCATGGTAGCAACAGGCCAGCGCTACGGTCTTCGTGTAAACAGCCTTGTCGATGAGCGTCGCGACCCTACGAAATCATCATATGCTGCAGCACATTATCTCTATGACCTGTATCAGATTTTCAATGACTGGCATCTGGTCATCGCTGCATACAATGCCGGTCCTGGTAACATACAGAAAGCCATCACACGGGCAGGCGGCTCTCGCGACTATTGGGAGATATATCCATTCCTGCCTGCAGAGACACGAGGATATGTGCCGGCTTTCATTGCTGCAAACTATATCATGACATTTTATCGCGACCATAATATCTGCCCCATGAAGACAACTCTTCCGCAACAGGCTGATACTATCGTCGTAACAAGAAATCTTCATTTCAAGCAGATTTCCGAGGTCATCGGAATACCCATCGAGGAGCTCCGTGCCTTCAATCCGCAATATCGCCACGACATCGTGACGGGATATACCGAACCGACAGACCTCCGCATGCCGACAGAATACGTAAAACTCTTCATTGCCAACGAAGACTCTATCTGGGCATACGATGTCTCAAACCTCATGAAGCGCGACCAGGTAGAGGTAAGGTCTTATACTCCTACAAGGTCCTACTCCCGACACAGCTCCAAGAAGTCTTCAAGGAGTGCTGCCACCCGTAAGTCTTCACGCAAAAGAAGAAGGTGAGAGGTAAGAGGTGAGAGGTAAGAGGTGAGAATAATTCTCTAATCGGCTATGCCGCTTATGCCTTTAGATGTAAGAATTATCAATTAACAAGAATGCAAACAACAGACGAATTATACGAATCCCTGGTGAAGGGTTACATGGAGTCAGCCCACCGCAAGAAGGTGGACCTGATACAGAAAGCATATAATTTTGCTTGCCATGCCCACGAGGGTGCCTTGCGCCCTTGCGGAGAACCATATATGATACACCCCCTCTCTGTGGCCATCATAGCATCACAGGAGATGGGACTTGGCTCGACAAGCATATGTGCTGCCCTGCTCCACGACTCTATCAGGGATACCGACTATACCATTGATGATATCGAGAATATCTTTGGCACGAAGATAGCACAGATCGTTGACGGACTGGCAAAGATTTCAGGTGGCATCTTTGGTGCCCAGGCCGAGGCTGATGCCGAGAAACTCAAGAAACTTCTCCTTACCATGAGTGAGGACATCCGCGTTATCCTAATAAAGATATGCGACCGCCTTGACAATATGCGTCACATAGAGCGTGAGGAGAAGGATAAGCGCAGCAAGATTGCCGGCGAGACTCTCTATCTCTATGCGCCCCTTGCCAACCGTCTCGGCCTCAATGCCATAAAGTCCGAACTTGAGGACCTCGCCTTCCATTACGAATATCCGAAGGAGTATGCCAAGATAGAGAAGAGCCTGCAACATACCAATGAGCAGCGTGAGACGTTGTTCAAGACTTTCACGGACCCCATCCGTAAGGCTCTCGACAAGATGGGTATCAGGTACACCATCAAGGCCCGTGTCAAGACGCCCTACTCTATCTGGAACAAGATGCAGAAGAAGAATGTCTCCTTCGACGAGATATATGACATTCTTGCTGTCCGCATCATCTACGACCCCAAGACGCGTGAGGATGAGATCGATGAGTGTTTCCGCATCTACGTGGCTCTCAGCCGCATGTACAAGTCCCATCCGGGGCGTTTGCGCGACTGGCTTTCCCACCCTAAGGCCAACGGCTACAGGGCGCTTCATGTCACCCTCATGAGTAAGCAGGGACAGTGGATAGAGGTACAGATACGTTCTAACCACATGGACGACATTGCCGAACAGGGTTTTGCCGCACATTGGAAATATAAGGATGATGCCGACCCGATGAACACCGAGAAGGTTACAGAGGATGAGCTCAACGGATGGCTGCAGACCATCAAGGAGATTCTTGACGACCCACAGCCGGACGCTATGGACTTCCTCGATGCCATAAAGCTCAATCTCTTTGCCTCCGAGATATTTGTCTTCACCCCCAAGGGTGAGATTATCACCATGCCGGCTAACTGCACAGCCCTCGATTTTGCATTCCATATACACACCTTCCTCGGCACCCATTGCATCGGAGCGAAGGTGAACCATCGCCTTGTGCCGCTGTCGCAGCGTCTGCAAGGTGGCGATCAGGTGGAAATCATCACATCCCCCTCACAACACGTGCATCCCGACTGGCTCAACTATGTCACTACCGCAAAGGCACGCAACAAGATACAGTCGCTCTTGCGAAAACAGGAGCGTGAGCAGGCTCATGCCGGAGAGGAAATCCTGAAAGCATGGCTGGAGCAGAATGGCCTCACCATCACCACCCAGTCTCTCGACCGTCTGCGCGAGATGCATCTGAGCGACACCAACGAACACCTGCTCATTGATATCGCCAACGGTGACATCACCCTCGACCAGCGCGACCTCAACTGCGTGCTATATGGTCCGAAGAATGCCGACGACAAGTTGCGTAAGAAGGGCTGGCGCAGATATGTGCCGTTTATGAAGGCAAAGAAACCGCAGGTTGTGGAGCGCGACATCATATACACCATTTCCCTACGCGGTATCGACCGCAAGGGTATGCTGAAAGATGTCTCGACACTGCTCTACGAAGAGTTCGACATCAACATCCAGAAACTCAGTATCCAGACCAACGACGGCATCTTCGCCTGCGAGGCTGTCTTCAAGGTGCGCGACAACACTATCCTCGATAATATCATCCAAAAGATGAAAGAAATCGAAGGCATCAAGAAGGTAAACAAGAAGTAATTAACAATACAATGTTCAAATTTAAATTTTCAATAATATTTCTTCTTCTGCTGCTTCCGCTGACGGCGGCGGCGCAGTTCGATACCATTGTGGTGGCTCGTGACGGCACGGGGCATTATCGCACTGTTGCTGAGGCCATCGACAAATGCCGTGCCCTGATGGACACCCAGCGTGTTATATATATTAAAAAAGGTGTCTATAAGGAGAAGCTCGTCATCCCTTCCCACCTTACCCATATCCAGCTGCTGGGTGAGGATCGTGACAATACCATCATCACATATGACGATCACGCCAACATCAACAATATGGGCACCTTCAACAGCTATACCCTCAAGGTCTGCGGACAGGAAATTGTCATCCGTGATCTCACCATTGAGAATAATGCTGCGCAACTGGGACAGGCCGTGGCCCTCTTTGCCGACGGCGACGGACAGTACTATATCAACTGCCGATTCCTGGGTAATCAGGACACCGTATATACCGGTCCCGGAAAGGCGACGCAACATTTTGACGACTGCTATATCGAGGGCACTACCGACTTCATCTTCGGTCCTGCTACGGCATATTTCGACCACTGCACCATCGTAAGCAAGAAAAATTCATACATTACTGCCGCATCTACGCCAAAGGATGTTGAGGTGGGATATGTTTTTACCAACTGCCAGCTGAAGGCAGCACCAGGTGTCACGAAATGCTATCTGGGACGTCCGTGGCGTCCGTATGCCTACACAATGTTTAAGGACTGCTACTTCGGTTCACACATACGCCCAGAAGGTTGGGACAACTGGCGCAATCCCGAGAATGAGAAGACTGCCCGCTATTTCGAAGCCCACAACTCCGGCCCTGGTGCTGATACCTCAAAGCGCGTAAAGTGGGCGAAACATTAATGGTTAATGGTTAGTGTTCTCATCATGAGCACTAATATTCTTGATAAACAGATTGACAAGATGCTTCGTGATAAAGGTTTTCCTGACGGCATGACGCACCTTCTTGGCTAATAAGCCCTTATAGCCGGATGGTTCAGCCGCTTTTGCCTCTGCTTCTGCCACTTGCTGCTCGCGCTGGTCAATCTTAGCACGCATGCTCTCTGGAACGTGATTATAAAGGAACGTATAGCATGGTACGGCAGCCTTCATAATATAAGGTGTGAGGAAGGTGGTAACCACACTGGATGCCACGATGATGGGGTAGATGATAGGATTGAGAACGCCCAGACTGGTACCCAGTCCAGCGATGATGAATGAGAATTCACCTATCTGTACAAATGAAAAGCTGGTCAGCATGGAGTCGCGCATCGTCTGACCGCCCCACCAGCAACCCAATGTAGCAAAAAGAATCATTCCTATGATAATGATCAGGCTGACATAGACGACACTCACCCAGTATTCCGCCAATGAAGCCGGATTAATCATCATACCCACCGAGATGAAGAAGATAGCGGCAAAGACATTCTTCAGTGGTGTCATCAGTTTTTCGATACGATGCGACTCCACTGTCTCGGCAAGGATAGAACCCATCACGAAAGCACCGAGTGCACTGCTGAAGCCAGCCTCCTCTGCCGTCAGTACCATGCCCAGGCACAGGCCCAAGGCAAGGATGATAAGCGTCTCGTCATTCAGATGATTTTTCACTTTGCGTATCAGGGTCGGGATAATCAGTATTCCGCAGATGAACCATGCCGCGAGCGTGATGGCCAGATCCACGACCTTGCCCGCCAACTCTGCACCCTCGAACTGATGGCGGATGGCTATACTGGAGAGCAATACCATCAGTACCACAGCCACTACATCCTCCACGATGAGGATACTGGTCGCTCCCTTGACGAAACGCTCCTTACTCATGCCTGCTTCGTCAATGGCCTTCATCACGATAGTGGTGCTCGACATACAAAGCATGCCCGCCAGAAACAGGGAGTTGACCATATCAAAGCCAGCATCCACTCCCGCAAGATAGCCAAAGAGCATCATGCCTACGATGATTGTCAACGCACCTATTGCTGCCACCTTGCCGCTGCTGATGAGATTCTTCAGGCGGAACTCCAGACCGATGCAGAACAATACGAACAGCACGCCGATGTCGCCCCATTGCTTCACGTTGTCTGGATTAACAAGGGACTTGCCATACAGATACGGACCGACCAAGACACCTGCAACGATATATCCCAACACCACTGGCTGCTTTAACAACTTAAACACAATACTGACTACAGCTGCTGTAATCATCAAAATATATAAATCCTGTACCATTTATATATAAATTTAGATTATTTTTGATATATTTATGATTCTGGTTGCAAAGATACAAAAAAAAACGAAAACCAAAACGAAAACGAAAAAATTTATTTCTTGACGGTGTCGAAGCGCAGGAGGGGTGTAATATTCTCCATTGTCTTGGCATCGAAGGACGGCAGGGCGGCAAGGTCGCTGGCGGCCTCTATAACACCACTGACGCGACGCAGGGCAATGACGTCACGGGCCTGGGCATAGTTGAGAAGCGGATGGGCAGCAAGCTCCTTCTGCGACCACAGGTTTACATATATAACAGGAAAATTCTGCGACGCCGTCATATACGTCAGTGCTGTCTCTGGAAAGTCACGTATGGTGAGCAGTTCCTCGGGTGACGATAATACCTGTCTGCGTTTTCGCAACTCCACTATACGCATAGCGAAATAGCTACCAATGCCCGGAATGCGCTTCAGCAGAGCCGTATCGGCTGTATTGATATCCACAGTCTCACCATAGCGCAATTTATTTTGTGAAGAATGAATGGTTAAACGTGAAGAATCGGACCTCGCAGAAACACGTGATGCACAAAGATTGCCCTGACTAGCTGGAGCTGGCTTTATCACATCTGCCGCCATCACCTCTGGCTGGATAGTGATATACGGTTCCAACTGACGGTATTTCTCCAGCGTCAGCCCATAAAGGCGAGCAAAGTCTTCCTTTTTGCGGAAGCGCCCGCCACAGGAACGATATTTCATGATATTGCGTACCTGCCGCTCTGAGAGTCCCAATGACAACAGCTGCGACTCCGAGGCAGTATTAGGGTCGAAGTTTGATAAGAGGCACCCTTCCCCTGCCCCCTCCCGATTGGGAGGGGAGGTATTTCTTGAACTCCTTAAACCCTTAAACACTTCAACTTCTTGCCCTCCGTCATTCTGTTCCGACAAAAGGGGAAACAGGACAACGGACACTATTATCACCAGTACGAGAACGATGACGGCATCGCGCTCATTACTACTGAAACGCCTCAGGAATTTCATGTCTCCAATTGGGATAGGAATCTCTGAGCAGATTCTTATTGTAGAAATGAGGATTGCCTGTCACCTCCGGACCGAGAAAATCGGGCTTCGCAAATTCTTCATCGGCACTCCCCAGTTCTACCTCAGCAAACAGCAGTCCGTCATTGGAGCCGTGAAAGTCATCGACCTCATAGGTGTGTCCCTCATAGGGTATGAGATATCGTGTCTTCTCTATCACCCCCCCATGACACAACTTCAGCATCTCCTCAGCATCGGCAACTGGAATCTCGCGCTCAAACTCATAGCGCGACAATCCGCCATCATGAGAAGGGCCCTTGATGGTGAGGAATGCCTTCTCGCCATACAGGCGCACACGAACCGTCGCACCTTTGACATCCATATAGCCCTGACAGATGAGCGACCGCGAAACGGACGGAGTGACAAAGCGCGAAAAAAAGATGTCACGATGGACAAGAAATTTGCGTTCAATCTCCTGCATTATGACACCATTACGATGCTATAGATGGCATAGATGACACCAAGGGCGATGAGAATACCGAATATCCAGTTGATGACATTACGACCTTCCTGTTCCTGTTTTGATGCATATGCCTCTTTCTTGGCATTGCGAATTGCTTTTCTTGCTTTCATAGTTATTATACCTTATTATATTATGTTATTATATATTCTTTTTCAGTGCTCAATGTTCAATGATTATTGAGTTCCATGAGGTAAGCCTTGATGAAGCCGTCAAGTTTTCCGTCCATGACAGCATCGACGTCTGTGGTCTGATATCCTGTGCGATGATCTTTCACACGACGGTCATCAAACACATATGAGCGTATCTGGCTACCCCACTCTATCTTCATCTTGCTGGCCTCTATCTCCGCCTGTGCCTCCATACGCTTTTTCATGGCACGGTCATAGAGTTGCGACTTCAACAGACGCATAGCATTCTCACGGTTCTGCTGCTGCTTTCGCGACTCTGTATTTGCGATAAGTATCTCTTCCTCCTCTCCCGTATCAGGGTCTTGGTACATATAGCGCAGACGCACGCCTGTCTCCACCTTGTTGACATTCTGACCTCCAGCGCCACTGGAACGGAAAGTATCCCACGAAACGCGGGCAGGGTCCACATACACCTCTATGGTATCATCCACCAATGGCGTTACGAAGACGGAAGCGAATGATGTCATACGTTTTCCCTGAGCATTATATGGTGACACTCGCACGAGGCGATGCACACCACTCTCAGACTTAAGATATCCATAGGCATTGTCACCTGTGGCATTCTCTATCTGCATAGTGACCGACTTGATGCCGGCATCATCTGCTTCCAGCAAATCGACAACAGTGACCTTATAGCCACCTTTCTCAGCCCATCGCATATACATACGCATGAGCATCTGAGCCCAATCCTGTGCCTCAGTGCCACCAGCACCGCTGTTAATCTTCAGCACCGCATCCATAGAGTCTTCCTCCTGACGCAGCATATTCTTCAATTCGAGAGCCTCAACGGCATGCAAGGCACGACCGTAGGCAGCATCAACCTCTTCTTCCGTGACCATCTCATCACGATAGAACTCCATTGACAACTGCAGCTCGTCAGCTGATGAACGCACCTCGTTATAGCCCTCTATCCATTTGCGTAGTTCTCCAACCACTTTCATCTGGGCACGTGCCCTTTCTGGGTCGTCCCAAAAATCAGGAGCCTGGGTGCGAAGGTCTTCTTCCTCAAATTCTATTTTCTTGCGCTCTATATCAAGGTAGGTATAGAGCGCCTGAGCGCGGTCTGTTATATCCTTAACTTGTTCTTGTGTTACCATTTACGAGATAAAATTTGCGTCTTCTTCATACATGCGGTCGATGATATCTTTATAGTGCTGGCATATCACAGAACGCCTTGTCTTGAGTGTGTTTGTAATCTCTCCCTTCTCCATTGAGAACGGTTCGGTGAGCAAGGCAAACCGCTTCACCTGTTCATATCCTGCCAATCCCTGCTGCAACGTATTGATACGGTTAAAGAGCATCCTTATTATCAGCGGATTCTTGCAAAGGTCCTCACGCCCCTTGAAAGGAATCTCAAATTCACGTGCAAACTCCTCCAGCAACGGATATGATGGTACTATCAGGGCACTGACGAACTTACGCTCATCGGCAATGACAGCAATCTGCTCTATATATTTATCCACTAGCAGTTTTGACTCCACCGCCTGTGGTGCGATATATTTTCCGTTGGATGTCTTGTAGAGGTCTTTTATACGCTCCGTCAGGAACAGCTCACCGTCACGCAAATATCCAGCATCACCAGTACGGAAATAACCATCTTCAGTAAATGCCTCCTTGTTGAGTTCGTCACGACGGTAATAGCCCTTGGTAATCGTAGGACCTTTCAGAAGTATCTCACCATTCTCATCGATACGGATGTCAATGGTGCTTATGGGGCGTCCCACAGAGCCGAGGGTGAATGGTTCGTCACGATGGTCGCACGATACCGTAGCAAGACTCTCCGTAAGTCCATAGCCCACTATCATATTCAATCCCAGGGAGTGGACAAATTCCTCCACCTGCTGTGACACAACAGCTCCCGCAGTCGGGAAGATATTAGGATTCTCAATGCCCAGCTGCTTTCGTACTATTGAGAGTATCGTCTTGTCATACAATTTATATTTCAGAGCCAGCGACATCGGAGGTCTCTTGCCCTTGGCACGATATTCTATGTTATACTTACGACCAATCTTCAGGGCATTCCTAAAGATAGTGGCATGAACGGGCGACGCCTTGTCAATCCTATCCATCACACCAGCATACACTTTTTCCCAGAAACGTGGCACTGCCGACATACTCGTAGGATGTGTCTCACGCATAGACTGCTGTATCTCATGAGGGTCGGTATTTATTATCAGAGTACTTCCCATTGTCATTGCGAGGAAGTCCCAGCCTCTCTCGAAGATATGTGTTATAGGAAGGAAGGTTATCACCCTGTCCTTATCGGTAATCGGCACACATTTGCTGTTATCCCTGAATGCAGCAGCATACTGTCCACAGGTAAGCATCACGCCCTTCGATTCTCCTGTTGTTCCAGAGGTGTAAAGGATGTTTGCGAGATCAGTATTATTCAGTGCATCATGAAGGTTTGCCAACTGCGTCTCCAGCTCATGCGTTACCTGTACATTATCCAGAAAGTCATCAAAATAAACCGATGTGACATCATGTTCTGCCAACGCTACTGCCTTATCATAGATGATGATACGTTCCAAAGATGGACACAATGCCTGTACCCTGCGAGCCTTGTCATACTGTTCCTGTTCACCCACAAAGATTATTCTTATCTGGGCATCATCAATGATAAACTGCAACTGCTGCTCAGAACTCGTAGCATAGAATGGAATAGATACAGCCCTTATTCCAAAAGCGCCAAAGTCTGTACAGATATATTGCACAGCGTTTTGAGAGAATACGCCAATATTCTCCTGCGGTTGAATGCCATAATCTATCAGTGCCAAAGAAACTCTCTTTACATTCTGCGAGAACTCAATCCATGACACACTTTTCCATTCCGTACCGCCGAAATCCTTATATTCCAACGCGCTGCGTGAACCATATTTTTTGGCCTGTTCGTAGGGAATCATGGCCAGATGACAAACTGTTTGCATGATATAGGCTTCTGAATTTTGTTGCAAATTTAAGGAAAAAATTTGTACATTCCAAATTTTTTCCTTACTTTTGTCCCGAAATAAAAGTAAATCACGTTACTTATATGGTAAAAATACTAAGTGTAGACGACGAATTGGACCTGGAATTGCTATTAACGCAGTACTTCAGGCGCAAGATTCGCAAGGGAGAATATGAGTTTTTCTTTGCCCACAATGGCATTGAAGCTTTGCAGAAAATGTTAGAGCATCCCGACATTGACATCGTACTCAGCGATATCAATATGCCAGAGATGGATGGTCTTACACTCTTGAAAAAGCTTAACGACCGTCACAATCCGGCATTAAAAGTCATTATGGTAAGTGCCTATGGCGAGATGAATAACATCCGTACCGCCATGAACAATGGTGCCTTCGATTTTGCCACGAAGCCAATAGATCTCGACGACCTGCAGTTAACCATTGACAAAGCTGTTGCCGAGATAGAATTCGTAAAGCAGACACAGAAGGAGCACGGACAGTTGGTGGACATCAAGAGTGACCTGGCTCTTGCTGCAGAGATACAGATGGCTATACTGCCAAAGATTGATTCTGCGAAGAGTTTGGATTCCGAAATTGACCTGTACGCCTTCATGAAGCCGGCAAAAGATGTGGGAGGTGATTTCTATGACTATTTCCGCATAGACGATACCCACATAGGTTTCTGCATCGCTGACGTCAGTGGCAAGGGTGTCCCTGCTGCTATCTTCATGGCAGTAAGCCATACCCTACTCCGCATGGCAGGCAAAAAGAGTCTGAGTGCCGTAGATGTAATAACTGAGTGTAACTCAATCCTTGCAGGAGAGAGCTTTAACTCTATGTTCGTCACATTGTTCTATGGCATTCTTGACACCAAAACAGGCGAGATACAATATGTAAATGCCGGCCACAATCCTCCATACATTCTGAAGGCAAATGGCAATGTTGAGGTACTCCCCAACTCTACCAATATCTGCCTGGGGGTAATAGAAGATTATCAATATAAGGGAGAAAGCCTGAAACTGGAAAAAGGCGACTGTATCGTAACCTTCACAGACGGTGTTACCGAAGCATGTTCACCAAGCGAGGATCTTTATGGCGAAGCGCGTCTGGAGGAACTTCTCAAGACCCATGGTGGTGATGGCAGCAAAACAATAGTTAATGCTATCAGTGATGCAGTACATCAGCATGCTGCAGATGCCGAACAGAGCGATGACATAACAATATTGACTGTCAAGAGAGCGTGAACCTGAAGAATATAAGTAAGAGGTTGTCTGGCAACATCAGTGGGGTGGCATCAGAAGTTGGCACCCATAGTGCCATTGCTATCATTGCTGGTCTCATCGTTTATGTCTTCGTCTCCTCTGGTTACCAAACTCAGATAGAGGAGCTCAACAACCGCATTAACGAGATGAAGGCAGCAGAACACAATGCCATCATCACCAAGCGCATCAGCGAACAGATGGAAGACATCGCTTATGAGCAGAAGGCTTTGTCGGATAAGCAGAGAATGCGTGCCGAGGAGCAGTCACGCATTGCCGACATAGAAAGAGGCAAAGCAGAATTGGAACGAGGACTTGCCGTAAAAGCAGAGCAGCAGGCACGTGCATCAGCACAAGAGGCAGAGACGATGAGACTCATAGCAGAGCAGCAAAGTGTACTGGCAACACAGCACATGGAAGAGGCACTGCAAGCCCGTTCACATGCCGACACCCTGTTCTACCAGTCGCTGGCACGCTCGCTGGCACAGACTTCTATCACACAGTACAAATCAGGAGACAAGAGTCTGGCAGCATTGCTGGCATATTCTGCATGGTACTATACTGACAAATTCAAAGGTAACGTTTATCATCAAGACATATATACAGCATTACTGGATAACGCACCCAGAGCAAAAATGCACATCGGCAAGGTATTAGGAAATCCACGTGCGATAATTGAGATTCCAGAAATGCACAGTAATAATGAGGCAAAAGGATATGTCATAGCAACCGACTATGGCGAGATATGCCATCTGGCCCCAAAAGTTGATGCTGCAGGACATTTCAACGGCTACGACGAACACAGAATACTAAACAGTCAAAACTATTTTTTCAGGGATATCTGTATTGCGAAGGGAGACATTCTGGCGCTCGACGTAAGCGGCATGCTTGTAAAGGCTAGCTTTAAAAACACCAAAGACGCTGTAATAAGTCGCAAACACCTTCCTATGAGCAACATGCCGCAGGAGCGCTGGCGTCACCTGTTGCAAAACGATGACGGCAAAATCATAGCTGTCGGAGAACATCAGGTAGTATGGCTTGACGCAACTGGCGACAACATACTTTTCTCCCACAGTGTCACAGATGATATCAGCGAGGCTGGTATCCTTGGAAACAAACTGGCTATTTTCACGAAAACAGGCAATTTACTTACCTTCCTCGACGGAAAACCATCCAACAATTCACATATATCACTGCCACGAAACAATCCTGTCAGCTATTACTATTATATGAAGGACAGAGGCATGCACATCTTGGGTACTGAGGATGGTGATGTCTTGTTGTATGACAGTGACTACAAATATGTAAAGTCACTCGTAGGACACTCTGGTGCCATTACACATATGGAGCATATGGGATGGTGTCTGGCAACATCCAGTTATGACCACAAGATTTGCCTGTGGAATCTCTATGACATAGATAGCCAGATAGCCCCCATAGAGGTGTACTATGACAAGTGGCCGCTATGCTTTACCACGAACAAAGACAACTGGACTCTGATAATAGGTCTCGCAGATGGTGATATCGAGTCACTGCACATCTCCGTTGATGACAACAAGAACAATATACACGACCACATCGAACGTGACTTTACGCCACAGGAATGGGAATACTACATAGGTAAAGGAGTAAAATATAGGAGGTTTAAGGAATGAAACGTACTCTGATAACATCCCTTCTTATATCCTTACTGTTTCTGAACACAGGAATAGTAAAGGCAACTCCTTTCATACGCAACTTCACAGCAAAGGAATATGAAGCGCACAACAGATGCTTCGATATCATGTGCGATAAGTATGGCACCGTATTTGTTGCCAACTTTGAAGGTCTGCTATATTATGACGGTTCATCCTGGCGTAAGATTCACACTCCTGGCATCAACAGGGTGACACGTCTCATAAAGGGAGCAGACGGAAAGATATATGTCAGCGGTCATGACTTTTATGGATATATTGCTGCTGACAAAATAGGAAAGCTGCATCTGGTACGTTCTACTGACAAGAATGCAAAACGCCTTGAGGGACAGGAGGTAGAACATCCCAACACTCTCCAATTAAATTCCGTAAGACTGGCTGTCATACCCAATAACGGATTGATAGTAAAGGATAAGTATCAGGAATTCCACATCACCGAGGATGACGGCTTGACCAGCAACAACATCGCCAATATCGCCTATGACGATGGCCAGACGGTATGGGCAGCTACAAATCGTGGTATCACAGCCATCAACACCCCATCACCTTATTGGAGATATGCTGAAGGACAAGGGCTGAAAGGCGAGGTATATGCCATCGGGAGAATTGAGAATGATATATTTGTTGGTACCATGCAGGGACTCTACCGCATAAATAACAACGAAGCCACCCCTGTGGGAAATATAGATTGTGCCTGCTGGACACTGACACCTGACGGCAACGATGCTCTCATAGCTCTGACATCAGAAGGCAAATATCGTGTTACACTGAAAGATCTCCAAGCATTACCTGATGACGGCAGTTTAAAGAAATATCTTGATGCTGCCAATATGAGGAAGATGGCTGATACTCGTATACGCTATTCGGCAGAATTTAACAGAAATTCTCTCACACGTCCGCTTGCAGCATATTCTTCTGCAAGCATCATGTATCGAGACAAGGAAAACATTATGTGGATAGGTGGCGACTTCGGCATTGTAGCTTGCGATATGAGTTATCCTCTACAGAAAGAGAAACCACAGGTATATCTTCGCGAAATATCCATCATGAACGACTCTATATTGTGGGGCGGATATATGCAGAAAGACCTGCGTCCGATTTCTAAAATGGATAATATCGAAATACCAGCCGACTGCCGCTCTATGACAGTAAGATATTCAGTAGGTAAGAACTCTGTCTTCTCGCCTGCAAAATATCGCTATCGCATCAATGGCGGAAACTGGAGTGCATGGTCTTCGGAAACTGTTGCACGTTTCAACAATATGCCTTACGGCTCCACCCTTCTCGAGATAGAAGCCCAGGACCTTTATGGTAATATCAGCGATGCTGCAAAAGTATCATGGTTCCATCAATTGCCACTCTACCTGAGATGGTGGGCTATACTATGCTACATCTTCATCATCATCATGATAATCAGAGGACTTATCAAATGGAGAATGAAGAATGTAGAGAAGGCAAAGATGGCCCTTGAGAGAATTGTCAAGGAACGCACCAAAGACCTTAAGAACGCCCTTGACGAGAAAGAACGTATGCAAGCCGATATGGTACGTATGGAGCGTAATGCCACAGCAGGTAAACTGACACAGGGACTCATCGACCGTATTCTGAATCCTATCAACTACATCAATAACTTCTCAAAACTCACCAATGGGTTGGCAAAAGACCTGTCAGAAGATATTGAGGATGAGAAGGAGAACATGACAAAAGACGGTTATGAGGATTGTATCGACATCCTTGACATGATGCACCAGAACCTGAGCAAGATTGAGGAACATGGTGTGAATACCACCCACACGCTGCGTGCAATGGAAGCCATGCTCAACAACTCCATCGGAACACCTCGTGACACCAATATCTCTGCTCTGTGCCAGCAGGCGGCTGTTGTCACAAAGGAATATCACAAGATGGATATCGTCACTGACATCGTTCCTGACATACATGCCAGCATAGACCCTGAGTCTGTCAACAAAGCCCTGTTGTCATTGCTCAGCAATGCCGTGTATGCCGTCAACAAAAAGGCAAAGAAGGCGCAGTATAAACCAGAAGTGAAACTGTCACTCAAGCCTGTTGACTCTGGTGTGGAAATTCGCATCCGCGATAACGGTATCGGTATTGAAGACACCATCATCGACAAAGTATTCGACCCGTTCTTTACCACCAAGACAACTGGTGAGGGAACTGGTGTAGGACTGTTCCTCACACGTGAGATAATACAGGCTCACGGAGGTTCCATAACACTCAACTCTGTAAAAGATGACCATACAGAATTTTTGATTACCTTGAAAAAAATATAACTTACCATGACAGAATCTGAAAAGCAACAGCAGAAACTCGCTTCATTGGGAATGCTTTCGGCAGGTATTGCCCACGAAATACAGAACCCTCTGAATTTCGTCATCAATTTCTCCAAGATGTCTGACAAACTTCTGAAAGACCTCAAAGAGATTATCGATGATGTTGCAGACTCTATAGATCCTGACGATGCTGCAGACATACAGGATATTGCAGACGACCTCTCTACCAATATGCAGAAAATCCAAGAGCACAGCGAACGTGCCATAAGTATCATACAGGGTATCCTGCTCATCTCCCGTGGCAACGAGGGAGAACATCTTCCTACTGATATTCCTCACCTCATGCACGAATATGTATGGCTGTCATATCATGCCAAGAGAGCTAATGACAAGTCCTTCAACGTCAGCATCATTGAAGACTATCCGGCAGACATGCCCAAGCTGATGGTGATACCACAAGACCTCTCACGAGCTGTACTCAATGTGATGAATAATGCAGCATATTCTGTAAAGGAACGTAGTACACAAGAGGAGGAAAAAAAGAATCCGGATTACAAACCCGAGATAAAGGCATCCGCCAAATATGAAGACGGCAAACTGACCATTAAGATTACTGATAATGGTACTGGTATTCCTGAGGAGGTGCAGAAGAAACTCTTCCACGAAAACATCACCACAAAGCCTGTAGGACAAGGTACAGGACTCGGCATGCAGATAACACACGACATCATTGTCAATGCCCACAAAGGTGAGATAAAAGTTGACTCAAAGGTTGGAGAAGGCACCACCATTACTTTTGTCATTCCTGTACAGAGTGTGAAGTAAATGGTTGATATAAGGATGAATAGAATGACCAAAATCATAATAACAACACTTTTGGTAACATTTTCTGTACTTACCATTAGTGCCCAAGCCTCCCCTGCTGATGCTGCCCAGCTATATGCAAAGGCACAGACAGAATATAACAACGGACAGTTTGACAAGTGTAAGGAATCGTTATATGCCATGCTGCCATCTGCCAGAGGTATGCTTAAGACAAGTGCCTACAGGTTGCTGGCTCTCTGCTCTCTCGAACAGGGTGATATCGAAGGGGCAAAGAATAATGTGGCGTTGCTGTTGAAGTCAGACCCCTATTTCACACCATCTCTTGGTGACCCAATGCGTTTCCTCGATATGGTCAGCGAAGCAAAAGACCAGTCTGCAGGCATCACAACAGCATCCCGACAGGCTGAGACAATAGAGGAAGCCCCTGTTCCTGTAACGCTGATTACAGACGAGATGATTCGTCACTCTGGAGCCCAGACGCTGCAGGAGGTGTTGTGTCTCTTCGTACCAGGTATGACAGTAGCAGAGGGTATGGAGGCAAATATCGCCATGCACGGAGTATATTCCACAGCACAGGACAAGATGCTCATCATGGTTGACGGACATAGGTTGAACAGTTCTTCAACAAATGCTGAAGCACCCGATTTTCGTACTAACCTCGACAAGGTAAAACAGATAGAGGTGCTGCGCGGTCCTGCTTCTTCCCTATATGGTAATGTGGCCCTCACTGCCGTTGTTAATATCATTACCTATAAAGGTGCAGAACTCAATGGTGCACGCATCAGCGGAACAGCCGGCACACAGAATTCCTTCGGCGGCTCTATGGTTGTCGGCGGTGGTAATAATGTTGTCGATATTATGGGATGGGGTTCTATCTATAACAACCAGGGATTTAAACATGATGTTGACAACGGTTTTGGTGGCAACACCCGCCTGTATTCCCATGCCACAAGTGGTCGTCCGGCCTATGATATAGGTATAAAGGGACGCTGGCAGGATTTCACTATCGGCATTAACTTGCAGCGCTCTAAACGTGTACCATATTTTAATGTTCTACAGGTTAGCAGCAAGACAACCCTGCAAAAGGTCATAACAGGATTAGCAACTAATTTTGAAGATGACGAAGAAGATCTTATGGCTTTAAAGGCCTATGGCATAGAGCCTAACAACGATCCCGACGTTAATGCCTTCCGCAACTTCAACTATGACCGCTATGGAAAGCTGAATGGCGAGACTCCTGGCATCGTGCGCTCCAACAACCGCATAAATGTGGACTATGCACATACCTTCGGAAAGATAGATGTGCAGGCTTCTGGATACATCAATTTCGAGAATACATCTTTATATAATGTATTAGGCGACTCTGTTAATAGCGAAGTCATCCCCGATGCTACTGTTGACTTTATGGAGTACCTTATTGCACAACAGTTCCCTCCTGGCTCCCCTCAGGTTATGTTGTATGATGCTATCTTCGAAACACTCATCCGAGGTAAGACAATAGGAGATGTTCTGAAATATACCATAACGCCATTAAGTGATGACCCGCAGAGTGTCCGGCTACGAAATGTTATAAATACGATTCCTGCTTCCTATCAGGGTGTCTTTCAGAAACTTGACTGGCAGAATACCACCTATGGTTTTCAGGCACAGGGTCTCACCAACTATAATTTTCTTGGTAATGGATCCTTTATTCTTGGAGCCCAGATGGAACATTTCACTTTGACAGGTGTGAACTTCAGCATGGGTGGTGGTTTTACGACTCCTGCCACTATGTCATCATCATATGTTTTCAAAGACGGAAAAGAGACTTCTCTATCTGGTTACATGCAGATAAAGCATTTTTTCTCTCCCCGATGGATTCTCAATGCAGGTTTGCGTTATGACAACAAACGTCGCTTCAACGGCTCACGTCTGAGAAGACTCTCACCGCGTTTCTCTATAATACATAAGCTTGACAATCATTGGACCCTGCGTGGAAATTACAACTATTCCTTCGTAGATGCTCCATACCTCTATCGTGTTTGTGTATTGCCTATCTTCAGCGGTGGTGAGGATATGCAACCAGAAACCATGCATGGCATAAATCTTGGTACTGAGTACCACAAGGGTAGTTTCCGTGCTGAGTTCGGTACTTTCTATAATCTTCTCAACGACCTCGTAGTACTCAATACTTCTATTGCACAGAGTTTTACTTCCTCTGATGGTGAGCCATATATCTTCAAGAATGCCGGTAAGGTACATATCTTTGGTGTAGAGGGTGCAGCACAGCTTTATCATCGCAACTTCTTTACCAATATCAATGCTACATGGCAACGTGTGGTAAAGCATGAGAATTATATAGTTCATAACTCACAGACATTCTCTACTCCAGCCTTCCATACCAATCTTGTCGTAGCAGGTGCGCCATATCGTGGCAAAGGTACCGGATTCTTCAAGGGTGGCACACTATGGGTGCGTGGTACCGGACAGTTCCAGACAGCTACATACTATCGTACCGTTGACCTTCTGCGTACCGTCATCATGGGTGACTATGCTTCTGTCTTCAATCGTGTGGCACCACAGTTCGTGATGGGTATCGGAGCAGATTATGAGTGGAAGTATCTCGATGTTAATCTCTCTCTGAAAAACGTCTTCAATAATAAATACAGTATTGGCTCGATGCTTGCTGACGGAACTCCACGTCCGGGCCGTGCCTTCGTTGCCAAACTCTCAATAAAGTTTTAACTCTTAACTCTCAACTCTCAACTCTTAACTATAATAATGTCCCAAGAAGCCCTCTCCCTGCTTCAGCAACTGATAGCTATTCCATCCGTCTCACGTGACGAGACAGCCGCTGCAAACCTTCTCGAGAAGGTCATCTGTGGCTATGGTCTCCGTCCCCAGAGAAAAGGTAATAATGTGTGGGTCGTCTCCGACAGATGGGATGATGATAAGGATATCATCCTGCTGAATGCACACATCGATACCGTAAAACCTGTCAGCACCTGGACACGCGATCCGTTTAATCCTGTTATTGAGAACGGACGTCTCTATGGTCTTGGCAGTAATGACTGTGGAGGTGGTCTGGTGACACTCCTTCAGGTTTTTCGCGAGATAACCAGCCGTCCTGAGCAACGCTATAATTTCGTTTACCTCGCCAGTTGTGAGGAAGAGGTCAGCGGCATTGGTGGCATACGTTCTGTCATCAGTGGCAGTACCCTGTCTCCATTGTTCTCAAAGGATTCTGGCATTACTGCTATTGTCGGTGAGCCGACAGGTATGCAGCCTGCCATAGCAGAACGGGGACTGATGGTGATTGATGGTGTCTCACATGGTAAGTCAGGACATGCCGCACGTGGCGAGGGTGTTAATGCCATCCATGAGGCTCTCGATGATTTGACTTTCATACGTGACTATCGCTTCAGGAAGACATCACCGCTCCTTGGAGAGACCAAGATGCAGTGTACTGTTATCAATAGCGGCACACAGCATAATGTGGTGCCTGATGAATGCCGTTTCATTGTTGATGTGCGCACCAATGAATACTATAGCAATGAAGATGTGCTGGAGTTTCTGAAGGCCAAGCTCAAGAGCACCCTCACGGCACGCTCTACACATCTGCGTTCTTCCTTCATACCAGAGACACATCCTTTGGTAAAGAAGTGTATCGCTATGGGGATGAAGCCGTTTGGTTCTCCGACGCTGAGTGATCAGGCACTGATGCCGATACCGTCCTTTAAGCTCGGTCCGGGAGAGTCGTCACGCTCCCACTCCGCCGATGAATATATCTGCATCAGCGAGATAAACGACGCAATAGAAAAATACCTGTACCTACTTTCGTAAGTGCAGGTTTTTGTTTTGTGTTCTTTAGGAGTTCATTTTCTTCGTTATTGACTTCGTCGATAACTCTCACGTTCGACAGAGTCAAAGCAAGCTTGGCTCTGCTCTCACTTAATCGAGTTATTCTTCCACATCACAATGCAGGAATCCCATTTCCTTTGCTTTTTCCTCGTTCATCAGGAAATAGATGGCCTCGCCCTCGTTACAGAGTTCACCCTTCGAATTGGTTATCTCGGCACTGATGTAGGCCAGATTCCGCACTTGTTTCGTGACCTTGGCACGTATGGTCAACTCCGGCTCTGTCGTGGGAACGGCCTTACGGAACTTCACATTCAACTGCACGGTATAGCCGCTGGTCTGTAACTTGCGGGTTACTACCCATCCGCACACTTCATCAATCAGCGTACTCAATATGCCGCCGTGCATGGTATCGACCCAGCCCTGATAATTTCGGCCAGGATGCCAAGTACTCACAATATAGTCACCATCCTCATAGAACTCCATGTGAAGTCCGATGGGATTGTCAGGACAGCAACCAAAACAGTTATATCCTTCATGGTTGCGCCACGGATTTATTATCTTCTTCATATTCATACCCAAACAAATTCACACCCAAACAAAGTTTTCTTTTCCCGCACCAATCTCGAAATGATATTTTGCTATGCCCAAATCCATCTGCGTATATCCAATCATCGAAAAGCCTTTCCTGGCATGTACCTGATGACGACCATCCTTCGTCCCTACATACACAAATGAGAACTTTTGCTGGTTCACGGCTGTAGGAGCAAGCAGGGCTGCTTCAACACCCTTGAGGAACCACGTAGGAGTAACATCGCTTGCGTTACTTGCCTGATTGACAGTTTTGATCTTATGTCTGACTCCCTGGGTCTCACCATAGCCAATGGCGATATAGCAGGCTATCTTCTCGCCATCTTCAAGCACATACGTTCCTGACACTTTCGAGTAACTCAATCCCACCCAGCACGTATTCAAGCCCAGCGTCTGAGCCAGCAGAACCAACTGTTCGCCATAATAGCCTACGCGTTCATCCAGGTCATCTGCCTTCTTTCCGGCCATGACGATATAGTTCGTGACATTACGGAACTTCCCGTATTTTGCCATCGTTCCCAAGAATGCCTTCGGTTCGTTCAGGATGAGCTGCATATGCAACTTACCCTCACGGTTCAGAGCCGCAATCTTCTCTTCCAACACCCTGACAACATCCTCTGTCAGAGGCTGTTCCTTATATGCCCTCACGCTGTGACGGGCTTCAATAGCTTCTTGTAGAGTCATATTTATCTAAAGTGGTTGCAAATATACTCAGAATTTTTTATTTCCTAATGGAATCTTCTTCATTCTATTCAAATTTTTCCTAAGTAATGATCAAAAAATAACTTGGGACGATTTGTCTATCTTCCCCTTTGATTG
>ERZ842401.1221-NODE-1221-length-37450-cov-7.946677_pt1 | contig 37450 bp, 49 predicted proteins | sample MGYA00521270_ERZ842401 | MGnify/ENA primary metagenome ERZ842401 (study PRJEB31892, sample SAMEA3878208) | bioreactor metagenome | biome: Moose rumen | place: Sweden | collected 2011-10 | study: EMG produced TPA metagenomics assembly of the PRJEB12797 data set...
GTGCACGGAGCGTATCAATGCCGCGTTATCGATTTGACGGAAACGACTTGAGCCGACCATTTTTTTTAGCCTGTGATAACTGTCACGCGAAATTTTTACGTCTCTTGATAAAATCGCAACAGAAATTTTCGCGAGGAGTTTGTTGACATGAGCACGAACAAAATCGTTGGTTGCGAGGTTATCCGCTACGACGCGGGCGAAAATATTTTCGTCGCCGATAAAAAATTCGTCGCGGTTGAAAAATGTTTTGAACTCCGTCTGAACGGCAAGCCCTTCAAAAAAATTTCCTGTTCGCCGAACGATTTGGAAGACTTGGTTGTCGGCATAATCGCGCAGGAAAATCCTGTAGCCGCCGCGCAGATTCAATCGCCCGCAGTCATCTTCCGCGCCAAAGATTTGCTTGCCTGCGCGGATAAGCTCCTCGGCGAACTCTCTGCCACTCACGACAAAACCAACGGCGTTCACAGCGGCGCACTCTTCGACGGGAAAAACCTCCTGCTCGTCCGCGAGGACATAGGTCGGCATAACGTCTTCGATAAAATTCACGGCGCGGCGATTCGTAACGGCGTCGACCTGCGCGATAAGGCTTTGGTTTTCAGCGGGCGATGCTCCTCCGAAATGATGATTAAGGTCGTCCGCATGAACGTCCCCGTTGTCGTCGCCAAATCCGTGCCGACCACGCACGCCGTTAATATTGCCAAGGAATTCGGCATCACGCTCGCGGGGCGTTTGAGAGCCGCCTCTTTTTGCATTTATACCAATCATCAGCGTATCGTATAGTTGGGAGGGATGACTTATGGATTTAAGCAGGCGAACGTTTCTTAAGGCAACCGGCTTGGGCAGTCTGGGACTCGCGCTGTCGAGCCTGGGCTTTGATATGCCCAAGGTTCAAGCGGCGGCCAAGACCTTCAAGCTGGCGGGCGCGAAGGAATTTACTTCCGTCTGCCACTTTTGCGCGTGCGGCTGCGGGCAAATCGGCTACGTCAAAGAGGGCAAGCTGATTCAGCTGGAGGGCGCAAGCGATTGCCCCGTCAACTTCGGCGGCTTATGTTCAAAGGGGCTCGGCTACGCGCAAATTCCAAACTCTATGGCGCGGACGACCAAGCCCATGTACCGTGCGCCCGGCGCGAAGGAGTGGCAAGAAATTTCTTGGGACGAGGCGATTGAGCGGGCGGCTCGTGCTCTCAAGAAGGCTCGCGACGAAAACTGGATTGACACCGAAACTATCAACGGCGAATCCGTCAAAGTTCAGCGCACCGACGCTATCGGGCTTATCGGCGGCTCGCAAGTCAACAACGAGGAATGCTATCAGCTCGTCAAAATGTTCCGTGCAATGGGCGCGATGAGTTTGGACAATCAAACCCGCGTTTGCCACGCCAACACCCCGCCCGCCATGAGTGCCGCCTTCGGGCGCGGAGCCATGACCAATCCTTGGTATGACCTCAAAAACACGAAGCTCGCCTGGATTGAAGGCTCCAACCTCGCGGAGTGTCACCCTATGGGCTTGAAAAATCTCATGAAGGCTAAGGCGAACGGCTTAAAAATTATGCACGTCGACGTTCGCTTTACGCGCACCTCCAAAATCGCCGACTACTTCATCCAGATTAGACCCGGCACCGATATTGCATTCCTCGGCGCGATTATCAATTACGTCATTCAGAATCACAAGTACGACGAACCGTATCTGCGCCGCGCCACCAACGCTTACATGCTGATTGACCCGAATTTTGGTTTCGAGGACGGCATATTCAGCGGCTACAATGAGGCGACCCGCAAGTACGACATGACAACGTGGCGTTATCAAGTCGACGCCAACGGCAAGCCGATGCGTTCAGCGGATTTGTTTGCGCCCAATACCGTCATGAGCATTCTCAAGAAACACTACGAACGCTACAGCTTTGAAGTTGTTTCGTCGATTACGGGCGCGAGCGTCGCCGATATTAAATTCGCGGCGGAGCTTTATTCAAGCGTCAAGCCCGCCGTCTTCATGTACGCGCTGGGCATGACCCAACACACCGTCGGCGTCGAAAATATCCGTTGCTTTACGGTGCTTCAGCTCCTGCGCGGGAATATCGGCGTGCCCGGCGGCGGTATCGACGCCATGCGCGGTCAGCCTAACGTTCAAGCTTCGACCGACTACGGCATTATGTTCCAATACTTCCCAGGCTATCTGCCGTGGGTGACCGAGAAGACCAACACCCTTGCCAAATGGACGCATAACAGCGGCACGTTCAGAGCGAAATTTTTAATCAACCTGCTCAAAGCTTGGTTCGGGGACGCCGCCACTAAGGATAACGATTACTGCTTCGGACTTTTACCCGTTCGCAACACCACGCAGAACGATTCGATTTACGTCCAGTTTGAAAAGGCTATCGAAGGCAAGATGAAATGCATTTACTTCGCGGGACAAAATCCGCTCGTTTCCAATCCGAACCTCGGCAACGTCCATCGCGGCTTGCGCAGTTTGGATACCGTTATCGTGGAGGATTTGTATCTCAACGAGACGGCGAGTTTCTGGGAACGCCCCGATAACCCCGAAGGCTCCACCGAGGGCATTAAGCCCGAAGAGATTCAGACGGAAGTGATTTTCCTGCCCGCGTGTTCATATCTGGAGCGCGAAGGCACCATGACCAATTCGATGCGTATGATTCAGTGGCGCATGAAAGGACCCGACCCGCTCGGCGATTCAAAGCCCGATTATCTGATTCTTGACATGCTGTGGAAAAAGATTCGCGAACTGTACGCCGATTCGACCGACCCCAAAGACCAAATCATTAAGCTGTTGACGTGGAATTATCCGCAAGACCACATGGTTGAATACATAATGCGCGAGGTCAACGGCTACGACCTGTCGACGGGCAAGCTCCTCAACGGCATAGGCGAAATTAAAGACGACGGCACGACCAATTCGGGCATGTGGATTTATGCGGGCGTCACACGCGACGGCGATGTCCATATGGCTAAGCGGCGCGGGCAGGACGACCCCGGCGGCATGGGCATTTATCCCGGTTACGGCTGGGTATGGCCCGATAATATTCATCTGCTGTACAATCGCGCCTCGTGCGACGAAAACGGCAACCCCGTCAACCCCGATAAAAAAATCGTCTGGTGGAACGCCGCTACCAAAATGTGGGAGGGCTACGACCGCCCCGACGTTGGAAGCTTGACCGCCGCGCCCGATACGCCTGCGGGGCAAAAACCGTTCCGCATGGTTGGCGAGGGCGTCGGCAGGATTTTCGCGGCTCCGTATAAAGACGTGGAAAACGGCGAGACCCGCGACAGCTCCTCCACGCCCGTTGACGGACCGATTCCCGAATTCTATGAGCCCGTCGAAAGCCCAACCAATAACGCGCTCCACATGAACCCCAACGCGCAGTTCAGCCCGTGCGTCATTTATCCGCGTATGCCCGACCTTCAGAAAATCGGCACGAAGGACGAATTCCCCTACGTGCTGTGCAGTTCAAGTATCGCGGAGCATTGGTGTAGCGGCACGATTACCCGTCACGTCACGTGGCTCAACGAGCTTGTCAAGGAGCCGTTTATCGAAATGCCCAAAAAGCTCGCGGAAAAGCTCGGCATAAAGAGCGGCGACGAGGTGATTGTCCGTTCGACGCGTGCGCAGATTAAGGAAAAGGCAATGGTCACCGACCGAATCAAGCCGCTGATTATCAACGGCGAGGAGGTCTTCGTGACGTGGCAGCCGTATAACTGGGGCTTCAAAGGCTTGTCGACCGGACCGAGCGGCAACTACATCACGATAGACGCGCTCGACCCCAACGCTCAATCGCAGGAGTTCAAGGCGTGCCTCATCGACATCAAGAAGGCTTAACGTCATGGGCAAAATAAAAACGCTCGCGGCGTATCTGACGGAGCATGAATTTTTGCGCGAAACGGCGGAATTCCACGCGAGGCTGGAAAAAATGTTCGCGGAAATTCAACCGCTCAACCTGCCGCCACGCGATAAAGTCTTGGAACTCGTCAAAGACGGCGTGCCGCTCCTTCAACAAGAACCGTTCCAATCGCAAATCCTCGACGCGACTCAAAAACTTCTGCCGACGATTCCGCGCAGGCTTCAAGAAATTTTCTTGCGGCAGGAAAGTTCCGAGGAGGTTTTGGCGCGGAAAGAATTTTGGGCGGCGGTCGATAAACTTATCCCCGACGAATTGAAACGTTGGGAGCGCGAGGAGTGGCAGGAAAATTATTGTCCGATATGCGGAAGACGCCCCGTCATGGCGCAGCTCAGGAAGTTCAACGAGGGGCGGGCGCGATACTTGATTTGCGGCGGCTGTCGGGCGCAATGGAATTGGCGGCGCGTGGGCTGTCCGTATTGCGGCAATGAGGACTTGGAACGGATTCACATTTTGGAATTTGATGCGAAGATTCGCTTGGACGTGTGCGACGTTTGCAACTGCTACCTCAAAACTTACGGCTCGGAGGACGAGGAGGCAATTTACCTGCTTGACTGGACGACGTTGCACGCGGACTTACTGGCGGAGGAAAAAGGCTTGCACAAATGCGGAGCCGTCGAATTGGAATAACGAAAGAAGGGATACACATGGCAACGGAAATGGCAATGCTTCACGACGTGGCGCGATGTTCGGCTTGTCGGGCGTGCATGGTCGCTTGCAAACAATGGCACGACTTGCCCGCCGATATGTCGACGCCGTTCAAAGGGCAATACCAATCGCACGCCGATTTGACGCCCACGACGTGGAACTTAATCAAAATGAACGAACGCACCGACGCGGGCGGACGCTTCCATTGGGACTTCATCAAGTTTCAGTGTATGCACTGCGCCAAGCCCGCCTGTATGCTCGGTTGCCCCGAACACGCCATATCGCAAAAGGACAGCGGCGCGGTCGTCATAGACGAGGCTAAGTGCGTGGGTTGCGGCTACTGCAGGACGAATTGCCCCTTTAACGTCCCGCGCATTGACCCCGACCGCAACAAGTCTACCAAGTGCGATTTGTGCTTCGACAGGATTGAACACGGCATGATTCCTTCCTGCGCCAAGACTTGCACGGCGGAGGCGATTAACTTCGGCACCAAGGCGGCAATGACTAAGCTTGCCGAGGAACGCCTTAAAGAGGTGCGCATGAATCACCCCGACGCGCAACTGTACGGCGTGCACCCAAACGGCGTCGGCGGTACTCATATGATGTACGTCCTGCCCGAAAAGCCCGAAGTCTACGGCTTGCCCGCCAATCCCAAGACGCCCGAATCAATCGACCTGTGGCGCGACTATATCCGTCCGCTCGGCAAAATCGCTATCGGCGGCGCGGCGGCCGGGCTTGCCGGCTTAATGGTCTTGAACAAACTTATCGGCAAGAAAGGAGCGTGACGACCATGTTAATCGAAAATCGCTACGTGCCGCGCCACCAAAAAAGCTTCACGGTCTGCCACTGGCTCAACGCAATTTCATTCTGCATGCTGTTCCTGACCGCGTTGCCGCTCTACGCCGACACGTTCTTGTTCCTGTATAACATTTTCGGCGCGAAAACGCTCCAATACGCGCACAGATTCTTTGCGGTGATTTTTATTGCGACGCCGATAATCGGGTTGCTGTCGGCTCGCGAGGGCTATGCCACCATGATTAAAGAGGGCTTCAGTTTCGGGCGCGACGATTTGATTTTCCTGCTTAAGTTCCCGTTCACGCTCTTTGGAATGCATCCGAATATGCCAAAGCAAGGTTTCTACAACGGCGGCGAGAAAATTCACATCTTGTTACAAGGGGCTGTGGGCACGGTGTTAGCCGTTACGGGCTTAATCCTGTGGTTCGGCAACGGCGTCATTGACAATTCGATTCGCGCCTGGATGATACCGCTCCACTCCATAGCGGCGGCTCTGGGGCTTGCGGCGGCTCTGTCGCACATTTACCTTGCGGTCGTGCAAAATCCCGACAGTTTGCACGGCATGACCGAAGGCTCAATCAATGCCCGCTATGCCGTCCACCACCACGGTGCTTGGGTCGACGAGCTTATCAAAGACGGCAAGGTCACCAAACAGGAAATCGAACGAGCGGCTTAAATCGCGAATAATTTTATCGGACTGCGCGGAGCACTCTGCGCGGTCTTTTTTATAAATCAAACGGATGACTTAGGTCGCGAATAAAACAGGCAAGAGAAACTCTCTCCTGCCTTATTTTTTTTTGCCCATCAACCCCGGCGCGAAGAAAGTATTGGAATGACAGTTACCTGACAAAATCCTAAATCCTAATTCCTAAGGAGTGAAAAGCGATGAGATACGAGCGGAATTTACTATATGAGATGGAGCGATTTACGGAGCAGGCGTCGTTGAAGTGTTATTCGGGCAGTGAGCAATTATTGATGATGAAGATAATCATGATGCTGAATGCGCGGAAATGGCCAGAGGCGGCAGTGATAAGCAACAGGACATTGGCGGCGGAGTGTGGTTTATGTTCGTCGACGGTCAACAGGAGCTTGCGGCTTTTGGAGGCGGAGGGTTGGCTTAGTTTGGATACTTATCGCAAGACGACGCAAATCCGCTTGAACAAATCGCCCGCCAAAAAGAATGCCGGGGCGGTTAATGAGGCTCTGGGCGTCGACGAGGCGTGGGAGGCAATGCTCCAATCGCTGAGCACGACCGATAAGCTGATGTTGGAGCGGATAATCACGCCCGAAAGCTTACCCGTGCTAAAGCAGATATATCACGAGCGCAGGGGTGTTATTAAGTCTTCGCCGGCGCGATATTTGGCAACGGTTTGGACACGCGCTCAAAAGGGCAAGGGCAAACTTAAACAACACGACCCCGCCGAGAAAGCGGTACAGGAACTTAAGGCTAAGCTCAAAAGCGAGGCGGCGTCCGTTAAAGCTGACGCGGAGACTAAGGAATTGATAGCGCGTTATGAGCAAGACAAGGCGGCAGTCGAAGGCGAGGCGGCGGCTTTGAATTTGGATGTGTTGACCTATCTTTATGATCCGCAGGCGCGTGCCGACGCACTCAAGGCTAAGGAGACCATAACGACCGAGGCGGCTTACTCCCTGTTGCCCGTCGAAAATGTTGCCTCTTTGGACAGTGACGAGCCGGCAGTCATAAGCTTTATGCCTTCCGTTGAGTCCGCGCAGATTGATGCGACCGAGATAAGCAACGAGGAGGACAGTGCTCTGCTGGCTGATTTTGCCAAGCATAAGCCCGCCGTGATAGCCGACGTTGCCGCCGACCTCAACTTGACGGCGCAAGAATTTGTCTTTGATAAGGCTAAGCGCAACGCGGCTTTGAGAGCCGATAAGAAGAAAGACGCCGTTGAGCGTGCCGATGTTGCCTTCAAGCTGAAGAAAGCCTTTTTCGTGCGCGGCAGTGTTTATAAGCATCGCGGGCAATATTCTCGTGCCAAGCTGACGGGCTATTTCGGGACTTCCGACGTTAGCGGTATTTTTATCATGTACATGGATTCGCAGAGCAGTTACGACCGCACCTACAGCGACAAGGTTGAGGTGTTGCGTCAATATCTGCAGGTTGAAGTTACGGATAAGGAATTTGCCACGAATCGCGCCCTCTGCGCGGATATGCTTAGTAAAGCCGGCATTAGTGCACACGACTTTGTTCATGAAGACTTTGGCAAGACTTACGGTTGGGATTTGCCCGCCGATATAAGCCCGCATGAGCGCGCCGTTGCCATTATCGAACACATCAAGAAATGCAAGGCTCTCCGCGCAGATTATGTAGCCGCCACGAGTGCGCTCATAACCGAGACGACCGAGCGCGATAACCTTGCCTTGGCACATTGGCTGCATGATTCGCCGTCGTCTAAGCGTTTGCTTATGGAATATTTGAATCGCTCCTATCCCGAAGTGGCGGCGGACAATCTTTTGGAAAGCGTGCCTGTTCGCAATGAACTCATAGCTTTAAAGCCGCAGGAGCGCATGATCTTGAAGCCCACGCCGATTAGCCGTGCATTGGAGGCTGCTTACAACATGACGGGCTCTTCCGAATGGTGGGGACACTTTGAGCAAGTCTGCAGCGTGCACGCGTCGGATGTCATATATAACGAGGAGATAAGGCGCATGGTACTTAAGCGTCTGAAGGAAACCTCGCCGGGTGATTATGATGTTTTGATTTCTTTAATGGGAGGCTGAGGTATGAAAGAAAAGGAAATTTATATCGGCAAGGAATTCCGCGATTCAAGCGGGATAGCCATTCGCGAAGGCGACACCGTACGCTATCAACACTACAGCGAATATCAAGCCGTGGACGTGAACGGCAAGCTTTACCTTTTCAACGGGGACAGGAAGGAGTTGCGCCCTCCGGCGGACTTCGACCCCGACGCCCTCGACGTGATAAGGAGGAATGAGTAATGAAACGCCCCAAATTCTTGAAGGCAGAATCTACTCTGCCCAATCACTGGCAGGCGGTCAGCGTCGATTCGATTAAGGGCTTGTTTATCAGAGCCCGCGACCTCGACGACACGCCGCGCTACGACATAGTTGCCAAACTTGACCTGCGCCCCGACGAGATGATCGTCGAAGGCGACTTTGAAAACGCTCACGACGCCGAACTTGCCTTGGACTTTCTTGTTGACGAACTCAACGGAGATGATTAACCTCATGAGCTTAAAAACACTGATAGGTTTCGCGGTGATAGTGCTGGCGACCACGGCGTTTCTCGTCGGCATTGTCATTGTCTACGAACCGCCCGCCTTCTTCGGCTATATCTTCGGGGCGTTCAGCGGGGCTCTCTGGCTCGGCTTATGCGTCCTAATCTGCGAATACGCGGGGGTCAAATAATGGGCACGGCAAAGGTATACAGCATAGCTGATTATATGAAAAAAGAATTCGACGCCGATGTGGAGATTCACCGCAACGTCAGAGAAATGCTCAACATCTTTAGCGATATGGCATTGACCCAAGTGCGCGCCGAGCATGAAGATTTGCAATGGGATTTGTACGACGCGGCTAAGGATTTCGTCAAAGCGTGGGAGCGTCGCGAAAAAATACGCAAGGAGGACACATGCAACAGTTAAAGTTTAGAGGACGCGAGCCCATGTTCGGGCAATGGTTTGCCGGCACGCTGCTCCGCGAGGGGCAAATCGTCATGATAAGCAACGGCACCGCCCGCTACGTGGTAGACCCTGACAGCGTTCAACAGCTCCTCGGCGTCGACCGCAACGGCTTTGAAATCTACGAAGACGACCTCGTCAAGCCGCGCCGCGCCCCACGCGATATGGCTTATCACGCCAACGTCTGTGACTTCGACTTGATAATCGACGGCAAGATTGAAAGGGTGACCTTCTGATGGGACTTTCGTTTTATCTGAAAGACGCCTCCGCGGATAAGGGAAAATGCCTGCGTCGCGCCAAGCGTGCGAATACCCTGCCTCTGCTCGGCAGGCTCATTGCCGCCGAAACGCAGGCTGAAGCTGAAAAGCTTTTGGAAACGTTTTCCATAGAAAAGTTGCAAGGGTCACAAAATCGGGCAAATCCAAGAAATTTCCAGGGGGTCGGAAGCGGGGCTTGCTGAAAATCCGCTGAATCCGATTTTCATAGGGCAAAAACGGCTCAAAAAGCGTGACACTTGCAACCTTCTGAACTTAAGCTGGAAAGTCATTTTATAGAAATGGCGTACTTACGCCAAAGTGCTTTTCAAAGGCTCGAAAATCCCCAAGGGGTTTCAATGAAAAACTACTGAACACTTTTAACAAACGGAGGAGTATTATCATGAAACAGTTTATCAAGATGCAGGACGGCAGATATGTGCGCGCCGATGTGTTTGTACGCTTTGGCGTGGCGCGCGATTTCATCGGCGACGATGCGGTGTATCGCGTTTACGGGGCGACCGAGCTCCAAGGCAGCCCGACCGACACCGAGAAATTCTGGATTGCCGTCTTCGACATCAAGGCGTCCGCGCAGGCTTATCTGGACGCGCTCATTGACAAGTTGGAGGGCAACGAGACGGTTGACTACGAGCCGACGTTTTAACGGAGGAAGAACATGCGGACGATAAAATTCAGGGGCGTTGACGCCGTGACGGGCAAAGTCGTTTATGGGTATTACAATCCCTTTCTGAACGCGGAGCAATTGCCCATGATAGCGACGGCTCAGGGCGACGTGTTGATTAAGGACGAGAGCCTTGCTCAACTCATCGGCGTCGACGTTTTCAATAAAGAGATTTACGAGGGCGATATGGTATTGCGCATCAAGGATTGGGACGACGAGCGCGCTGATTATGTGGAGGCGAAAGCTTTCCCCATGCCCGCCGAGTTTGACGATTATACGGCGATAGCGAACGGCGAGATTGTCAGGGTTTAAGGAGGAAACAGCGTGAGCTTGAAAGAAATATTCGAGAAGACGCTCAGCGGACGCTACACGACGCCCGACAAGATAGCGGCGGAATATCCCAACGGCGTGACTTTGGTTGGCTTTTCCTATGTGGAGGTCAAGGGCAAGCAGACGCCCAGCTACAGGATAGCCGAGGACGGGGGTCAAACGTTTTTGGCGAGCGGCAAGCTGCTCATGGAGTTGACGGAGCGTTTGCTTTCGGAATATGAAACGGCGGAGGCACTCGACGCGGCGCTCAGGGCGGAACCGGTCATGATTCAAATCTTCCCGCTGGTTGAGCTGCCGAATAAGAATAAGTTCCGCTTTGTGAAGTATTTGGGAGCGGTGGATCAAGACACGGGCGAGGTTACGTGAGCCTGTCGGAAAAGGCGCGTCAAGCCCGCGAGTGCGGATTGGACTATGGTAATTATGTGGCTAAGTTGGCTCAAGGTTACACCTATGCGCAGCTGTATGAATTGGCGCATCCTGCTAAGCGTCAGTGTTGCATGTGCGGGGCGGACTTTGAGCCGGCTGTCCACAACCAACTTTGTTGTTCCCCGGCGTGTTCAAAGGCGGCGAAGAGGTTACGGGCTAAGAGATACTATCGCAAACAAGCCGAGAAATACCGCGCCCGCTCTCGTGAAAGGTATCATGCCGACAAGGAACGTTGGAAGGCACTAGCCCGCGCTTGGAAAAAGGCTCATCCCGATTATCAAAGGAAATGGCAGAAAGCTCATCCCGAAAAGTTACTTGAATATAAGCGTCGTTATCGACTTAAGAAAAAGGAGGGCGGCAATGATCTGTAAGGAGTGCAACAAGGAATTTGAACCGCGTCACTTTAACCAACGCTATTGTTCGGAGGAATGCTTCCGCAAAAACCTCAATCGTCGTGCGCGGGAATATCAGCGGCGGCGGCGCGGGGTGATTCGGGTTAATTGCCCGATATGCGGCGTGGAATTTGAGCGGCACGTTCCCAATAAAAAGTATTGCTCGGAGGAATGCCGGCTCGAAAGCAGAAGGCGTTGGTGTCGCGCTAATTATCGGAGCAACACGAAGCTTGAGCGGAGCAACACGAAGCTTGAGCGGAGCGAGTGTCCGATATGCGGCAAGGAATTTGAACCGCGTCACTTTAACCAAAAGTATTGCTCAAACGAATGCAAGAACGAGCGGGATCGTCGTTGGCAGAGGAAATATCAGCGGCGATACTACGCGTCGCGCAAGGCAAAGCTGGCGGCTTATCAACGGGAATATAGAGCCCGGCACCGCAAACGGATTAACTTTCAGCAAAAAAAAAGGAGATGGCGGCATGGTCTGTAAGGAATGCGGCAAGGAATTTGAGCCGCGTCACTTTAACCAAAAGTATTGCTCAAACGAATGCAAGAACGAGCGGGAGCGTCGTTGGCAGAGGGAATATCAGCGGCGGATTCACCATTACAAGCCCCTCGAAACTCAAATCTGCGCGGTTTGCGGCAAGGGATTTAAGCCGCGTCACAAGAGGCATAAATATTGCTCGGAGGAATGCCGGTGTGTTCGCAAAATGGCTAAGCAGAACCAATACGACTTGAAACGTCGCCAGCCCAAACACCACGAAACTCAAATCTGCGCGGTTTGCGGCAAGGAGTTTAAGCCCGTCAATGTGCAGAATATATATTGTTCCCCCCAATGCCGGGTTGAAGCTCAGCGGCGGTACCACGCGGCAAACAGGGAAAAGTATAACGCTTATCACAGGGCTTATTATGAGAAGCACCGCGAGGAATGCCAGTTTTACGTAAAAAAGTGGAGGTGGCGACATGATATGCCCGATGTGCGGGGTTGAGTTTGCGCCTCGTTATAAGTGGCAGAAATATTGCAACAGCAAATGCGCGCGGAAAGCTAATTCTTCTTCTTACAAGTATAAGCCCGTGGAGCGCGTCGAACGTCAATGTGTGATCTGCGGCAAGACTTACACGGTACACCAGGGCAATCAGCGGACTTGCGGGGCTTATGAGTGCCGCAAGGCATATGCCAAGCGCAACGACAAGGTCGGAGCCGACGAGGAATTGATTTGGCAGCCGATATGTCAGAATTGCGGCAAGGAGTTCAAGCCGGCTTATGAGCACGAGCATTTTTGTTCCGATAAGTGCCGCTTTCAATTCTTTCATATGGAGAAATGGTATGCTGATTAAATGTGAGCTTTGCGGCGAGGCTTTTTGGACGACGCAGAAGACAAGGCACTTTTGTTCGCGGGGCTGTTATGCCAAGTGGCTCAGCAAGACCAAGAGCAAGAAACCTGCGCCCGAGCCCGTTAAGCCGAGCGGCATTCGCTTGACGGCGGCTCAATATGATGAGCTGTTGGATTGGATATTTAACGGGGGCGTCAACCCCTTGGGAGGTGCGGGCGTTGAAATTGAACAGAAAGCTAATCTTTGATGAAATGACCCGGCGCGGCTGGAAGATAAAGGACTTGGCGGAAAAGGCGGGCTTGTCGTATTGGACGCTGCACAGGATTTTGCATCAAAAGGAGCGCAAGAATTACACCATTGCGCTTGAGAAGTTGGCATGGGCTTTGGACAAGGAAGGACCGGAAGACATATTGATTCGGGAGGCTTAGCGCATGAAGGCGTCGGAATTGAACGAGGTGCGACTTTTAAAAATGAAACTGTGCGCCTATGAAATCCTGTTGACGCGGGCGCGAAACGCTTTGTCCAACATGGCGTCGATGGCGACGGATTATCCGAGCTCCGGCACTTTGAAATCGCGGGTTGAGGAACTAACCTTGAAGGTTATGCACTTGACAGAGCAAATCGCCCGCCTCCGCGCAGATATGGAAGAGGCGGCACTGGGGCTGGCGACGCGGATTTGTCAAATCTTTATCGACGAGACCGAGCAGACGCTCATGCTGCTAAGGTATGTTGAATGCCTGCCTTGGACTAAGGTTGCCAAGCGCATGTATTACTCGCGCCGCAACGTCTGCCGCCTGCACGACGCCATAATCACGCGCATTGACGCCCATTAGCCCGGCAAATATAATTAGACTACCATCCATAACGGAAATACTCCTTTCATATACACTACCTCCTTAAGAGCCTTCGGGCTCAATTTTTTTGGAGTGATAAGCATGAAGGTTTTCATAAATCCCGGTCACGGCGGGCTTGACACGGGGGCGGTCGGCTGCGGTTTGGTTGAGCGCGACGTTACCCGCGTCCTCGGCTTGCGCGTGGCGCAATGTTTAAAGGCGGTGGGCTATGACGTTGCCCTCTTTCAATATGACGGCTTGGAGGCAATCTGCGCGGAGGCTGAAGACTTCGAGGCGGACTTGTTTGTGAGTATTCATTGCAATTCTTTTGACGGGCAAGTTTACGGCACCGAGACCTATCACGCGCCGTATTCGGCAAAGGGTTGGCTGGCGGCAAATGCCGTGCAAAGTCAGCTTATACGCTCCTTGCCCACTACCGACAGAGGAATAAAGACTGAGCGTTTCTATGTGTTAATGAATACGTCAATGCCGGCGATATTGATTGAAACCGCCTTTATCGACAACCCTGCCGACGCGGTTTTGCTCCGCTATCGCCACGACGACTTTGCTCATGCCATTGCCCGAGGCGTCACTGATTTTTTCGCTAAGGTACTTCCTTGACGGGCGTTTAACCGCGGCTCGCGGAGGCGCGGCAAAAAGGCAGGTATGCATTTTTTAAATCACTTAACCGGTTTAACTTGGAGCCGTGACATATTATGAACACAATCAGCCGCGTGAAGGGCGGTTTGGAGTTTATCAGCGTCAGTCAAAAGCAAATGGCGGCGGCACTGGAGCTGACCCCTGCGCGGATAAATCAGCTGATAGACGAGGGAATAATCATCCGCGACGAATCCTCCCGCGTCGGCGAAGTCATGATGCTTGAAAGCCTTAGGAATTTCTATCTTTCAAAGAAAGCAACGGGCGAGGGCGTCAACTTTTGGAAGGAGCGCGCCCTCCACGAAAAGGCTAAGCGCGAACTTGCCGAGCTGAAAGTCTCCGAGCGGCGCGGCGAGCTTTACGAGGCGGCAACGGTCGAGGCGGTTTTAACCGAGCTGCTGATTGACTTTCGCAACAAACTTTTGGGCTTGGGGCACCGCACGGCTCCGAGACTTGCCGGCTTGACCGTCGGGGAAATTTGCGCGGAACTTGACCGAGAGATAGAGGAGCTTTTGAACGAATTGGCGGCTGAAAGCGATGAAGAGCGGATTAGATTTGGCACGCCTTCTGCGGGCAACATTGAAGACACCGCCGAAAGTGAGCGTGTCGAATTGGGCGGCGACGTATCGGCAACTGCCGAGTGATTCGCCCGAGCCGGGGCGTTATCGCGTCGAACGTGTTCCTTATTTTCGTGAAGTGATGGACGCCTTCACCGAGCCCAATATCCGCCGCATAGCCGTCAAGTCCGCCGCGCAGGTCGGCAAAAGCGAAGTCCTTTTAAACGTCGTGGGACGCTACGCCATGCTTGACCCCGCCAACATCATGATTATTCAACCGACGCTTGCCGACGCCGAGGATTTTTCTAAAGCCCGCCTCAGCCGCATGATAGCCGATACCCGCGTTTTGACGCCGCTTTTTTATGAAAAGCTCAAAACCCGCGACGCCAATCAGACTATCCTCAGCAAATTTTATAAAGGCGGCAGGATAATCTTAGTTGGAGCCAACAGCCCGACGGGGCTGGCTTCCCGCCCGATTAGGATTCTTCTTTGTGACGAGGTTGACCGCTATCCGCCCGCTTTGAGCGAAGGCGACCCCGTTGACCTTGCCGAGAAAAGGACTTCCAATTTCTTTTCGGCTAAGATTGGGCTGTTCTCTACGCCGACGGTTAAAGACGCGAGCCGCATTGACGTTGAATATTTATTGGGGACTCAAGAGGAGTGGCGACACCGTTGCCCCAATTGCGGGGAGTGGCACGTCTTGTCGTATCAAGATATGATTTGTGATTCTTCAACGCGGCTTGACGAGGCGGGGCGTCGTGCGGTCATTGTTAAGCAGGTGAAGTGGCGTTGCCCCGATTGCGGCTTTGACTTCGACGAACAGATCATGCGCCGCGCTCCGCAGAAATATTTCGCCTTGAACCCCGACGCCCTACAAAACGGCGTGCGTTCCTTTTATATCAACGGCTTTGTGAGTCCGTGGCTTAACTGGCGGGGCATCATGCGAGAGTGGCTTGAGGCTCAAGGCGACCCTGCGCGGGAGGCGGTCGTCATGAACACGCGCTTTGGCATATCTTACGAGCAACGCGGCGAGTATTCGGACGAAAGCGTCTTCATGAATCGGCGCGAGGATTATACGTTGCCGGCAGAGGTTTTATTGATAACGGCGGGCGTGGACGTGCAAGCCAATCGCCTGGAATATCTGATAGCGGGCTGGGGCGTCGATTTTGAGTGTTGGTGTTTGGAAAGGGGACTGGTTCGCGGCTCTCCGACCGACGCCGCCACGTGGCAAGCCCTTGACCTTATCCTTGACAAAACCATTGGCAATAAAAAAATCGCCCGCACTTTCGTCGACAGCGGCTACAGCACGGCGTTCGTCTATGAATATTGCAAGAATCGGCGCGACCGCTACGCCATAAAAGGCATGGGCGGCTACGGGCGCCCGCTGATTTATAAATACACTTATCCCGACGCCGGCATTATCCTTACTATCCTCGGCGTGGATGACGGCAAGAATGAGATTTACAATCGGCTGTCTGTGACCGAGGGCGCGGGGCGAATTCATTTTCCGTTGACCTTCGACGAGACTTTTTTTAAGCAGTTGACGGCAGAGCGGCGAATAATCCGAAAAAGCGGCGGCATGCTTATGCCTTCGTGGGAGCCGGTAGCCAAAGGCGCGAGGAATGAGGCTTTGGACTGCCTGATATATTCATTGGCGGCGGCAAAATCGCTCATGGGCAACGCCGACCCGCAAGCTTTCTGGAAGTCTTTCACTCAACCCGCGCAGATTAAACGAACTTCAAAACCGCGGCAAAGGACGGTAGACATATGGTAATGGCGAACATAAGGCGGCGGCTGGCGGAATATTATTTGGCGGAGAGTGCCATTCTTCGAGGGCAGGAGTATGAAATCGGCGACAGGCGCTTGAAACGCGCAGATTTGGCGGAAATTCGTCGGGCGATAGACGATTTGGAGGCGGCTCTTGCCAATGAGACTTTAAAGCACGGGCGCGTTAAGAGGGTGATTTTCATTGATTAACATAAGGGGCTACGCGGGCGGGGGTGCGTCGCGGATAAAGCCGACGCTGAAGACGTGGCGACCTCAACACTACTCCGCCAAAACCGAGATTGATTTAAACCTCAAGACGCTTAGGGCGCGAGCCGCCGATTTGGTTAAGAATTCCGCCGTCGGGTCTGCCATAGTCGAGACGCTGACGGCGGGCGTCATCGGGAGCGGGCTTAAACTTTTCCCGCGCCCCGACGCCTTGACGTTAGGGTTAAGCGTGGAAGAGGCAAGGGCTTGGAGCCGCCGCGTCAAAGCCGAGTTCAACCTTTGGGCGGGCGAGGCTATGAGTTGCGACTTTCTCAAACGCAACACATTCGCCGAACTTCAAGCCATAGTCTTTAGGAGCTACCTCACCGAGGGCGACAGTTTTGTTTTATTTAAGCGAAGGCAATCTGCGCGGGAACGTCCCTATACCTTGCGGCTTCAAGCAGTGGAGGCTAATCGAATCAGCACGCCCAACTTGCCCGACAGCGGCGTTGAGGTATCGCGTGGGAATAATCGAATAGTCAATGGCATTGAGGTTGACGGCAGCGGCGCGCTAATCGCGATTTGGGTTGCCAATCGCCTCATGGAGCCCAATGACATTGGCGGGGCTTTGGAGTGGCAAAGGGTTTTATGGCGAGGGCGACGTACGGGCAGGGAAAATATCTTGCACATTTGCAACGACTTGAGACCTGCGCAATATCGGGGAGTGCCGGTGTTGACGCCGATTATCGAAAGCCTTAAACAAATCAGCCGCTATGCCGACGCCGAGCTGTCCGCCGCCATTGTGCGCAGTTTTTTCAGCGTGTTTTTCATTCAGCCCGCCAATAATCACAGCTTGAACGAAATGCTCGACGAGGAGCTTGACGTTTCGGAGTACAAGCTCGGCTCCGCCACGATAGCCGCCTTGCCGCGCGGCGTGGATGTTAAAGCTATCGACGCGGGCAACACTCAATCGACGTTCGACCAATTCTCTGCGCATTTCTTAACGCAGATAGCGGCGGCGGTGAACTTGCCTCGCGAAGTGATTCTTAAAGCGTTCAACGCGTCGTATTCGGCAAGCAGGGCGGCACTTCTTCAAGCGGAGGGCGAATTCAGAATCAGGCGGGCGCGATTTATCACAGATTTTCTTAAGCCGATATATGAGCAATTTTTGTTGGAAGCGGTGAGCCTCGGACGCGTCGACGCGCCGGGGTTTTTTAGTGAGCCGCTGATACGTCAAGCGTGGAGCGCGGCGGATTGGTATGCCGAGCGCACCAACGCCATTGACCCGCTCAAGTCCGCGCAGGGCATGAAACTTGCCTTGGATTCGGGCTTAACGACTTATCGGAAGGAGCTGGCGGAGAGCGCGGGGCTTGACTTCGACGACGTGATCGAACAGCTCAAGCAGGAACGCTCTTTGCTAAGGGAGGTTAACAATGGAGATTTATGAAGACATTACGCAGGAGACCCTTCAACGAGTCCGCGCAGATTTAGCCGACGACGACGAGCTGAGGATAAGTTCAAATGGCGGTGACATCTTCGCGGCGATAGCAATTCACAACTTAATAAAAGAAAAGAATATCACTGTGCGGATAGACGGCTTAGCGGCGAGCGCGGCAAGTTTAATCGCCGTGGCGGGCAAGCGCGTGCTTATGGCGTCCAACGCGCAGATGATGTTGCACAACCCGACCGTGGGGCTTATGGGCTTTTTTACCAAGGCGGACTTGGAACGGGCGGCGGCAGGCTTGGCGGCGAGCGAAAGTTCAATCCTTCGCAGCTACGCGATAAGAATCCCCGTCGAAACGGCAAAGGCACTGCTTGACCGCGAGACGTGGCTTGGCGCGGAGGAGGCACTTGAACTTAAACTAATCGACGAGGTAACCGAGCCGGTGTTCGCTGAGGTGACCGATTCGGCAGAGCAAATGCGCGCCCGCGAAGTAGACCGCCTGCTTTCGATAAAAAAAATAACCGACAACGCGGCGTTGATTGAGCTGGCAATGAAGAGGGGCTTGACGGCGGCTGAGTTGGAGCCTTGCTTGAGCGGCGGGGAATTAAAATCGCTGATAGCCGACCAAAACGAATCGGGAGCGGCGGGCGTCGGCGGGCGAGCTGAATTGGATGCGGCGGCGGCTATGCGCCAAAAGGTTATCAACTTTGCAAACGGGGTGTTTTAAATGGAATACAGCATGAGTTTAAGTTGCGCGACGTGTGACGAACTGGCGGGCGGCTTGTTGCCCTCTTTGATATGGAACGTGACTTGCGCGTCGACGGCTAGTTTGGAGCGCGGCGATTTAATCTGCGCGGCGAGCTTGGGAGCCGATTTTTCATTGGTGAGTTCGGCGGGCGACGCCTCAAAGATGATGGCAATCTGCGCGGCGGCAAATGACGGCTCCACGGCGACGACGGCATATGTCAGCGGCGAATTCAACCGCGAAAAGATAAACGCGGGCAGCCTTTCAATATCAATCTTTGAGCCCGAACTTCGCCGGCAGGGTATTTTCCTGACTTCGATTAAGGAGTGATAACATTGATAAATCCGTGGGCAATACAAGACACGTTCGGGCTGATTCAGACGATAGAGCAAATCAAGCCCGAAGCGCAGTGGCTGCAGAGCACCATGTTTCCAAATCAGATGCCTTGCGCCACGACTTCATACGTAGCGATAGAATATTTAAAGCAACACAGGCGGCTGGCACCTTTCGTGGTAAAGGGAGGGCACGGCGTCAATGTGAGCCGCGAACGCACGCAGGTTAAAATCTACGCCTGCCCCATGTTGGCTCCGCGCAGGGTGATAGGGCTCAATGATATTGAAATGCGGCAATTCGGCGAGACGCCCGCATTCTCAACCTTGACACCCGAAGACCGCGCCGCTCAAATGTTGGCAAGGGATTTGGTAGACCTTCGACGCATGATCATCAATCGTCAAGCGGCAATGGCGGCGGAACTTCTTCAGACGGGCAAGGTGACGGTTAAGGGCTACGCCGACGACGGGCAAACCGTTATCGAAGACGTGATTGACTTCGACACCAACGCCGTTGTGAATAAAAGCTGGGACAACGCCAACGCCGACATTTACGGCGACCTGCGGGCGGCTTCAGAGCAAATTCAAGAGGACGCGGGCATTATCCCTACCTTGCTGATTTGCGGCAAGAACGTCGAAGATTATCTTTTGAAAAATAAAACTCTGCAGCAGTTTATGTTCAGTGCCAATGCCAATGCGACGGCGTTCCTGAGCTATCAGCCGCGCTATTCTTCGCCGCAAGTGAGGACGCTCGGCTATATCGGCGCGTTGAATCTTGAAATGGTTTCTTATCTTGAAACCTACTCCGAGGGCGGGCAAGTCAAGCCCTTCATCAATCCCGATACCGCTATCCTGTGCGTGCCGGGGCGCGGCAAAATGCTTTACGGCGCGGTGTCGTTGCTCAAAGGTCAGACGTTCCAAACCTTTGCCGCTCAATTGGTACCCAACTACACCGCCAGCGAGGAAAGTCAAACTTCCGCCTTGACGCTCTACAGCCGCACGCTCCCCTTGCCCGAAGACGCCGGCGACTTCATCTGTTTGAAAGTCAAGCAGTAATGTTTAAGGACGACTTGAAAGCCGACATCGCCACGTTCCTGGAGCTTGACGAATTCGGCGAGCTGATAACTTTGGACGGCGTGATTTTGCCCGCGCAACTTTCTAAGCACACGGCGGAAAAGTCTCAACGGCTTACTCAAACCTTCGACAAACTTCACGGCGACTTTTCTACGATTTATTTCAGAGCCGAGACCTACTTAAAAAAGCGTGCGCGGCTGCCCAATCAGGGCGAGTGGGTTTGGCTTAACAATATAAGATATGACGTGGTATCAAGTGAAAATCAAGCGGGCGTGGCAAAGCTGACGCTTTCGGCGTATCGGCAAAGCACGCTGCGCCCGCCGGGGATATTGCCATGTTGACGGTAGACATTGACACCGGCGCGGCTCAAGCGGCTCTTCAAAGTTTCGGCAATCTGCGCGGACGCTTGACTTCGGCGGTAAGGAACACATTGGCGGCGGGCAAAGCCGAGGCTAAGAGCCGAATTGAAGCCCGCTACACAGCCAAGGCGCCTCTTAGTTTGGGCAAGGTGAGCTTGAGGGCGAGCGGCTTAAACGGCACGCTCAGCTTTGGCGGCAAGCGCAACGAGCTTAAGCGTTTCATATTAAATCCTTCGACGCGTCCGCCTCATAATCCGCCGGGCGGCTTGAACGTTCAAGTCGTCAAAGGTTCGGGCGGAGTTTTGCCTCATGCCTTCATCGGACGCGGCACCGTCTTTGAACGCACGGGGCAAAGCCGCTTGCCCATTCGACATATCTCAACCATTGCCCTGAGCGGCATGGCTAAGGCGGTTTCAGAACACGTTTTAAATAAAATGGAAAACAAACTCCGCACCGAAATTAACAATGCTTTGGGAGGCTGACATCATGTTTGGACAAATCGAATTGGAAAACTTCATCGGCTTGACGAAAATGCCGCAAGAGGCGGCGTCCGCCTGGGAGGACGCGTTTGAGGGGCTGGTCGGCGCAAGCTATATCCCGTTGGCTTATTTGGGCAAGCAGCAGGTCAACGGCACGCTGTATCACTTCATAGCGGGGCAGACGCTCATAACCAACCCGCCGATTCGCCGCGTGGTCAAGCTTGCCATTCTTAAAAAGGACGGCGAATATCGCTTGGTCGGTGACAGCATAGAGGTCATAGCGTGACACCGACGAACTTAATAAAAGCCTTGGCAGAGGAGATACGGCAGGCTACCGCGCAGATTAAATTGCCGACGGAATATGCCCGCAACCCTTCAGCCGAAAACTTCACGAAGATAAACGTCTTTGAACAATATCTGCCGGCGGATTTATTTGAGCAGACGAGCTACTATCCGCTAATCAGCGTGGAGTGGTTGAAGACGTTCGATAAGCTGAGCGGCAGAGAGGCGGGCTCGACGGCGACGGTGTTGCTAAGCTTCGGGGTATATGCGAAGGAGGCGGACGGTTGGCAAGACGCCTTCCACTTAATGGCGGTCTGCCGGCAACGTCTTCTTGAAAGGCGGACTGTGGCGCAACGCTACCGCTTGCAGGACGAGGTAACTTGGCAGGCGGCGGAGAATCAGCCCGCGCCTTTTTTTATAGTGTATGGCGTTTTGGACTATCAACTTTATCTGCAGCAGGAGGAATATTATGGAGAATCACATTTATATTGGACGCAGTGTCGGGGGCGTGATGACCAATCAGCTTTTCACTAAACGCCCCGACGACTTGATAACGACGCTCAGCGAGACGTATCCGCTGATAGGGAACTTATTCGTCCCGATTGAGGAATATTCGGCGGCAATGCGCGAGCTTGCCTCGGCGGGCAGTTTGAGAGCTTTGGCTTATGAGCAAACGAAGGGAGGCAAGCGCCATGAGTGATACGTACCGGCATGGAATTTATACGCAGGAACTTGACACGGCAATAACGCCGATGATCAGCGTGGCGAGCCCGTTGGTAGCGGTGGGCACTGCGCCGTTTCATTTGGCGAAAGACCCTGCGCCGTCGAATACGCCCGTGCTTTGCCACACATTAGCAGAGTTCGTTGAACAATTCGGTTGGTCGGAAAAGTGGAGCCAATTCACGCTGTGCGAAGTGGCATATACCGCCTTTCAACTTTACAACACGGCGCCGGTGATATTTATCAACGTATTGGGCGGCGACACTCATTTAAAGGGAGTGGCGTCCTCGGTCGTGACGGCGGCGGGCAGTCCCTATACCTTGGCGATAGAGGCGTCGACGAATCACGTATGGATGACCGGCGGCGAGACGGCGAGTTATACAATCGACATGTCAACAAACGGTTGGACGGTAGGCGCGCCGTTGCCTGCTACTTTTTATGCGCGTGACGCCGAGGCAATAACGCTGGCGGTAGCGGGCAGCGGAGCCAATCAAGTGTGGCTAAGCGGCAGCGATTATACGGTTTACTTTGGCATAGCGGCGGCTACCGACGCCGAGATACAGGCTGGGGCTTTGGACAGCTGGGGCGATTCTACACCTCAAGAAGAAGGCGACATCCCCGCGACTAAGCGTTGCTGGCGAGTGAAGTTGACGACCGCGGGCGCGGCTAAGATGGCAAGCGCGGCTGAAAAGACTTTGAAACTGGGCAAGGCGACGCTTTTAACGGCGGGCAAAGACTACAAGGTAAGTCACGACGACAACGGGCGAATCGCCGTTACCTTGCTAAAAACGACGGCGACAACCCCCTTGACGATTTGGTACGAGGAGCTTAGCACCGACAAGGTAAGGAATACAGACGTTATCGGCGGCTACGATTCGGCTTCGGGCAAAAATAAGGGGCTTGAATGTATCGAAGAGATATATCCGCGCTTGGGAGTGTTGCCCGGCGCGCTGATTGTACCGTATTGGTCGCAAGCGCAGGAGGTGGCGGCTGCCATGAAGGCGAAGACCCAAAACATCAACGGCTGCTTTAAGTCGATAGCGATAGCGGACATTTCGTGTTACGGCGCGCCCAAGTACACGGCGGTTAATGCTTGTAAGAATGATAATAATCTGGGAGACAGGCATTTGATAGTTTGCTGGCCGCGAGTGAGTTTGGGCGGGCGCAAGTATTTCATGAGCACACACCTGGGAGCATTGCTCGGCAAGGTTGATTCTGAACATGATGATTTGCCTTACAAGTCGCCCTCGAACGAATCCCTTCAAATCGACAGCACGGTTTTGCACGACGGCAGCGAATATTTCTTGGGCAAATCGCAAGCCAATTATTTAAACGGGATCGGCGTGGTTACGGCGTTGAACTTTGTAGGCGGCTGGCGGGCTTGGGGCAATCGCACTTCGCTTTATCCTTCGTCTAGTGACCCTAAGGACGCCTTCATACCCATTCGCCGCATGATAAATTTCGTCGGCAATACGCTGGTCACGTCTTTTTGGAGCCGCATTGACAACCCGCTGAATCGCCGCCTGGTTGAATCGATTATGGACTCCGCGCAGATTTATTTGAATGGGTTGACGGCACGCGGCGCCCTGGTCGGCGGGCGAATTCAATTTTTGGAGGACGACAATCCCCTCACCGATTTGGAGGACGGAATAATTCGTTTCCACGTAAGTTTAATGCCGCCGCCTCCTGCGCGTGAAATCGTCTTTATTCAAGAGCTGGACGTGACGTATCTGTCAAATTTATTCGGCGAGTGAGGTGATTGAACGTGGCTATAAACAACATCAACGAACAGACAATCAACTATGAGGTCTTCGTCGGAGGCGACAGGGCATTGGGCACGGCGAGCGTCGATTTGCCCGAAATTACCTATTTGACCTCGGAAATAAAAGGTGCGGGCGTCGCGGGGCAATTGGACGTTCCGACTTTGGGGCACCTTGAGTCAATGGAAATGACGCTGCATTGGCGCAGTATCTTTGAACGCCCGACGAACTTACTGGCGCAGAATGCGATAATGCTGAGCCTGCGCGGAGCGATGCAACTTTACGACGCGGCGACGGGCATATTGAAGGCGTTGCCGGTGAGGATAGATGCGCGGTGTTTATCGGCGGGCTTGACATTGGGCAAGCTGGAGCCGTCTGAGCAGACGGATACCGAATCGACGTTCAAGATTGACTATTTGAAGATAACAATCGACGGGCGCAAGGAATTTGAACACGACGCCTTTAACTACATTCACGAGGTGGACGGCACGGATTATCTTGCGGGCGTGCGTGAGGCTTTGGGATTGGGGGCTTAATCAATGTTCGGGAAAATAGTATTGGAAAATTATAAGGCATGTCAACTGCCGCAAGAGGCGGCGTCTGCGTGGAGCGTGCTTGACGGTTTGGTCGGCGCGTCGTATAAGCCGCTCGTGTATGTCGGCAAGCAGGTCGTCAACGGCACGCTGTATTGGTTTGTGGCGGAGCAAACATTGATAACGTATCCGACGATACGCCGCGTGATAAAATTGGCGATAAAACATCAGGATGAGGAATACAGTTTGCTGGCGAGCAGTATCGAAGAAATAATCTGAGGAGGCGTCGTCAATGGCGATAGACATCAGCAAGTTGGACGAGGGCTTGAACAAACTGCGCGGCTTAGACTTTGAGCAATGCGAGGCGCAGGAACGAGCGGCGGGCAACACGTTTCCTGAGTTGTCTTTTAACAAGTCGTTTCAAGCGCGACTGGCGGCGAGAGCTTTGGACGTTCCGACGGCGGACATCAAGGAATTGCCGCTGAAACAATTCGCGAAGGTCACGCAGTCGGTATTCAATTTTTTGTTCAATACTTCGGACACCGAGACGCCGTCGGAGAAATCCGAAGAATAGCCCTTGACTTGCAACAAAGCGGCTGGGGCACGATTGACTTTTGGCTGAGCCTGCCGCTGGGCAACTTGCGCGGCTGGGTAAAACTGATTAACGAAAAATCGAAACGGAGGAGGTGAGCTCGTGGCGAGAAATTTTACTGTCTCGTTCAACATAACGGGCGCGATGGACGGAAGCTTGCAATCGGCGTTGGCAAATGCGTCGAAGGCAATGCGCGGTTTGGGCGAAGCGGCACGAGCCGCCTCCAACGCGGCGCAAGGTTCGCAACTCGGCTTGAAGGGAATATCGCAATCTTTGAACGCTTTGCAGGCGGCGGCGAATAAATATCAGGCGTTGCGAAAAGAAATAGAAGCGACGAAGGCGGCAACGTCAACGGCGGTCGGCACAAGAAATTCCCTGGCGGCGCAACTGAACAAAGACAAAGAGGCGGCGGAACAATTAAAATCCGCGCTGGACAAATTGTATAAGACGCGGAGTCGGATTCAAGAGCAACAAGCCGAATCGCGGGCGACGTTACAAGCGTTGATAGCGCAACGCGCCCAAATCACGGCGGCGAAAGGGAAAATCCTTGCGCCGTTTGACAAGGACGCATATGCTTTCGGGAAAATACCGACGGCACTTTTGGGCACGGCAAAGGGAAAAGAACTTTCCGACCTCTTAAAGCAACAGCGGGCAGTCAAACAAGCCTTAGACGAATCGCGGCAAAAGTTCAGAGAAACGGCAAGCGAGCTGAAAACATTATCGACGCAAATAGCGGCGACGCAACGGGAATATCGGGCGGCAACAAAGACGGTCGGGCAAAGCACGGCGAATTTTGACGCGGCTAAAAACAACGCGGCGCAAATAAAATCGCAGTTGCAATCGCAAGTATCGGCTCTGCAGGCGTTGAAAAGTCAACTATCGACAGCGGGCTTTTCCACGGCGGGTTTCGTCGAATCGCAACGGCAACTTGAATCTGAAATAAATCGCGTGACAAATGCGCTCAATCGCGAGCAAGCGGCGTTAGCACGTCGGCAAAGAATGACCTCGGCAACTCAACAAGTGGCGACGGCAGGGGCGGAAATGTGGGGCGCGGCGTATACGGCAGAGCAAATAGCAAGCCCGTTTAAATCGTCGCTGGACAATGCGGTCGAGTTTGAACGCGTCATGAGCGAGGTAAAAGCACTGACGCAGATGGACAACCTGCGCCTCGGCAAGTATGATGTAGTCGAACGAGAAATGGCGGCATTGACGGCGCAAGCGAAGGAATTGGGCGAGACGACGATATACACGTCTAAACAAGTCGGCGAGGCTCAAGCTTTCGTGGCGCGGACGGGTTGGAATACGCAACAAATCTTAGGCTCAATCCCCGTGTTTTTGGAATTGGCAGCAAGTCAAAACATGGACATAGCGCGGACGGCGGATTTGGCAACAAATATCATGACGGCGTTTGGGCACAACATGAAAGCGGTCGGCGGCGACGCAGATAAATTTGCTCAAATGATAGCGCACGACGCGGACGTGTTTGCTTACACAGTGACGCACTCGAATCAGAATTTTGAACAATTCGGAGAGGCAATGAGCTACGCCGCACCGGTTGCCAAACCGTTTGGCGCGTCGATAGAAGAAACCGCTATGATGACAAAATTCATGGGGGACGCGGGTATTCAAGGCTCCCGCGCAGGCACGGCAATGCGCATGATGATGTTGCGATTAGTTAAGCCGACAAAGCAAGCTGCAAAGGCACTGGCAGAATGCGGCATGACGTTAGACGACGCGACAAAAGCGCGGCTCAATGCGCAACGAGAATTAGAAGAAATCGGCGGGACATTAGACGATACACTTTCGCCCGGTCGTCAATTTATCGAGATAATGAAGCAAATAGATAAAGGGATGGCAGGGTTCAGTGACCAAGAGAAACTGGCAAAATTGGCGGCGATAACGGGCGTGTATGCGGTCAGCGGCGCGGCTAATTTATTTGGCGCGGGCGCGGCTCAAGCGGAAAACTTCACGGAGCTTTTGGAAAACTGCGAAGGCGCATTAAATCAGACGTATCAAGTCATGGTTGACAATACGTTTGGAGCGCAAAAGGCGTTTGAATCGGCATGGGACGCAGTTCAGTTAGAGGTCGGCGCAAGTTTAAACTCTATAGCGCGAAGCGGCTACGAATTTATCACGCCGTATTTGATAGGGCTATCGCGATTTATTGAAGCCAATCCTGCGGTTGTGCAGGCAATCGCGGCAATCGCGGGCGCATTGGCGGGCTTGCTCGTAATGTCGGCAGCAGTGAAGTTGGCTTTCGCGGGCTATGAGTTTATCGCGTCAACGTTTTTGCTGATAAGCGGTGCGGCAACCACGTTACGGACGGCACTTGCAGGCTTGACGCTTGCCAATATCGGCGCGGGCATATCGGGCGCGGTCGGCATGTTCGGTCGGCTCGGCTCGGCGATACTCGGTGCGGCGCGGGCGGCAATGTTATTCGTCTTTACGCCGATAGGAGCCGCATTAACAGCGATAGCTCTCGCGGGGCTTTGGGTTTATAATAACTGGAGTCGCGTCGCGCCCGTCCTTAGCAACATAGCAAACACACTCGGCGGTCCGTTGAGTTCCGCGCTGAGCGGACTCGGTCGAGCGGTCGGGATACTTGGCACGACGATAATAAATGCGTTGAGTCCGATAATGCCGTATCTGGGCAAAATGATTAGCTTTATCGGCGGCGGGCTTGCCGGCACGATTATTGGATTGGCGGGAACAATAGCCTCGCTGATAAGCGGAATAGTCGTAGCCATAGCGGGCTTATTGTCAGCCTTGGCTGATGTCGGTACGGGCTTGGTGCAAGCATTTGAACAATTGGCATCGGGCGATTTCAGCGGCGCGTTCGAGACGATAAAAGCAACGTGCAGGACGTCGTTTGCCGATATGAAGGCAACGGCATTAAACACGTTCGCCGCGATACAAAACGGTATCAAAGCGACGGCGGCGGGCTTAGACGAATTAGCTCATCCTGTTCAGATACAAGCAGAAGTAAGCGGCGGCGGAGTAGGAGCAATGCAAGCACGGCTCGCCGAAATAGATACGTCGAACGTGCAAGCGGCAGTTGATTCAGCCGGCTCTTCCTTGGAGCAAGTTGCGGTTCCTGCTCAAGCGGCGGGCACTGGGTTACAAGGGATAGCGGCACCTGCGACCGAATTGGCGGCGACGATGCCGAGTTTGCCGCCCGAATTAAGCAACGTGACCTCGGCGGCTCAAACGACCGCGCCCGAATTGACGAACGTAGGCAACGCGGCAATGACGGCTTCGCCGAACTTAGACGCGACAGGCGTATCTGCCGGCAACGCGGCAACGGGGCTTGACGATTTAGTCAGCGCGGCGGCGGCAGTAGCAGGCGCCTTGCAAGCCAAAGCGGGCGAAATATCGGCTATCGTTATAAAAGCTCCGCAAGTGCAAACATACACAATAAGCGTTCCCGTCCCGCAAGGCGCGGCGGTAACGACAAACTACGCGGGCGGCATTTATAAAAAAGGCGCGTTCCTAACGACATTCGCTGAGAAGTCGCCCGAAGCGGCGATACCTTTAGACAAATCGAAACGTGCGCGGGATTTATGGACGACGGCAGGACAAATCTTAGGATTATTACCCGGTCGGACGAGGCGGACGCCGTTATTAAATGCACCGCCGTTTGACGAGACGATAAACGCAAGTCGCGGGATAGTGAGCGAGCAAAAACCGCTGTCGTTGCCGAAACCGAATTGGATTGATATTGCGATGAAGTTGCCCGCCTTGTTACCCGGTCGGACGAGGCGGACGCCGTTATTGCAACCGAAATTCCGCGATATAATAAATGCGGCGCAACGGCAAAGCGGGCAGTTCAATACTCGGATAAATCGGTTCCCGCCTTCATTAAAAAGAATCCCTATGCCGCAGTTCCCAAATTGCTGGGGCGATATACCTTCGGCGGAGGAGCAAAGCATAGGTAGTTTTCCGCGATTGACACCGTCGACGAGCGGAGATTTACCGACGATAAATCTAACAGTGAACGTGACGATAAACGGCAACGGCGACGAGGGCACGGTGCGGCGCGGAATAGAATCGTCCCTGCCGGTGATCCAGAAAAGTTTCGCCGAGCAATGGCGCGAAATGACGGCAGAAAAAGCGCGGAGGTCGTTCAGATGAAAAAGTACACGACAATCAGCGGCGACACCTTCGATTTGATAGCGCACAAAGCATTGGGTTCGACGCGCTACACGGAATTGCTGATAAATGAAAATCGGGCTCACGTGGCGACGGTTATCTTTAAAGCGGGGGTTGTGTTGACGTTGCCGACGATAGAAAAAGAGGAGCGGGCGGCTAAGCTTCCGCCGTGGCGCAGATGATCACGCGGCAAATCACCGTTCGAGTATGGATAGGCGGCACCGAGGTAACCCGCGATTTGAGCCCGTATTTAAAGACGCTGACCTATGAAGACGTATTGAGCGGGGAGACTGATACGGTTGAACTTGAACTGGAAGACCGCGAGCGTCTGTTTATAAATGAATGGTTTCCGACACGCGGCGATACTCTTCAAGTGGAATTGGTTAAGGAGAATTGGCAGGGCGACGGCTTGACTGAGCGGCTGCCCTTGGGTACGTTTGAAATAGACGAGGTGACCAATTCTTATCCGCCGTCAAGTTGCAAGCTCAAAGGGAATTCGTGTTCGCAGAATTCGGCATTGCGGCAAGTGGACAAGACGCGGGCTTGGGAAAACGTCAAGCTTAGCCAAATCGCCTCTGATATAGCGGAGGAGGCGGGCGTTCGATTGGTATATGAGGCGGGCGAGGACCCGACTATAAGCCGCGCCGAACAAGCGGAGGTATCGTCGCTGGCTTTCTTGGACAAGCTGTGCGCGGATTATTACATATCGCTGAAAATAGCTGACGGCGCGTTGATAATCTTCGACACCGAGAAATTGGAGCAACAGGAGCCGGCAGTCGTGTTTGAGCGGGATTTATCGATAATCAAAAGTTTCAGCGCGACGGCGACCTTAACGGAGGTTTACGCGGCGGCGGAGGTTTCTTATAAGCACGGCAAAAAGGCTGAGGGCTACTCTGCGCGGGCGACCGACCCGTCCAAATCGGCGGGCAAAACTTTGAAGATAAACAAGAAAGTAGACAGTCAAGCCGAGGCTGAACGTTTGGCGCGCAACAGCTTAAAAGAAAAGAATCGCGAGGAGATAAAGGTTGATTTAAAGACAATCGGCGCGTTCAATCTTTTAAGCGGAAACGTCGCGGAGCTAAAAGGTTTCGGCGTATATGACGGGCGATTTTTAATTAAGAAAGCGCGCCACGCGATAGGCAACGGCTATGAATGTTCGTTGGAGTGTTATAAGATAACGGAGGGCTACTGATGACGGGCGAAGGGCGGCAACTGGTTCGAGAGGGCGTAGTGACGACGGTTTACCCCGAGCGGCATTCGGCGCGGGTGACCTTTGAGGATAAAGACGAGCTCGAAAGCGCGGAGTTGCCGATATTGATACACTGCGCGGCGGCGAATAAGTATTATGCCCTGCCCGACATTGGCGAGGAGGTAATATGCCTGTTCGCGACCAACGCCGACCAAACGGGCACGGGCTTTATAATCGGCAGCCGCTATCATGACAAGGCGGAGCCCGCCGTCAATTCGCAAGACATAACCCGCCTTGACTTCAAAGACGGCACGTTTATTGAATACGACCGCGCGAGCCACGAGCTTAAGATAAACTGCGTGGGGAACATTAAGATTAACGGCAAGAGGATTGATTTGAATTGAAAGCGCACCGCTTAACCGACTTAAATACAGGTCACGATGCTTGTGAGCCGGTACCTTTGGCAACGGGCAGCGCGAATGTTTATGTCAACGGGCTCCGTGCGGGGCGAGTGGGCGACACTTACAACCCGCACGAGTGCATAGATCACCCGCTCCACGTCGGGGCAGTGGCAAGCGGTTCGCGCACGGTGTTTATAAATAAAAAAGCCGCCGCCCGAACAGGTGACGCCGTCACGTGCGGTGGAGCCGCCGCGCAGGGTTCCGATAACGTCTTCATAGGAGATTGAAATGAAATTCATTGACGTGTTCGACGATATATTTCACGCGGCAGTAGGATATTTCCGCCCGCCGATAGGCGCCTTTAACGAATTGATATTCGAGGTGTCGACGGCAAAGGTATTGACGTATGATGATTATCGACGCGAAAGCAAAGCGCGCTATGCCCGCCACGAGCTGATAAATCAGGCGGCGGTGCTTGAAAAGCTCGGGCGGGATTTGGAGGAAATATCGTTTAAGATGACGTTCACGCGGAGCTTGGGCGTGAATCCTGCGGCGGAGGCGGCTAAGGTTCGACAACTTTGTTTGAACGGCGTCGCCGATTTTTTTATCCTCGGCAACAACGTGATCGGCGAAAACCTTTGGGTTATCGAAAGTGTGAGCGAGGCGGCGCAAAGTTGGAATCACAGCGGCGGTATCTTGGTCAGCAGCGTCGACGTGAAAATGATTGAATATGTTCCGGCGGTGGTTTGATGATATTGGACGTAACGGCAGACTTGCGCGATATAAAAATCATGCCTTCAAATGAATTGGAGGAGATAGTTCAAAATGTGCAATGCATCTTGGCGACGGCGCAGGGCTCGGTACCGATGGACAGGACATTTGGCACGCCGCTGAACATGTTGGACGCGCCAATATCGGCGACGCAAGCGCGTTTGACGGCGCAGATAGTCCGAGCCATACGCGCTCAGGAGCCGCGTGCTTATGTTCAAAAGGTAACCTTTGCGGGCTCCGCCGCCGACGGGCAATTGAAAGTGGCTGTGCGTATCGAAATAGACGAACGAAATCTGCGCGGCTACGTCTTCAAGTAAGGACTTTGTCAAGGATAAGATTAAGCGTCCATTGTGGCGGCTTAGACTTGCCGAGGCTCCAATCCTGCACTGTGCGATAAGGAGCCTCAAGCAAATCAGCCAGCTGTTTAATCTTCATGTGTTTGTGGTCAAGCAATTCACGGATGGGATTGTCGGCGTTCAAAATGGCGGCGCGCTCGTCCATAGCCGACAGTTCGGCGGCGTATTTGTCGGTGTCGGAAACGCGACCTTGCCGCCGTCATTGGTGAACAGCGCGGGATATACATAAATCATTCCTATCAACCTTTCTATGTCAAAGCAAGGCGGTTACCTCTTTCTGTGCAATATTATACATTATCGGTCATTGGTTGTGGAGGTTCGTATAAATGGAAGAGATAAATTTTGCAACGGCAGACCCGCAAGCCATAGAGCTTGAAGTGGTGGCGACGGTAGAAAAGTTACTTGGGCGACCTTTGGAGAGGGCAGACCCGGTACGAATTTTCCTTCGAGGAGTGGAACTTTTAATCATTCAACAGCGGCTGCTGATTGATGAGGTCGGCAAACAAAATCTGCTTTACTATGCCAAGGGTGATAATCTTGACCACTTGGGATATTTGACGGGCTGTGAAAGGTTGCCCGCAGTGGCAGCGACCACCACCGTTGAACTTACCCTTAGCACGCCGCGAGCACAAGCCACGACAATTAAAAAAGGCACGCGCATAACGGCGGGCGACGAGGTTTATTTTGCGTTGGACGAGGCGGTCGTTATCCCCGCCGCGCAGAGCAAAGCCCGCGTCAAGGCGACCTGTACACAGACCGGCGCGAAGGGCAACGGCTACCTGCCGACGGAACTAAACCGCATAGTCGACCCGCAACCTTTCTTATTGGCGGCAGTCAATGTCACGACTTCCGAGGGCGGCTCCGACTCCGAAGACGATGATCACTTCCGCCAAAGAATCAGAGAAAGCGTTGAATCCTTTTCAGTAGCCGGCAGCGAGGGCGCGTATATTTATCATGCAAAATCGGTGAGCGCGCTGATTGAAGACGTGACGGTTACCAGCCCCGTTCCCGGCGACGTGAATGTTTATGTTTTGTTGCAAGACGGCAACCTCCCCGGCGAGGAGATGCTTGCCGCCGTCAACGAACATTTAAATAAAAAAACGGTGCGCCCGCTAACCGACAACGTGACCGTGCTCGCGCCCGATATTCTTAATTACGATTTGACCGCCCGCTATTGGATTGCCCGCTCAGACGCCGTGCTGTCCGCGCAGATTCAAGAGGAGGCTCAAGCCGCCGTCGACGAATATCAGACGTGGCAAGCGGCTAAGCTGGGCAGGGATTTGAATCCTACCGAGCTGATTTATCGGCTCAAAGCGGCGGGCGTGAAAAGGGTTGAAGTCGTCAGCCCGACGTTCGCGGTGGTGGCGGACAATGCCGTTGCCAAAGCGCAAAACGTCAATGTAACTTTCGCGGGATTGGAGGAAGACTAAAACAGATTCTTGCCCGCCAACAAATTCACGACGTGGCACAACACCTTGTCTTTGAAGTCGGGATTGGTGAAACGGTCGGCTACGTCTAGCAACTCATAAGCCAACGACTTATCGGGCTCCGCCTCTTGCAATTTCTTTTTGAATTCCTTGAAGTCGCGCGCCTCGGCGTTGCGGGCGTGAATGGAAAATTGCTTGGCGACGGGCTCGGCAAGTTCCGCCTCGGCGAACAGCGAATAGGAGCCGTCCTTGCGCAGAGCGGGCAACACCTCACTCGTCACCCAATGCTTGAATTCCTTGGCTTCGGGCGTATTGGCGGAGAGGACAAGTGCGTAGAGCCCGCTTTCGTTGATGATGACCATGCGGCGATGCGGCACGAGTCCCTTCGCTTCCACGGACTCTGAAGTCCGTCGAAAGATAGGGACGAGGGCGAAGGACTTATCCTTTGCGTCGACGTAGCGGGCAAGTGCTCTGTCGGGGCGGGCATAGCCGAGCGCACGGGCAACATCGGTACCCACTATTGCCAGCTCGCCGCCTTTGAGCGAAGCGCGCACATCGCCGAATGCGGGATGCGTAAAGATTTGAAAAGGATTGTTCATGTTTATTCCTCCCGTCACCCTCTGCTTGACACGCACCGCCCTCCCTGCTAAAATGCATAAAGGAACTGAGACGCGCCTGCGTCGGGTTTTGATAAATTTTTCGGTAGCAATATACCACATGCAGGCGGGGGCGTCAAGGTGACAATCCTGTCCTGCGCGGCAGATTTTTTCGTTTATGACGCCTTCGGGCGTTTTATATTTCAAGGAGAAATCTAATGGCACTGATAAATATTTATAACGGCAACCCCACTGCCGGCGCGACCGACGGCGTCGCCGTTTCTTCGGGCAATTATAATAATCCCGTATCTTTCACGCTCAACGCCGCCAACGCCGAGACCGCCGTTCAAACGCTGGCTATCCGTTGCAACAGCGGCTATCAAACCTCGGGCAATACGACCTTAGCCGACGAAGGCGACACCCTCGACCGCGTCAAGTTCGGCTTAACCGCCTCGGGACCGTGGACTGATAAGCTCGTCTTGCTCGACACCATCACCGACGTGAATAAGCTGATTTACGTCAAAGCCTCCTCCTCGGCTGATGAATTGCCGCAACTGGACCGCTCCGTTTCAATTAAAGTGACTGCGACCGTCGTCTCCGTGTGACATGGAAGAAATAACCTTCGACGTTCAACGCACGCTTGCCAATAAGCAAACCGCGTGGCGATATGAAAATCCGCCGTCAATTTTGGAGGCGACGTATCTGTCCGATTTGCCCGATACTCAATCGAAGACGGGCGAAGGGTTCAGTCAAAGCCAAAGGGCTAAGTGTTTCGACTTGCCCGCCACAAGCGACATTTGGATTCGCTTCGATACTTATTTTGACGGGAAAAAACGCTGGCGGGCTTACAATGAAGGCGCGGCGGGCTATATCGGCATCTGCGCTTATGCTGCAGACAGTAAAAAGCTCTGCGTGTGCACTAACGGCTCCGTTATTACAACTATTAACGGGACAGTCAAGACGGGCGAGGTTCAAAGTTGGCTCCTTCATATGGTGAGCGGCACGGTCGGCTTGATTGAGGCGTGGTTGGACGGCGAACAGGTTTACACTTTCAACGGCGACGTGAATAACGGAGAGCCCTTTGAGGATATTTTTCTTCAAGCCGACGGCGCCACGTCCTTTTTCAGCAATGTTATAATCAGCAACGGCGAAATCGGGCACGGCGAGGGCAAAGAGATTTTGCGCTGCCCCGCTGCCATTAACATTGCCAACACCGACATTAACGACCCCGACGCCCCGCATTTCAATTTCAGCGGCACTCAAAGCGCGCTCCTGCCCCTTGAAGTTTTGCCGGGGGCTCAAACCTTCACGCTCGAAATTAAGTTCAAAACCGCGTCGACGAAAAAGAATTCCTATTACGCCGAACTCCCCACGCTGATTGGCACTCATGCCCTGTTCGGCGGCAGCCACTTTCAACTGTTTTTAAACGGCGGCATCCTCGGCATCGGCTTAACGGGGCGAATTCCTCTGGTTTGTCTTAATGACGACGCCGTTCATTGCGTCACTTTCAGCGTCGACAGGGCGGCGGGCAAGGCTAAGCTCGTTTGCGACGATTATGTTGTTGAGTGGGACGGCACGGCTACCTTATCCTCAAGATACCAACTCCGCCTTACTTGGAATGAATATAATGATGAGTCGCGCTTGCCCTGCGATATTTACGAGGCGCGCTTTTGGAGTGTTGTCCGCGCAGGTTGGGGCGAAATTGACGGCTCCGAAGAAGGATTAGAATGTTGGCTTTTGCCCTCGGAAGACGGGCTTTTAGATTATTCGGGGCACGAACGCCACGCCACGCTTTACGGCGAACCGCTTTTCATCGGCGCGAAGGCTTTCCAATTCGATTTTCAGCGGCTCTTAAATAATCAGTCCGATATTCTTTTCAAGTTGGAACGCCGCCTTGCCAATGTTCAAGTTTTCCGCGCTGATTTGCAACGCCGCGTCGAACAGCGCACTCACAACGATTATCACTTCGACGTGCAAAGAAACGTCACGCGCCCCGTCACCGCTTATTTCAATCTGCAGCGCGAGGTTATCAACGACTCCGTCGCAACCTTCGACTTTGAAAGGCATATCGCCAATGATATATCGCTTGCCTTTGATTTGGAGCGCGAAGTCACCTTCGACGGGCTGTTGACCAAAATCCTGCCCGAATCGATACTTCAAGACCCTAAGATTTACGCCTCGGCTTATGCGCTCGACAAGCAGCTAATCAGCGTCTTTGCCGACGTCAGGCAAGTCCTTCATATCCCAAGGTTGGACGAGTTGACCGGTGATATTTTGGATTTGTTGAATTGGCAATTCCACACCGATTTATACGAGCCGGCACCTTTGAGCAACGCGCAGAAACGCGCTTTGATTCGTCAAGCCGTGGCGTGGCACCGTCGAAAGGGCACCGTGGCGGCGGTTGAGGAAATCTGCGCGGCTTGCTGGTCGGAGTGTACCCTTGAAGAATTGGGCGGCTACCTTTTTCAAATCACGACCAAGGGCTTTCCTTCCTCGGAGGACGACTTTAACTTTTTCCGCAGGATGATTGGCGTCGCCAAAAACGTCCGCTCGCATTTGACGCACATCACCGTTGATTATTCCCCGCCCAATCCTTTGAACTTAAACCTCGGCTTGGGACGCGCCGCCGCAGGGTACCTCCAATTAAAAAGACCCAAGCCCAAAGACTTGACCCTAAGCAATATTATCGCGCTCGCCTCATATCGCGGCGGGCTTATTCATTTAACCCGCCCCAAACCTAAGGATTTAAATATCCTTACGACCTTCGCCGTCAGCCGAGCAATGACGGGCAGAATTCAAATCGGCGACACCTCTCCTTTGCCCAAACCCAAATTCACTTTCGCCGCGCCTTTCTTTATCAGCACCGCAAGGAATATCACCGGGCGCATTTGGCTGACTCAACGTCACGAAGCCGCCGACATTGACGACGATCCTTTGCCGCCCGACTTCGTAGGCACCTATGTTTGGATGCGATTCAGAGGCTCCGACGGGCACAAGCGCTCTTTCAAATTAAGAAATGCCCGCGAGGATTTGACTAAGGCTCAGCTCAAAGCCGCTGCCGATTATGTAGTTCAATCGGGCGCGTTGCTCAATTCCAAAGGCTTTCCGCTCACTCAAACCGTGAAAGCCTCCGTCCACGTCAAGACCGCCACCGATATTCCGCTTTAAAAGGAGAATTCCCATGTCAGATATGAAACTTACGAGTGCGGGCTTTAATCTCGTCGCTCAAGCTTTGGCGGGGCACGAGCTCACTTTTACCCGCGTGGTTTTCGGCGACGCCAAACAAGACGGCTCAATCGTCACGCCCGCCGAGGACGAAAGACTTGCCCTTACCAACCTAATCAACCCGCACGACTTAGCCTTGCCGATAACCGACATCAGACCGGGGCAAAACGGCTCCGTCACCTTGACTTTCCTTATCGACAACGCAAGGCTCAGCAACGGTTTTTATTGCCGAGAAGTGGGCATCTTCGCCAAGATAGACGAAGGCACCGAGCAACTCTACGCTTATCTTTATAATGACGAGCCGCAATGGATACCCGCCATTTCAGAGGAGACGTGGCGCATTTATGTTTCCGTTGCAATTACCGTTGATAATGCCCTAAATGTCACCGCCATTTTAGATATGTCGCAGCAGTACGTTTTGAATTCGGATTTTTATGATCACGTGGCAGACCCCAATCCTCATCCGAATTCCCCGCACGTCGAAGATAACATTTCTGCCGCCGATTTCATTTGGGCAACAAAACTGTTTATAAAAATCTAAACAAAGTTGCATAAATATGAGCAAG